>QQTW01002052.1_pt1 | contig 14467 bp, 12 predicted proteins | sample 1904831 | NCBI WGS metagenome assembly QQTW01 (sample SAMN09435610, study PRJNA476489) | Subsurface metagenome, whole genome shotgun sequencing project. | reverse complement strand
GTTGAGGCTGGTGTGCTAGCAGCTGAGGAATAGCCGCTAGCAACTGTTCCTGTTGGGGGAAATGCCCTCTCCGCCGCTTAGCCAACTGGAATTGATAACCTAGCCGGTGTTGGGCATAGAATTTTGCCCAGTCTGCTGTCCAATTATTAATTTGTGGCGTCGAGCCAATGGTATTGTTTTTTTCCCAGCCAAAAGCGTCCGAACCCGCCCGCTGGTGCATTGCTGCCAAACAGCGTCCCATCTCTTCCCAAGACTTGGTATCCCCACGACTCAGTTCAAGCCACTCTAAGACCAGATAGGCAGAGCCAGCTGCTGTACCCCAGCAAACGGGTTGTGGGACGCGGATAGTACCCGTTGCCAGCATTTGCTGCAGTCCCAGTGCCTCTGCTTCAAACATGGCTACTTGGGATGCTTGGTTGATTTTGACGAAGTAGGTGCGATCGCCATCGCTGACAGCATAACCTTGGTTGATACAGCCCCCGCTGATAGACCGGCGGTTGTTGACAGAAAACTCTTCTTTTATTGCCTTTGTGATACTTGCGGCAACTTCTGTCCACATAGTTATTGAGTTGGTTTAACAATAACAACACCATAGGCGTTTGGAGATAGATACTGTTGGGCAGCTGTTTGAATGTCAACTGTATCTAGAGCTTGAATACTATCTGGGTAGTTGAACGCTGGTTCCAAATCTCCCACTATTGACTGGTAGTAGCCATATAAACCAGAGCGATCGCTCGGTGTTTCATTCCCAAAAATAAATCGGTTCGCCACTTGCGTCCGCACACGAGCAATTTCTCTCTCTTGTACTGTTTGAGTTTGGATAGTGTGGATGTGTTGACAGATAGCGGCTTCTACTGTTGCCAAATTTTCCACAGGCAGAGCTACAGAAATATAAAACGTCCCTTGAAGCCGCTGGGTCATATTGCTGACAGAAATATGGGAAACCAGTCCCCGCTCCTCCCGTAAATCGCGCACAAAACGGGATGTCCGACCATGTCCCAAAATTGCTGCTAAAACGTCCAGTGCATAAGTCTGATTCAGCTCGCTCAACCCTGGCACCCGCCAAACCATGATCAATCGTGCTTGCTGGAGGCTATCATCAACAAATTCTCGACGAACAATTTCTCTAAAAGGTAATTCCGGATTAATTGCTGGTAGCTCACAGGTGGAACCTTTGTTACTAACCACTTCTGTAAATCCATCTGCCACAATCTGGATTAATTCCTCTACCGGCAGGTTGCCCACTGCCACAGCTGTCATTGACTGGGGTTGATACCAGGTAGCATGGAAATCACGCATCTGCTGCGGTTTCAGGTGTGAGATCACTTCCACTGGCCCTAGTACTGGTCTGCGGTAAGGTAGCTCGTCAAACGCTGTTTCTATCGACCGCTGAAAAATACGACGGCGGGGCTCATCTTCTGAGCGGCGAATTTCTTCTAAGACTACCAGGCGCTCTCGTTCAAATGCGTCATCTGGAATATTGGCATTAAAAACTACATCTAGTTGCAACGGTGCTAGGGTAGCAAAATCTTTGGGAGCAGATGTAATGTAGTATTGAGTGTAGTCCTGGCTGGTTGCGGCATTGGTAACAGCGCCTTTCTCCTCAATCAGACGCTCAAACTCACCGCTAGCGAGCCGATTGGTACCTTTAAAGACCATGTGTTCTAAGAAGTGAGCCATGCCATTAATAGCATCCGATTCCACGGCTGAGCCGATATTTACCCACAAACTGAGGTTAACGGCTTCGACCGGCATCTGCTCCGCTACGATTGTCAGACCATTCGGTAGCTGTTGTAGCGTCGGGGCATTGAGACGAGGAAATTTCAGGAGGGTTGAAGTCATTGGTGCTACTAGATGGGCCAATACTTCTTTATCTTACCCAAGTGGGTTCAATTTTCTGAGTGTTAAAAGTCAGTTGTGTTTATAGGCACATAGTATTTTAACATTAAACCTATCCTTTGGTTAGAAACTGGGTGAAGTAGGATGTAGTTAAATTATTTATTAGCAGGAACAACAAAACAAAACGCATACCTACAATCCTGGGAAATTCAATCTACAAATTCAACAGGTCTGTCCGTGTCCTGTTAAACATTTTGTGGTTGAATTCTCAGGTTTTTTTATAACTGTCTGATTGGATGTTGCAATGATGACATTTCAGGCATCCATTTTAGCATTTGCATCATTACCCTTTCCGCAACGCCCAGAGCAGCGATAGCAGAACTCTAGTTCTGTGATCTTGATTGATTGCTGATTAATCCGGCGAGCCAGCGGTCGCAGGAGGATATTTGCTATTAGGATTGCCACTGCTCCGACAACTGCCTGAGAGATAAATCCAGAACCTGCCAGCGAACCAGTTGCCGCTGCACACCACAGCGTTGCCGCCGTATTCAACCCCTGCACAGTTACTCCTTGCCGCAGAATTACCCCCCCTCCAAGGAACCCAACCCCGGAAACTACATAAGCTGGAATTTGGGTCTGATTCCCCTCTGGAGTCATAACTCCTAGCATCACAAACATGGCGGCTCCCGTAGACACCAAAGTATTCGTCCGCAGTCCCGCCATACCTTGCCGCCACTGGCGTTCCAATCCGATCACCGACCCCAACAGGAATGCCACCCCTAACCTAACCGCGAACTCGTTCCACGTCATCTCCCACCTCCCTAAGCTGGATTGTATTTGAGCCATATCTTATTTGCCTCAGGAAGTTAAGCCTTCGCTCGCTAACCTTGCTGTATTCTTAATACGTGGAAGCAAAATTGACTTATGCAGAAGAATGCAAGCATTTCGCTCACAGACGCTTAGGCTGGAAATACACTCTGCGACAGCAAATTGGTAGGTGACACTTTAGCTGACACAAGACTGCATTTTGCAAGAAAGCAAGTTGGTACCAATGGTTAAAACCAAGGGAGAGAATGCAGGCAAGGCTAAAAAGCCAAAGCCTCATGCTCAGGGGTGTAACCCACATGGAATTTGAATCTGCTTATACGACCAAGTATTGATGCACTAGAGAGTCAGTGAGAGCAGAAGTCTGTCCTTTAGCAACAATCGAGCCTTTCTCCATAATGAAAAACTTCTGAGCTAGTTGCCTAGCAAAATCAATTTTTTGCTCTACAACCAATAATGTGACTCCCTTTTCACGATTGATTCGCTTAAGAGTTTCGTCAATCTCTTGCACAATCGAGGGTTGAATACCTTCCGTCGGTTCATCTAACAGCATGACCTGGGGATTGCACATAAGTCCACGCGCGATCGCTAACTGCTGCTGCTGCCCACCGCTGAGAAGACCACCTTGACGTTTGAGGTGTTGCTTCAACATCGGAAAAAACTCAAATATTTCGTCTGGAATCTTCTTAAACTTCTTACGGCTAGCTGCAAGACCTAGTTTCAAATTATCTAAAACTGACAAATAGGGAATAATTTCTCGCCCTTGTGGAATAAAAGCAATGCCATAGCGAGCCCGCTTGTAAGTAGGAACGTGAGTAATATCATCAGCATCAAAAACGATATCGCCCTTACTGGCATTGTTCAAGCCAATGATGGTACGTAAGAGGGTTGTCTTACCCATACCATTACGACCTAACAAACAGGCAATATCTCCTTTTTCAATCATCATGCTGATATTCATTAAAACAGGTGTCTTGCTATAGCCAGCTGATACATCTGTCAGTTTAAGCAGCGGTGTCGATTCTTTCACGTCCTAAATAAACCTCTACAACTTTGGCATTAGTTTGTACTTCTTGAACTGAACCCTCAGTCAGCTTTTCACCTTGGTGCAGCACGACAATCCGCTGGGCAATCTGTTTAACGAACTGCATGTCATGCTCAATAACTACAACCGAATGATCCTGAGCGATAGATTTGATAATCTCGCCTGTCAGGTGAGTTTCATCAGAAGTCATACCTGCAGTTGGTTCGTCTAATAAAACAATTGTAGGCTCTTGAGCCATGACCATGCCGATTTCAACCCATTGCTTCTGACCATGAGAGAGTGAGGAGACTTTAGTAAAGGCTTTATCCAGCAATCCAATCTGTTCTAAGACTGACTCAATCTTGGCTTTTTTAATTTTAGTCAACTTAGAGCTTATTGACGCTAAAACGCCGTGAGTTCCTTTCAGGGCTAACAGAATATTCTCGAAGACAGTTAACTCGTTGTAGACGTTAGGATTTTGGAACTTACGTCCAATGCCCATTCGAGCAATTTCATAGCGACTTTTGTTAGTAATTTCTTGACCCCGATAGTGTACATGCCCAGAGGCTACAGGCGACTTACCAACAATTGCATCCAGCAAGGTACTTTTACCAGCACCATTAGGTCCAATAATTGTGACAATTTCTCGTTCACCTACTTCTAGATTGACTCCCTTAAGAGCCTGAAAGCCTGAGAAGACTACTCTTACATCCTTGACAGATAAGACTGTGTTCATTTGTTTATTTTTGCCACCGCAGATAGACGCAGATATAATGAGACCGAAGTAATTACCTTTTTCTACTGGAGCCTCTCTTCGGTTTTTTAGACTGGTTAGCTGAATGAGACACTCTATAAGTCAACTGACTTAAAGTAGATTGAAATATGTACAAAACTGAGTTTACTAACGTTTGGGTTAGAGTTTTTAACAAACCTGGCCAGTCGAATAACTGCGCCTGAATGAATCCTGATGAAGAATTAGAAGCATTACTTGCCAGAATTTTGGCATTTGCTAAGTTCAATCGTTGAGGAATTAAACTCATCAAGCCATCTGGTAGAAATAAAACTACCACCAGCAATAAGACTCCTACAACTAATTGCCAGTCCTGTGTCACTCTTTCGGCGTAATTCTGGACTTGACCTAGCAAAATAGCGGCAAGTAAAGGACCAACTAAAGTTCCTCTCCCACCTATAGCTACCCAAATAACTACCTGGGTACCAAAAGCCACTGCCAAGTAGACTGGTGAAATAAATCTATTTAATGGTACAAACAACCCACCAGCTACCCCGGCAATTCCAGCAGAGAGGGTCCAGACAAAAATCTTAAAGCTCGCAACGTCGTAACCCAAATAGGAAATGCGTTGCTCATTCTCCTTAATTGAGCGCAGGATTAACCCGAAGTTAGACTGGGTAAGCCACCAACTTCCTACTAGCACCAACACTGTGAAAGCTAAAATGATAAAGTACAACCCTTGCAAAGGGATATCAATTCCAAAGAAACTCAGCCTGGAAACATCCGTAATCCCGTTCGTGCCACCTGTATAAGCTTGTTGACTGACAAAGAAGGTAGTTAATGCAGACGAAATTGCTAAGGTAATAATCGTGATGTATACGCCACTAACTTTGGAGCGAAAAATAAACCAGCCAATAATGTAGGCGAAGACTGCCGGAACAGCCACCGTTGCGATTACTGCAATCGGAAAGATTTTCAGTGGAGCGATGAACCAAGGTAGCTCTTTTAAGCCGTTCCACACCATGAAGTCAGGTAGATCGCCTCCGTAAGTGTTAGCAGTAGACGATAAGTTGAGCTTCAAATAATAAGCCATAGCGTACCCTCCAAGGGTAAAGAAAACGCCATGGGCGAAACTTAGAATTCCAGTAAAACCCCAAACAAGATCTAGAGAGATACCTAAAATACCGAATAGGAGAAGTTTCGCTACTAAAGCAGTCTGGAATTCTCCTAAAACAAATGGCAGAATCAAAAAAAGCAAGAGGATGATTCCAGCCGTTATTAACAGCTTGGATGGAATAGTAGATTTTCGAACGCCGCCCAGTACATCTGTCATTTTGTCGCTTACCCTAACTTGGTCTCAAACTGCTACTTAAGCGCGCTTCTGAATGGCAAACAAGCCTTCAGGACGATAGCGGATTAAAATAATCACAGCTGCCAGGACTAAAACCCGTGCTGCGGGATCGTTAAGCAAGAAGGCGATCGCTGAATTTGCTTCCCCGATCAGAACTGCACCTGCTAAGACACCGATCAACTTATCTACTCCACCCGTTACAACTACCATCCAAGCATCTACCAAATAATCTTGCCCCATTGGTGGAGCTACACTTTTAAGCGAAGAAATGACAGATCCGGCAATTCCAGCTAGCCCACAACCGTAAGCAAAAGTTAACATATCCACAAGACTGGTATTGACACCCAAGCACTTTGCCATATCTCGATTCTGAGTTACAGCTCTAATTTGACGACCTAATGAGGTCCCGTAGAGTAAGTAAGCTGTAATTGCCAATAAACCTAAAGCTGTCGCCACAATGAACAAGCGATAGTATGATATTTCGATTGAGTTGCCATTTGGGCTGTTGAATACGGTTAGGTTGCCAGTTATATAACGCGGAGCCTTTACATACTTTAACTGCGCTGTAAAAATTAGCTTCACAACGCCTTGTAATACAATACTCAATCCCCAAGTTGCGAGTAGAGTTTCTAGGGGGCGACCGTAAAGACGCCGAATCATAGTCAGTTGTACGATAGCACCGATAATTGCAGTCCCTAAAAAAGCAAAGGGAATTGTGAGCAGCAAATCTAGCTTGAAAGTAGATTGCATAAAATAAGTCATGTATGCACCTAGCATAATAAATTCGCCATGAGCCAAATTGATGATTCGCATTACCCCAAAGGTAATAGCAAGCCCCAATCCTGTTAACAGCAAAATTCCCACAATACCAATGCCATTCAAAAGCTGATTTGCTAGTGCAACAACATCAAAGTTTTTTTCAGGTGCAGCCTGCGCCAGATGAGTAAAAGATGTAAATAAATCCAGCATTAAATTTTACTTAATTGTATAAACAATAAAAGTCAGAATCTCTCATATGTGAGAGATTCTGACTAAAGCACCCTAAACCTTCAAGTACTCAGCCTTTAGATCCTTACCAGTCTCTTTAACAGAGTTGGAGCGATTATCTGGGGATGGATGAATACAAACGCGCCCCTTATATAACGCTTGACTCCAAGGAATTGGTTTAACAGCAGCAGCAGTTGCAAAGACAATCTCTGCTTGTCCATCTGACTTCCACTTACCGATTCTGGAGTAGAGGTAGGTGTGGAAATTATCTGGATCAATCTTGACTGTGCCTTGTGGTGCTTTGAAAACTTGACCACGAGTAGCTTCGCGCAAATTTGCAGGAGTAATTTCCTTACTTTCGTCCGCCAGTTTTTCCATTGCCTGAGCCATGAAAAAGGTTTGTAAGTACGCCGCTTCCATCACTCCATTAGTCACGCGATCTTGACCAAACTTCGCCTTGAACTGCTCCACAAATGCTTTATTCTCTGGCGTATCAACAGTCTGGAAGTAGTTAAAGCTACTGTAGTGACCTTCAGCAAATTCAGGTCCCATTGCCTGAATCTCTTCTTCAGTTGTCGGATAAGCCATAATGGGAACTTTATCAGAGGTGATCCCAGCATCCTTATACTGCTTGTAAAAGGCAGGAATACTGTCACCTACTAAATTACTAAGGACAAAGTCAGGTTGCGCTTGTTTGATTTTATTAATGATTGTAATAAACTCAGTAGTTCCTAGCGAGGCATACTCATCACCAACGACTTCCCCACCTGCTTTGACAAGTTCCGCCTTGGCAATTCGATTGCTTTCCTTTGGATAAATATAATCAGAGCCAATAAAGAACCCCTTCTTTCCAAAGTTTTTAACACAATAAGGAATAGAGTCTGTTATCTGCTGGTTAGGCGCAGCACCAGTGTAGAAAACATTAGAACTGCATTCATTACCTTCGTAATACACTGGATAGTAAAGAATTTGATCCTTTTCTTCAAAAACAGGTAACACAGACTTACGACTGGCTGACGTGTAACACCCCAGAACACAGGTGACCTTGTCCTCATCAATCAAGCGTTTGGACATCTGGTTGTACAAGTCCCAGTTAGAGTCAGGGTTGACTACTACCCTCTGAATCTGTTTACCCTTAATACCTTTTTTACCCTGCCAAGGGCCAGTTCCCTCATTGATTTGGTCAATTGCTAGGAAGGTTGCATCTTGCAAAGATTTCTCGACAATAGCAATGGTGCCAGTCGTGGAATACATCACGCCTACTTTGATGCCATCTTCTCCTGAAGCTGCCGGACTAGAGCTACTAGAATCAGTGTTAGAAGCCTGACCGCCTGAACAGGCTGTAAGAATGCCAGTACCAAGAGCTAATGAGCCATACTTAATAAACTTACGGCGATTGATACCACCAATCACAATTAGGGGTCGATGCGACTTTGTCATTAAAATCTCCTTAAATTAGCCTCACAGGTGCTTAAAACCAATTTTTACTAAACAGGTGCTACAGCCATCACAAGCGGCTATCTCGATTTCATCTTTCGGGGCTTCGGCTAAATCATTAGACGTATGCCGCAATCTTGCAGCATTTGTCTAATACCTGTCTGATTTCAACTACTAAAACAGGGTAGTTTGTAACCCCAACACGAACTGTGCTGAAGGAGGAATAAATGCTCGCAACCACTATAGCCTTTGCCGGAGAACCATTAAGAGTTAACATATTTCCTGTTATCTGAATTGTACCTTAAGATACATTTTGGGGATTATCAATACTTTTTCTGAGAACATAAGCAGGTAGCGAAGAATACACCCCAAGCATTTCAACTCTGCTAACGTAACGCTTCATTAGAGTGTGTTCGGGTGTGAGGATAAATGCAAAAATTTTTGTTGCACACATTGCTGATTGGCTCCGCAATGCTGGTGTTTCCTTGGTTTAATTGGCAAGCGATCGCAGCCGCAGTACCTAGTGGTGCTAAAGAATCATCTGTTGCTCAAGCAAATTCATCTGGATCGCCGAGTGTAGCCCTTGATGATCCATCTAGTCAGAGTCTTAATTTAGATACGACTTCTCCATCACCACTGCAACCATCCACAGATGCTTCTACCAGTGAAACTCCTCCAGACCCAATGCTCATCCAGGAGGAACAACAGAACATAGATGCTAATGATCCACTCGCGCAGGTCACGTCTGTGTCTCAATTATCGGATGTGCAACCGACAGACTGGGCTTTCCAAGCACTACAATCTTTGGTCGAGCGCTATGGCTGCATTGTTGGCTATCCTGATAACACCTACCGAGGCAACCGTCCCCTAACCAGATATGAGTTCGCGGCTGGTTTGAATGCTTGTTTGGATCGGGTCAACGAACTAATTGCGACTGCAACATCTGAATTGGTTCGTAAAGAAGACTTAGTTACCTTACAGCGATTGCAAGAGGACTTTGCGGGAGAACTTGCCAGCATAAGTGGTCGCGTGGATTTTCTAGAAGCTAACGTTGCTGAACTGGAGGCTAATCAATTCTCGACAACGACTAAATTGAATGGTCTTGCCTGGTTCAATCTCACTGGAGCAACTGCTGGTCGCAGGGTGAGAGTCGAGGCGACACCCGAGTCAATAAATGGTCCTTCGGCTTTTAGAGCGGCTGGGCGAGATGCCTCTGGTAGACCTCTTGTTCAAAGGGTAGATGATCCCAGCATCACCTTTAGTGCCCTAACATGGTTAACGCTCAACACCTCCTTTAATGGTGCAGACTCTCTAATCGTTCAGCTAGCTGCAGGGAATGGTGACTCCCCCACAAACCAGTTTGCCTCTGCAGGTCTTTACAACACGTTTGGAGTTCCTTTTTTCGATCAGACGGCTGGGCCAAACATTGGCGTCAATGATGTTGTGATTCGCGACTTTTTCTACAGCTTCCCAGTCGGTGATACACTTCAGGTGGTGATCGGTCCCCGCATTAACTGGTATCGCTTCTTTGACAATAACCGCTTCACCTTCATCTTGGATGGTGCAAACAGCTTCAACTCTAATAGCAGCACTCTGCTCAACACAATTGACCGTGGTTCTGGATTAGCTTTACTTTGGCAACCAAGCAAGCAGATTGCACTGCATGTTGCCTATCTGGGTGAGAATGATGAATTCCTACCTAGTGGATTGTTTAATTCATCATCCAATCCATCTCAAGGTTTGTTTGGTGGTACTTACACAGCTACAGCTGAGTTGACTTTCTCGCCTAGTGACAATTTCAACCTCAGGCTGCTCTACAATCGCTCCCGTATCCAGCAAATTTTTGGGCAGATTGGCGGTGCGATTGGAGAGCCACTTTATGGATTGGCCGATGACGGTTTTGGTGGGCCTCTTTACAGTGCTACAGCTGATACCTATGAGGCTAATTTTGATTGGCTGATTACCAGTGGGTTCGGTATTTTTGGACGTTATACCTATGGCAGTACGCATCTAAATCCACGCACTCCAGGCAGACCGAGTGGCGATGTCAATGCACAAGCAGTCCAAGGTGGGCTTGCTTTTCTTGACTTTGGGAAAGAGGGAGCACAGTTGACCCTATCTTATGTGATTCCGTTCTCGATTCTGGATGGTCGTGAGTTTCTCGTAGCAGGTGGTGGTAATGGCGGTGTTCAATTCGATATTGAAGCGAATTACTTCTTCCCCGTGACTGATAACATTGCAATTGTTCCAGCGTTTTACTACATCGCGAACGCTAACAACTTTAGTGACAATCCTGACATTTTTGTAGGGAACTTGCGCTTACAGTTTAGCTTCTAAAATTGCTAACTGCTAATTGCAATTAGCGATTACTGAAAAAAGCGGCTAGGAGATAGCTGGGCAATAATCTCATCTTTATGCCCAGCTGCCCAGTTAGCGAATCGCTGAGCCAAGGGGGGTACAATTACCAGTGGATTGCTGAACCCGGAAAAGACATAGACTCCTTCTACTCCTGGGATACTACCTACTAGGGGAAGGCGATCGCCGCTAAAACCCACTAAGCAATGGTGCCAAGTCCCCGGCAACTTGCCTAATTCTGGCAACACATGTCCCACATTCTCACGAATCGCGGCTTCACTTTCAGATGGATCTACCATTGCATTGGGATCAGTGAGAACGCGGCTCAGCTGACCCAACCGCAGCCTACCATCAAGGAACTGAATCGCACCAGCATCTAAAATCGGGGGCAGTAACTCACGATGAGGCTCATCCCATAACTTATCAATCTCAGGTGTACTGGACTCGGCTTCTAACTCAAATCGTTTTGTCTGGGCTGGCATGACTAATGTGCGCAACTGCAGATCAACAGGCGGGGTTTCGATCAGTTCGGCATGGGTGAAATACATCCGTATGGGAATGTTGGCAGCTCTGAGTAGATGACGGCTAAAACCACCGGCACAGATGACAACGTTGGCAGCGTGATAAGTATCGGTGGTTGTTTTCACGCCCAGAATTTCCACATTGCTCTCTTGCAGTAGTCCCAATACCTGAGCCACTTTCATGCAGCCCCCGGCGCGGATAAAAGCTTGAGTGTAGCCTTGTGTCGTCATTTCTGTCTGGATGTGACCGTGTTTGACTGTGAGGGCACCTGCGATCGCATCCGGATTGAGCAAGGGTTCCAAGGCACAAGCTTCTGCAACACTAAGTAGGCTGGGAGGAATGGCAAAGTGATTATAGGCGGCGGCAGTTGCTTCGGGGTTGCTCTGAGTGGAAATGGTCAGTAATAAGTCCAACTCACGAAACTGGGTATCTGTGTCCAACTCCTCAGATAGCATACGGTGACGCGCAATTCCTGACTCGCATAACTGGCGCGTCAAGGCAGTTGTACCTGACCAGTAGGCAAGCCCACCATAGCTATAACGGCTGGCACCCACAAGCGGAGCATTTTGCTCTAATAAAAGGACTGAAAAGCCAATATGAGCAAGTTCGTATGAGAGCGCTGCACCTGTAATTCCACCGCCAACAACAATCCAGTCGTAAGTTTTCATCTTGAATGCGATCTTGTTAACAGCTTTTCCTCAAGCAGCCCCCTTATTCGAGCCGCGTCTTGAATAGTGATGCACCAAGCGTCGCCAAAGTGACTAGAAAAACTGCGATGATGGCGCGAAGTCCTAACTTTTCACCTAGGAGAACAAAGCCTACTATTGCTGCGATTGCAGGCTCTAGACTCATCAGCACCCCGAACACGCTGGCAGGTAGACGCCTGAGCGCTTCTAGTTCTAGCGAGTATGGGAGCGCCGAGGACAAGAGCGCCACTCCAAAGCCCGCGCATAGCAGCCTAGGATCGAGCAGCGCGGTGCCCCCACCCAGCACTCCCAGCGGCAGAAGCACTACCGCTCCTACAGACATCGCGATCGCAAGACCTGCCCCACCGACAAAGGCACGTCCCACACGGACACCCAGGAGAATGTACGTAGCCCAAAGACTACCCGCTAAAAGCGCTAACGCCACACCAAGTAGATCGAGCTTTTCTCCTCCCAAGGGGGTGAGGAGGAGGATACCAACTGCCGCCAGCAGGACCCATAGCAGATCAAGGAGACGTCTGGAACCGGCGAGCGCCACACCTAAAGGTCCGACGAACTCAATTGTAACAGCGATGCCGAGCGGGATACGCTCTATAGCTGAGTAGAAAGAGAGGTTCATTGCCGCCAGCGTCAACCCGAACATAATCACGAGCAAATAGTCAGCGCGCACGTAGCCACTGAGCCGGGGGCGCCACAGAAGGAGCAGCACGAACGCCGCGAACCCAACGCGCAGTAACACCGTGCCCGCTGGGCCTAGCTCGTAGAATAGGCTCTTAGCAATGGCGGCACCGAGTTGGGTAGAGCCTATAGCTAACAGCACAAGACCCGTAGGCGGAATCGCTCCACCTGTGCGAGAGAACAACAGACGATTAGTTGGTAGCATTATTGCAACCCTTACTACTGCTTGCGTATTGCAGCAGTTGACACAAAAATGAGCTATATTTTGGAGTGATCTCAGCCAATCTAATTAAAAAACGCTTATGTTACAGCCAATGAATTTAACATTACCATCCTATGTATCTAAGACGGAGACAGAGTTAAGCGAGCATGAGCTACGTATTCAACTTGCTGCCGCTTATCGCCTGATTGATAAGTTTAAAATGACTGATTTGATCTCTACCCATTTATCGGTGCGTTTGCCAGGGCCAGAGAATCATTTTCTGATCAATCCTTATGGAATGCTGTTTCATGAAATTACTGCCTCCAGTCTAGTTAAAATTGACCTCGAAGGAAACATTATAGGCAACAGCAAATGGTCTGTTAATCCTGCAGGCTTTGTTATTCACAGTGCCATTTATGCTGCAAGAGTTGACCTGACCTGCGTGTTTCATACTCATACGCGCTATGGCACGGCAGTATCAGCTTTAGAGTGTGGACTGTTACCCATTTCACAGTTTGCCATGCAATTTTACAACCGAGTTGCCTATCATGATTACGAAGGAGTTTCGCTGGAGCTAGATGAGCGGGAACGCTTAGCTAAAAATTTAGGTGATTATAAAGTCATGATCTTACGCAATCATGGTCTATTAACTACTGGTCGGACAATTCCGGAAGCTTTTTACTTAATGTACTACCTAGATCGCTCCTGCGAAGTCCAGATTACTGCTCAATCTTCTGGTGCCAAACTGATTATTCCGCCGGAGTCTGTGTGCGAACATTCTGCTTTACAACAGGATGTAGAGGATCTCGGTCAGTTGGAATGGACTGCTCTGATAAAAATGCTTGATCGTGAAGTTCCTTCCTATCGCGATTAATTTCTGAGGTAATTACTTAAATACACCAAGAAAGGAAGTGATCCACTTTCGTACTCAAATTATTTCCGCCGTTATGTTCGATCTTGATGGTACGCTCATTGAGACCCACATCAATTTTCCGGCGATGACACAAGCGATGCGCCGTATGACTGAAGAGGCAGGTGTTGCGCCACATTTGGTAGAGGAGCGCGATATATTAAGCATTGTTGAGGCAGCGCAGAACGAATTGAACCGACGCGGACAGGATGGCGAGGCGTTCCGGCAAAGCGCGTTTGCTGTTTTAGAAGAAATAGAGGTTGAAGGCTGTTCCCGCCCCGCCTTGTTGCACGGTACTGTTGAATGCTTGATGGAATTGCGTCAGCGCGGTGTGGCAGTTGGTATCGTGACGCGCAACTGCCGCCGTGTGGCAACAGGTTTGCTGACGCAGTTCGATATACCGCACGCCGCACTGCTGACGCGTGACGATGTGCGCCGTGCCAAGCCCCATCCTGAGCATTTGCATCAGGCATTAACCCTACTAGCCGCTGTGCCAGAACAGGCGATGATGGTCGGCGACCATTGGATGGATGTGCAAGCAGGCAAAGCGGCAGGCTGCGCTGTGACTATTGGAGTTTTAGGAAAGCGCTCTGCCGACTGGTTCGCCCCTTGCCCGCCTGATTATCTCGTACGCGACCTATCCAAAGTTTCCACTCTTCTGAGTAATTAAATGCACCGGCACACCGGACAAGTTCGCCGCCGCACTCAAGGCGCGAGATTTAAGTCAAAAATTCAGGCCGATAACTCTTGCTTGTCCAAAAAGGCGATCACCTTGATTGCTTTGCCGTCCTGCATTCGGAAATACCAGGTGTAGGTGTTCCGGTAAGGTTTGCCGTCGCTAGCAGTCGTTGCAATGTAGTTAACTTGATGAAACCTCAACGACATTTTCCGCACAGCTTTTGT
>QQTW01002051.1_pt1 | contig 14467 bp, 12 predicted proteins | sample 1904831 | NCBI WGS metagenome assembly QQTW01 (sample SAMN09435610, study PRJNA476489) | Subsurface metagenome, whole genome shotgun sequencing project. | reverse complement strand
GGACTGGGCGTGTAATTGTAACCCATCGAGGAAGAACGCTCCGAATCATCAATAATACGCGGTGTTAGCAACACAACCACCTCACTGCGCTGATTAATTCTATTTGTTCTTCTAAAGAGCGCTCCTAGTATGGGAATATCTCCTAAAATCGGAACCTTATTAGCCGTAGTGCGGTCTGAGTCTTGAATGATACCAGAAAGAATTAGAGTTTGACCGTCGCGCAGACGAATTAGCCCAGATGACAGGCTTCTTTCGGATAGCAAAGCAATTGACTCCCCGGTGCTAGTCGTCGCCGTACCATTAGGTGCTGAGACAGTAGGCGCGGCAGACAAGGAAATAAAACCATTATCGTCAATCCGCTCAATTCTGATTCCCAGGGTTAAACCTGCTCTTTTGGTAACTGGTCGTTGAATGGGAATTGGGTTACCCCCTTGGTTAGCACTGACGTATTGTATTTCAGTTCCTGCAAACACATCCTGTGTTAAATTTACTTGCGCCGTCTGCCCTTCTTGTACTGTAAGCGTTGGGTCAGTCAAAATTTTGGCATTGGTATCTTCAATCTGAGCTTCTAACCGAGCGAGAAATCTACGAGTAAATCCTGGTGGGTTAGCGAGACCTCTAGCAGGTTGTGGATTAGTAGTTCCAAAGTTGAGTATGGCGTTTCCGTTATTGGTTTGAAAGAAAGTTTGACCAACACCAAAAGATAAACTGGTGTTAGCGTTCTCACTTGCCACCAAATTGACATCAACAATCTTGACATTCACAGAAACTTGACGACGACGGGAATCAAGTTGAATCAGTTGAGATGTAGCAATATCAATTTGCTTGGGACTACCAACCAAAGTAACTGAATTGGTGCGCTCGTCTCCGACTACTTCTAAACCTCTTAGTAGCGGTGTAGAATCTTGAAAGTCAATCCGCGCAGTTTCAACTCTCGTTTCCGTACTGGTTTGAGTTTGTGTAGCTGGAGTTGTCGCACCTCCCACAGGTACGGCTTGGACGCTGGTAACTGTTCTTTCGCGGCTGACGGCACTTTCTGCCCCCAAAGCCACCAAAAAGTTCAAAGCTACTCCCACCGTCACCTGATTGAGCCGCATACTGCGAGTAACTAGATTGCGCGCTTCGTTAGGCAGCCTAGGACTAACAAAAATAGTGCGCTCTTCTCGATAGGCTTGCAAACCACTGACGCGCAGAACGGAGTTGAAGACATCCTGCACTGACTCATCTTGAATATCTAGAGAAATCTTAGGCCCTTCACCAGCTGCTGCAGCATTTTGTTGATTCTGCTGCTGCCCGCCGCTACCTTGAGGTGTGGCTGTGGTAAATGCTAAGTTCAAACCAGCGGCACGGGCAAGTAAGGATAGCACTTCTCGCACTGGCGCGTCTCGCAACACCAAACGCGGCACTCTTTCTGTACTACCCAGCTCGATTAGCGTTGGTGAGGAATCAGTATTTGAAACGGCAATATCTCCTACTGGCGGTGCGACTGCTCTGGGCAAAGTAGGAGTCGACCGTGCAGATTGAGTTGTTCCAGATGGCGATCGCCCCCCTTCAATTGTTATTTTTGGATTAGGGACAAGCACGTTGGGTTTTTGCACTGTCCGTGTTTGTCCTGGTCTGAATGGAGTTGCTGCGGCGCGATTGTTGGCTGGTGCAGATGCAGCAGGCGTTCCTGTTCCTGGGCTAATACTAAGGATTATTCCTTGGGCATTCCGCGCTTGTAATTGACTGCTGGGAGCGCTGGCAGAGCCAGTGACAATCATGCGCAGGCTGTTGTTGTCCAGTTGGGTAACAACAATAGAATCAATCCCTGGAGCGGGCCGATCTTGGCGGAAGTTGTTTCCTTGCGGTAAGCTCAGCTGAGCATTGATAATGTCTGCAACTAAGGTGTTACCCCGCTTGCTAGTAAAAACTTGAGGGCGAGCATCCGAAGACGTTTGCAAAACCACATTTAAGCCACTATTTGTTTGGTTTAGTTGCACTGCTGTCACTTTGGCTGCGATCGCCCCAACTGGTTGGGCTGCCATCATCACAACTGCTACTCCGGCAAATAGTACGCCACTACCTTGAAGCTGTTTCACCGTTCTCTTTTCACTCTGAGTAAAGTTTAGTATTCTGCTACAGATTGCAAGTTATCAATTTAGATTTGAACGCTTAAAACGCGAGTTTGATACAAACCAAATCTCGCCAACTCGCTTTAAAAAAAATTTTGCTCTGCTTTCTACTGAAATAGAATCAGTTGCAATATAGCAATCTCGTTTGAGTTATGAATTCATGAAATTTGCCTGTCAAGAGTTATTATCTTTACAATAAACGACAAAAATCTATACAGTTTGGGTAAAGTATAAATTGTTTTTTAGGTTTTAAGTATTTTATTGGGATAATTTAACCTCACAAAACTCCAGACAAAACCTAACTCTATCTCTACTTTTTTCCCTGCGAAATTTCACTTATAATTCGCTTAATTCATCTTTTTAACATCCTCTCTGCCAGTGAATGTACGTAATTTTAGTTAATTAATATTACTGACAGCAAAATATAAGTTGCTGAGGACAACCAAAATCATACCTATAAATGGTATGTAATTTCTTACTTTTTCTGTTCTTGATTCTGCTGGGCTGCTTGTGCTGCCTGTGCTGGGGAAACGGGAATTAGTGCTTGCAGCTTGAAAGTTGTAGAGATGGTTGGTGGCCCGCCGACTGATTTATTTTTTGGGTCAGTTGATGGTGCTGCCGTTGTTGATTTATAGTCCTTGATAATCAACAAGGGTTGCAGACGCTCAATATTGCGCAAAATTGATTGCGTTTGTTCAAATGTGCCGTCAAATGTAACTTCTACGGTTCGTTGTTTGAGCTTACCGTTAACTTCAGTACCTAGAGAACCATCTGAAATCACTTCAGCAGTTTGATTAGCGGGGACAAATTTCTTTAGTTGGGCGCTAGTGCTGTTCTGCCCATTTGCCGACTGAACCAAGCGATTGAGATCCAACAACAAAGTATCTAAAGTTTGCTCGTTAGCAAATAAAGCTAAAACTTCTGAGTTTTGTTGTTTGGCGGTGGCTAAATCTGCTTCTACTTTATCTTTTTGTTGCAAACTGGCTGTTTTTTGCTGAACTAAAGCTTGTTTCTGATTCTGGGTGTCTGTTAGTTCCTGATTTCGCTGCCAAGTTGGCATCACTAAAGTAGCAATTATGTAAGCAGCTCCAAATATTCCAGCCACAGCGATCGCAATTCCACTAATTGTTGGTGTAAAAGTGACACCAAAGGCAGAGGGATAATTAGGCGCTGCTGGAATATCATCTTCATACGAACCAAATTCTTCACTTAAAGTCATGGTTGAATGACTCCTTTTTGTTGCAGTGTGCGAATGCGAGTCACCAGCCCCAAAGTCCCCTTACGCTCCAAGTCTCTTAGGATCTCAGAAGCGGGGACGTTACTCAATTGTGATTCAATTGTGTATTTAACTACTGGGGGAAGTTTGACTTTTACAGATGGATCTACTGAACCTTGTACGGGGTTTTCAGCGGATTCTGCCGAGACAATTTTGGTTTCCCCACCTTGCAAGAAAGCAGACTGTTTGAGAGTGAGTAGAAAATCGTTCACATCGCTAAAAGATCGCGCTATTCCTGTAATTTTAATTCCTCCTGGCGAAATTGGAGTTGCTGGGGCGGCAGCTGCCCCGGAGTTATTTGCAGGTGCATTGTTTGAATTAGTTGCAGCAGGGGCTGGGGCTGGAGCTGGAGTAGCTGCTGCAATTTGCTCGATCGATTCTATTTGCACCGTTCTGGGAATGCGATCGCGCAAATCTTGCACCGTTGCCGACCAAGGTTTGATTTGATTAAATACTGTAGCTAAAGCTTGAGTTTCTGACTGAACTTGACTTGTTTGCTCTTGAATTTTTTTGATATCAGCCTCTGCCGCACCCAAGCGATTTAACTGAGCATCTAATTCCTGCACATTGCTTTCTAACTGAGTATTTTGGTTTTGCAAAAACAACCAACCAACTGAGGGGATCGCTTGCACGCCTACAGCAGCAGCAATTCCCAAATATAGTGGTGTCCAACCTGCTACACTTCCACCTAATTTACTAAATCGGTTAGCTTTATCCTGGTTCTGTTCTACCCTGTCTTTAAGAAAGTTGACATCTAAACTATACATCCCCCCAAACTCCTCTTAGTCCTAAACCTAGTACAGTTCCTAATCCCGGTCGTTGTGCTGGAGTAATTTTCTCCTCGTCTACCTCTAGAGACAAAGCTGCTACCGGATCGATTTGAGTAGTTGGCAAACTCAACCGTTGTTGAAAAAACTCATTCAGGTTTGTCAGTCCACCCCCCGGCCCTGCCAAGAAAATCTGTACTACATCTAAATTCTCGCTTTGACTGAGATAAAAATCGATCGAGCGGCGTAGTTCATCAGCTAGTTCCGTTAAAACTCTCATCACAGCTAAATTCCCAGGACTCACGCCGAGTAACTCATCGGAGTCATCTTCATCACCACTGCTGGCAGGAAGGGTGATTGATTCTAGCATCTGTGTATCTCTAGACGCTGGTAAATTCATGCTTCGCAATAGTGCATTTTGCAGATGATAAGTACCAATTGGGATTGTGCGAGAAAATTGCGGCACTCCATCTACAATAATTGCTATTTCCGTACTATCAAATTGAATATCAACTAAAACTGCTGCTTCCTGCATTCCAAAACTGCGCAGTTGCTCTCGAATAGTTCTGAGCAAGGCAAAACTGTTAATTTCTATGACATCCACTTTTAATCCGGCGTGTCGGAAAGTATCTATATAGGTGTCAGTAACTTCCTTGCGGGTAGCAACTAGCAAAATTTGTACCTTCTCAATTCCATCCTCATCTACAAAGTAGCCCAATTTCTGATAATCAACATCAGCTTCTTCTCGTGGGTAAGGTAGGTACAAACCAGCTTCGTGTTTGAGTACCATTTCCCGTAGTTCTCGATCGTTTAGCTCTGCTGGCAAGGGAATCAGACGAATTAGAGCGTCTCGTCCAGGTACAGCTGTGGCAACTCGTTGCGCTTTAATTTTACTTTCGGCTAGTGCCTGCTGAATTAACTGTGCTAGGGCTGGGCGATCGACAATTTGACCATCCTCAAACACTCCTTCGGGAACTGGTAGCGAGAATAAGGCAGCTAGTTTAAATCCCTGCCCTTGCCTTAGCAGCTTTACTATGTTAATTCTTTCTGGAGCCAGTTCTATGCCGACCCCACTTTTACGTTTTGCCAGTAAACTTTTGAAGCGGTTAATCACAGTTTTACAAATTGTGTATCAGGTAGAAAATTAGACGTAAATGAGGTATTTGTGCTTAAGCCCAGCTACTGAATTTAAATTGATTACAAAGCTTGTTCAATGAATACATAAGTCATCAAAAATGTCAATAACAAAAGCAGTTAGGAGTAGGATTAGAACGCAAAAACTAGTAATTTGTACTTTGTTGGGGTTAGCACTGAGTTGGATTGTTAGTTGCAGCACTGGTAATGTCGATCCCACAGTGCAGTCTAACTCAGGCAGTCAGGAAATTGAATTTTGGACGATGCAACTCCAACCGGAGTTTACAGATTATTTCAACAACGCGATCGACACTTTCCAGAAAGAAAATCCTGGCGTGAAGGTAAGTTGGGTGGATGTGCCTTGGTCAGCAATGGAAAGTAAAATTTTAACAGCTGTAGCCGCAAAAACGGCACCAGATATTGTTAACCTGAATCCGGATTTTGCCTCAGTGCTAGCAGCTCGTAATGCATGGCTCGATCTAGATAATAAAGTACCATCGGATGTGCGTTCAACCTATTTGCCTAATATTTGGAAGGCAAGTACACTAAATGGCAAGAGTTTTGGAATTCCTTGGTATCTAACTACACGGCTCACAATTCATAATACAGATTTATTAAAGCAGGCTGGTATAAATAATCCACCAGCAACTTATGACGAATTAGCTCAAGTGGCTAAGCAAGTAAAAGAGAAAACTGGTAAATACGCCTTTTTCACTACATTTGTGCCAGAAGATTCAGCAGAAGTACTGCAATCCTTTGTGCAAATGGGAGTAACACTGATAGATGCCCAAGGAAAAGCAGCTTTTAATACTCCTGAAGGAAAGGCAGCCTTTCAGTATTGGGTAGACTTATACAAAAATAAACTCTTACCCCAAGAAGTATTGACACAAGGACATCGCCATGCAGTAGAAATGTATCAGGCAGGCGAGACAGCCCTGCTAGCTACAGGAGGAGAGTTTCTCAAGACAATTGCGACAAATGCGCCTGCGATCGCCAAAGTCTCTGCTGTCGCCCCAGAAATTACTGGTAAAACAGGCAAGATGAATGTAGCTGTAATGAACTTGGTAATTCCCCGCGCCACCGATATACCAGATGCAGCCGTCAAATTTGCCTTATTTATCACTAACAGCACAAATCAGCTAGCCTTCGCAAAAGCTGCTAACGTGCTACCTTCAACTACTCAATCTCTTACTGACAGCTACTTTAAATCCCTTCCAAGCAATGCTTCTTCCCTAGATAAAGCGCGTGTAGTCAGCGCCAGCCAACTCAAACAAGCAGAAGTGTTAATTCCAGCCATGCAGGATATTAACGTCTTCAAACGAGTAATTTATGAAAATCTCCAAGCAGCAATGCTAGGTGAGAAAGCAGTCGATCAAGCAGTTGCTGACGCTGCTGGGGCGTGGGATGCTAAACGCGGGGGCTAGAAGAAAGTATGAAGGATGAAAAGTTTCAGCCTAGCCTAGCCTTCGGCAACCCCTACGGGGAACGGCAACGCTGGCGCGAACAGCCTTTAGCCTTCATCCTTCATAATTGGCTCGTAAAAAATAACCCACGAGATAAAGCGAACCGCACAAAACTGTTAAATCTGAAGATTCAAAAACTGCTTCAAGGGCTGAAAACAAATCGGTATAGGTGTGACAAGTAGCTAATGGGCAAACATTTTCAGCTAACGAAGTCAACTCAACTGGATCGGCTGAACTATGGTCTGGTACTGGTACTAAGTATAAGCGATCGCCCGGTCTTAGCAGCGCCTGAAAAATTTTGTCATGCTCCTTAGTAGAAAGCATCCCCATTACCCAGTTGACAGATTTCACATTTAGTGTGTCAACATACTCGCGCAAAACTTGAGCAGCAGCCGGATTATGTGCGCCGTCAATCAGTAGCTTGTGGTTTTTCCAACTAGTCCACTGCAAACGCCCAGCCCACTGAGTTTTCGCCATACCATTAACGATCGCGTCCTCAGAGATTCTCCAACCTTGCTGTTGGAGGATTTGTATTGTAGCAATTGCGATCGCCGAATTACTCAACTGCATCTGTCCCAACAACGGCAAAGGATATTTAAAAGGCTGAAGGCTGTAGGGCTTCGCCCTTCCCGAAGGGTAGGCTGAAGGCTGACTTAAATCCGACTTCTGTACGGGCGGGTTTGACGAGTTAGCCTGTGGGTGTACAGGTATGTCTGATGAACCCGCCCCTACAAGCATTGCCCACCCTGGCGCTATTTCATGGGCTGGTTCCACCCAAACAACAGGACAACCTAGATCAACAATACGCGATCGCACAACAGCAGCAGCCTCTGCTGGCAATCTTCCCACCACAGCCGGACAATTTGGCTTGAAAATACCAGCTTTTTCCCTAGCAATATCTGCCAAAGTCGGGCCTAACTGCTGCCAATGTTCCCTACTAATGGAAGTGATAATACTAACAAGAGGGCGCGTGCAAACATTGGTAGCATCCAAACGACCTCCCAATCCTACTTCTATTACTGCTATATCAACGCGAGATTGAGCAAAGTACAACCAAGCAGCAGCGGTAATGACTTCAAACTGAGTTGGTGTTTCCTCTCCAGGGCGAATAGCATTTTGAACTTGCAGCAGTAACTCTTGCAGCGTCTCAGGTGCAATTGCTTCCTCGTTCAGACAAATGCGTTCAGTCCAATCAACTAAATGGGGAGAAGTATAGCGCCCTACCCGATAGCCTGCTTCAGTCAAAACCGAAGAAAGGTAAGCACAAACAGAACCTTTTCCATTCGTCCCGGCTACATGAATAATTGGAACTTGGTGATGGGGATTGCCCAAATTTGCCAACAGCTTTTGAATTCTTTCTAAACCGAGATGAACGCCAAAGCGTTGAAAAGGATTGAGGATTGTATCAATGGCAACATTCATAATTCATAATTTATCATCCATAATTGATAATCTTCTCCTACTCCCTACCTATCACAGGACAGATGAATTGCCCTTAGTAGGTGAGTCAATGTTAATTACTCGCAAATCATCTTGGAGGGTAAATCTATGCAAGCACAAGAACGAGCCATGAGCAATCTGGAGTACGATCTGCTGACAGTGTTGCAAAATAAGGCTGAAGCAGTGAAAGCTTATGAAACTTATATCAATGACGCTCAGTCGCAAGATTCTCAACCCTGTGTGGAACTGTTCCAGAAGCTGAAGCAGCAAGATATGCAGCAAGCACAGGAAATTCGCCACCACTTGCAAGAAGTAATGCAAAAAGGCAAGATGTAAAGATTTTTTTAGAGACGCAAGATTTTGCGTCTCTAAAGCTAGCTCAAGGCTTCAGACAAATAATCAGCAGCAGCTTCCACCACAGCTATAGCTGTTTCATAATCCATCCGCGTCGGCCCTAGTACCCCCACGCTACCGACTGGTACTTCACCTCGACGATAGGTTGAAGATATCAACGTGCAGCCTCGAATTGGTTCTAAGGTATTTTCTGAACCAATCCGAATCGTCACTCTTCGCCCTTGTTTTAACTCTAATTCAGGTGCTTCAAAGATTAAAGGCAATAATTGCTGCTGTTCTTCTTCCAGCAGGTGGATAATCGTTTTAACTTGCTGTAACTCGGAAAATTCCGGCTGACGCAACACCTCTGCTACTCCCCGAATCATCATTTGAGTCATAGCAGGCGCTTGAGTGCGACGAGATAAATCGGATAGGACGGTTTTTAAGTAATCGCTATAGCGTTGAAATTCGCGATCTAACTGACTCAAATCAAGTTTAGCTAGTTCCAAGAGCGATCGCCCGCGTAGCTGACTGTTCAAAAAATTTGAGAGAATTTGTAACTCCCTATCCACTACTTCCGGATCTAGCGCTGCTTCATCCTCCACCAAGGGTAACTCCAGCAATGCTGATTGTGTGTTGTAAGCATCTGTAACTACAATTAGCATTGCCCGCCCTGGCTCGATTTGCGTTAGTTGCAAGTGTCTTAGCCGCGCTGTATTGTTATGGGGCATAGTAATCAGACTGATGCAGCCACTGATGGTGGCTAAGATTTGTGCTGCTCCTTGTAGTAATGCTTCAAGGCTCCAATCTTCCCACTTAAGCCGTTCTTGGAGTAATTGCTCTACTTGTCGTCCGGTAATGTCGGAAGGTGCGATCAGACGATCTACATAAAGCCGATAGCCAGAGTCAGAGGGTACACGCCCTGCCGATGTATGGGGTTGGTAAAGTAAACCAACTTTTTCCAATCCACCCATTGTATTACGAATTGTTGCTGGGCTAACTTGAAAATTGTACTCCTCCATCAGAGCTTTTGAACCAACAGGCTCTGCGGTAGCAATATAGTGTCGTACTGTTGCCCAAAGTATTTGCTGTTGCCGATCGGTAAGCTGCACTTGCATAGCTGACGGTAACCGATGAAATCGAATCGGGTTTTAAGAACTTGTAAATGTAATCTTTATAACAGTTAAGTTTTAGTTATTAAAGATAACAAATAACCTACATCACTGAAATAAGCGAAGGGATATATTTTTTAAGTTTAACCTTGACTAAATTACTCTTACATACTAAAGATGAATGCGATCGCTAACTGACTCCAGTGTAAGTGACCGTGCTACTAGTTCCTCTGTTCCTCCACCTTAGCGCCAACAATGGAACGTAGTATAAATTTTTGCCAGGTGACAGTTACAAGCTTAACTAGCGCTGGAGACTATGCTTGTAGCTATATTCAATTATATCTGTAGTATCGCTTATTTCAATATACTGTAAGTAGCAAATATTACCTATTGTTATTGAAATGGCTAGAAAAGTGTGAAGGGTAAGGGGTGAGGATCGGAGAAATGGCCTCTTACCTTTACCCATGAACTACTCCTAATATCTGGGAACAGTTGAATCTACCAAGATTGAGTAGGCATCGATACCACCAGATAGATTTTTAACATTGGTGAATCCTTGAGTGCTTAACCAGTGACACATCTGGGCAGAACGAATACCGTGATGGCACATCACTATTGTTTCCGCATTTGGATCGAAAAGAGTTGGAATCGAATCAGCCCACTCCGCAAATTGACTTAAAGGTAGGACGGAAAAGCCTTCAAGGGAAGCGATCGCTACTTCTTGCGGTTCTCGCACATCCACCAATTGCAACTGATTTGCGGATTCTGAACTCAAAAGTTGGGCGAGTTCTTCTACACTAATTTGGTTAATTGATTGATTCATTGAATAAGGGTGAAGGTATTCTAAACTGAGTTTTAGTATGTCTGTGCCGCGATCTCACGTCGCTAGTAGGAGGTTGAAAGCTAGCTTTTTGGCAATCTGGAATATGGTAACACCGGATACTTGGCTGAGATTTTTATAAAAAATCATGAACCGACGCTCATTTTTCTATTCTCTAGCAGCGGGTGTAGTTGTGCTGCTGTTGATTGGTATCAGTGGCTATTACTGGATAGTCTCTCAAAGTCCGCTTACCCTGTTGCGTGGTGGTAGTCAGACGACACCAACAGCGGCTATTTTTGTCTCGAAACAAGCACCAGTAATGGTTTCCCTGCTGGTGAATCCAGACAAACTAGAGTCGTTGCGACAACTGGTAACTCCTCCCTTAGAACGCAGGCGATCGCGCTCTGAACTCGAAGGGCTAAAAACCAGTTTGCTGGCTGACACGGGGCTGGATTATCGCCGAGACATCCAACCCTGGCTAGGAGAGGAAATCACCCTGGCTGTCACTAGCGGGGATATTGACCGCGATGAAACTAATGGTAAACAACCAGGATATCTTTTGGCGCTGACTACTAAAGATTCAACAAAAAGCCGCGAGTTTTTGCAGCTATTGTTTTCTAAACGAGCGATCGCTGGCAGAGAATTAGTTTCAGAACAATACAACGGCGTTAACCTGTTTTCTGACACTCAGCCAGTCGCAGCGAATTTACCAGATCCGACGAAAAAACTAAAGTTAGCGAAACCGCCGCAACAAAACTATCTTGCTGGTGCAGTTGTGGGCGATCGCTTTGTTTTGTTTGCCAATCATTCTAAAGTGCTGCGCGAGGCAATCAATAATGTCCAAGCACCCGATCTCAACTTGACCAGTTCTAGTCAATATCAACAAGCTTTGAGTTTATTGCCTTCGGCGCGAATTGGTGTGGCTTTCCTAAATCTCCCCAATGTAGCAGAGTGGCTGGGCAAGCAACTACAAACCCAGACTTATAACAGCCAGATAGTTGCTTTAGAATTAAACCGTCAGGGATTACTGGCGCAAACGTCATTCATAGCTTCCCCAGAGCAAGAAATAGCTTCTTCTGGTAAAATGTCTGAACCTGTGAAGGCATTACAATACATACCAGCAGCAACAAATTTGTCAATTTCCGGTTCGGATTTAAGCAACCTAGAAAAAACTGATTTGAACTCTTTGTGGCAACAAGTTGCAGCAGTTTTATCTAGTTCGGGCAATGACGCTTCTAGATCGATTACCAGATTGCTAGAGACACTGCAACCCGATTGGAATATAGATTTATCACGGGATATCTTCAGTTGGGTCAAGGGAGAATATGCTTTAGGAATGCTACCTGATGCTGACGGCGTGACACACGATTGGATTTTTGTAGCAGAGAAAAGCCCAGAGGCGGAACCTGGAATAGAACATTTGAATGCGATCGCACAAGACAAGGGACTGACTATTACACCCTTGTCTTTGGGAGAGCAAAAAATTTATGCTTGGACGCAGCTAGCAAATGCTCCAACTAGCGTCTCTGACGTAGATCGAGCATTGCTGACGTTTAAAGCAAAAGTTGAAGGCGTACAAGCAACTGTTGGCAACTATGCCATTTTTACTACTTCGGTTGAGGCAATGGATGCAGCATTAAAAGCTGCCAAAAGTGGTTCCTTCGTTGACAGTTCCCAATTCCAACCAAGTATTAAAGCGATTCCCAAACCAAATCAGGGTTATGTATATCTCGACTGGCAGAAGAGTCACGAGATTTTAGAGCGCCAAGTGCCGCTTCTCAAGCTGCTGGAAGTGGCTGGAAAACCATTTTTCCAAAACTTGCGATCGCTAACAATTAGTAGCTACGGTGGCGACGCAGGAGTGCTTAAAGGCGGTATCCTGTTCCAGTTCAATCCCTAACTAGGGGCTAGGGAAAATTATGAATTATGAATTATGAATTAGGAGTCAGAACAAAGCTTTCTTGTGCAGGGGAAAACCACTCACCACTCACTTCAGCAATTGCTGCAATTCTTTCTTCTGACTTTTTTTTCATAATTCATAATTCATCATTCCCCAAAACACCAAGATAGAAAAACTACCAAACTGGCTAAAATTAACCAGTTGGGTAGGCTCAAGTGTCTGAGAAACTCTAGGGGAGTTAATACGAACACTTGAGTCAGCAGTCCGGCTGTAATTAACACAAAGATAATCAAGATAAAGATCTGCATATTTCCTCACAGGAGATTCAAGAGAGCAGTTCGATCGCAAAGCTGCGATCGTCAAATCACACACCAACGCTAATATAGAAAATGTAATGTTCTGCTAAGGTGGGTAATTTCCCGTGCTATCTACCCTGCTTGCCGACTTTAAAATCATTTTTGAGCGCGATCCAGCTGCCCGCAACTGGCTTGAGGTGCTATTTTTCTACCCTGGGCTGCAAGCAATTCTATTCCATCGGGTTGCTCATCAGCTATACAAGCTTGGCATTCCCTTCATTCCCCGTTTAATTTCCTTCATAGCTCGATTTATAACGGGAATTGAGATTCATCCTGGCGCAGTCATTGGACGGGGCTTTTTTATCGATCATGGTATGGGAGTTGTGATTGGTGAAACAGCGATCGTTGGAGATAATGTGTTGCTCTATCAGGGTGTAACCCTTGGCGGTACGGGCAAAGAATGCGGCAAGCGCCACCCAACATTAGGGAACAATGTAGTAGTAGGCGCTGGTGCAAAAGTACTGGGAAATATTGAAGTCGGCAGCAACGTCAGGATTGGTGCTGGTTCAGTAGTTTTGAGGAATGTACCTTCTAATTGCACTGTTGTAGGTGTACCGGGGCGCATTATTTATCGTTCTGGAGTGCGGGTTGACCCCTTAGAACACGGTAGTTTGCCTGATTCAGAAGCAGAAGTGATTCGCGCTTTGGTTGACCGAATTGAGTCTCTCGAACAACAACTAGAAAAATTACAGCAACAACAGCCTGCTTATCAAGCTGCTTTGAGCGAGGCTAACTGCAAGTTGTCCAAAATTAAGTTACCAGAGGCGGAAACTCATGTTGCCGCTAGCTGTCAAATCAGAGATAAAGCAATTCAACAGTTTTTAGATGGTGCGGGAATTTGAATTAGGAGTCATCTGATTAAACCCACCCCTACTGACTATGGGTTAACCATTTGAACAGTCCAAGTTCGTTGGATTTCATCCCATTCATAAATAGTGCGATTTTGTGGTTCGCCGCGCAATTCTAGACGATCGACTATTACTGGGTTGAGTAGCAGCAAGCAAAAATTGGCTAGAGGTTCGATCTCGTTGGGTGGTGCTTGCTCAAATGCTGCATCAGCTTTTGGTTTACCTGGATCGGGCCAAGTAAATTGTAACCGCGTGGCATCACTCGTCTCTTGCCAGGCGGTTTGACGTGCTTGCTGTAAAACTGCGTCGGCATTATCCGCTTTTACCAGTGTCAAATAGCCATGAAGGCGAAACTGTTCGCGTGTTTCGGGGAAGTACCAGCAAGCTTCTGCCCAAGGTTGATGTTCAATTTGTTCGGGTTTCTGACTGCGCGAATCAGTCACGAACTTGAGGCGATCGCTATCTGCCAGAAATCCGCGAAAAACAAGCGTCCGATTAGCTGGGCGGCCATCGGCCCTGACAGTTGCTAGTTGTAAATAACGCGAGTAAGCAATACTACGATTGAGGTGTAGCGCACGAGCCAGGGGCGATCGCCAGAGAGCAATAGACATCGTTAAAATTAAGCCCCGCTAAGTGTACTGATCGCATCATTATCCTATCTAAATGAGCTTGCTAAGCAAGTCACAGATTCAGCTTAGATAAAGCGACTGCGATCGTTCTGCTTACTCAAACCCTTACCACACTATTCCACTCTTGAGTAATAAAGTCTTCCATACCTAGCTTAGGAGGGAAATTCAGCAACTGTAACGTCTCAGTAATTTCATTGATGCGAATAGCTCTCTTCTAAAATTCAACCACTTTAATATCTCAGTAATTACAACTAGATAATTAATAATCTTTAAAT
>QQTW01002050.1_pt1 | contig 14470 bp, 16 predicted proteins | sample 1904831 | NCBI WGS metagenome assembly QQTW01 (sample SAMN09435610, study PRJNA476489) | Subsurface metagenome, whole genome shotgun sequencing project. | reverse complement strand
GCCACGCCGGAGAACTTTGGTCCGACTCCCCGAATCCACAGAGCACGGGGCACCCTCACATGTTTATTAGATCCTGTGGCAGTTGGCTGATGGGTCGCCTTGTTGATGCCTTGAACGATGATTCATCCGTTGGAATCTCATAGCCGACTAGGAAGAAACCTATTCTCCAATCCGATGATCTGGCTCATCTTGCACATCAAAATCAGATTAATTGAGCGGTTATATTACTTGGAATCCTTCATGGTAGACGGAACCCATGTAACAAGATAGAGTGGCTATCAAAAGCAGATGTGATACCCAACACGTCCAGAGTACTGGAGCTTTAGGTAGAGTAAGTATCTACCCTATATTATCACCGTCTCCTCAGACTTGCACCGTGCCTAAGTCAGTCGGTACGATCAGCAGCGAATGGTGAAGAGCAGCAGGAGTGCACAGCAGTTGACGGGCTGAGCTTGCATGAGTTCCCATCCACACAAATCAAGCAGCCTTGGAGACCTCCTCTAGCAAACAGAGAAGCACATACATCCGGAATGACGGCGAGTAATGGGATACTCGGAGTTGCCGTACTTCATTTGTCCATGCGATATACCCTGTACAGTAACAGTAGGAAGATTTTAGAGCACTTAGACATTAGGCGCTTCTTGAAACAGTGATCGTCGATGCGGGCAAGGATGAAGAGCCGTTGGGCGGCAAACAATACCAACGGACCCCAAGAGCATTCACAGCAGCCTTGGGAACTGGCCTTGTCAGTGCGCTGTCCTTTTGTCGTTGTCCGTTGAAAGTTGGATGCAATAATCGCTTTGTTCTATTCACTTCACCACTTTGACCTGCCTTGTGTCACGACAGCTGAATTGTAAAGGAAGCGGTTTGCTGTAAGGCGGGATTACCAAGTCAGCTCAGTAGCTCAACGTGAAACTCAACCTCATCCGACAAGCGTAACGACGTTGATTTGCAGCATTACTGTTCAGAGCCTGTTCTTCGTGCTCTCAAAGCATTAAGAAGTGCAGAATTCAAAACTGGATGAGAGCCGCAACCGCAACCGCAACCGCAACTGCATACCCTTATCTAGGTAACCCACCCAGCATTCCAGCCTCCGCTGTCTTTTTCATATGGACCTTGCTCTTAACTCACCTCAACTAACACCTACGCCGTCCACAGTCACTCACCATTGACAGCAACCTCCTACATTCCACGGCCATGTCTTCACCTGCCCCTCTCTTACGACCTCCAATGCCAGGTAACCGGAGCGGTAGCGGCGCACGCGTACCACGTCTGGGTTTAGCAATCCCTCCATCACCTGGCATGAAACCGGTTAACGGCAACGGCAGTACTACGGGAAACTTATCAGAGCTACCGCAGCTACAGCGGCCAGCATCACGTCCAGCGCCGCCGCAACTGCGGTTGGCAACTCCGATGGGGAGCAATGCCACACCACAGGAAGGGGTGGCTTTGCAGAATGGTCGGCCACCGCCGCAGTCATACGGAGGTAGTTCAGCTAGTGATGCCAGCGGTCATTCCAGATCGGGGAGTTTCACCATGCCGGCCCCGGACGGCAAGAACAGTGGACCAACCTCTGCTTCGTCTTCTAACTACTCTGCGCTCTCCTTTGCTCTAGGTCTACGGCATCCGCAAGGAACACCCGATCCATCCTCGGCAATCAGCTCGGTATACTCAGAGCGAGCCCCTAGTGAGGTCGGAACTGCGATGGAGAGGGAGAACAGTATGAATGGGCTGCCTGATCTAGACAAGCTGAGTTTGGAGAAGGGCAGGAACCTGGATGTGGAGGATCTAGACGATGGTGGTTGGAGAGCAGCCAGCGTAGAGAAGAAGATTGTGGAACTGGGGAGTCTGGGGGAGGGGGCGGGGGGTGCGGTGACGAGGTGCATGCTCAAAGGTGGAAAAACCGTGTTCGCACTGAAGGTGACACACTCCGGCTGGAAGACACCGTCAAGCACGACCTGACGGAAACTTTTTAGATTATCACGACGGATCCGAACCCGGACGTTAAGAAACAGATTGTCCGGGAGCTGAACTTTAACAAAGACTGCGCATCGGAGCATATTTGCCGATACTACGGTGCCTTTGTTGATCACTCAACTGGCACTATCTCGATAGCCATGGAATTCTGCGAAGGGGGAAGTTTGGATAGCGTATACCGGGAAGTCAAGAAGCTTGGAGGCAGGACGGGAGAGAAGGTGCTCGGCAAGGTCGCAGTAGGCGTACTCAACGGCTTGACATATCTGCATGGTCAGAAGATAATACACAGAGGTAAGTCGGCCATGCCTAATTGCGTTGGAGAGGCATTGACGTAGGTAGACATCAAACCTTCGAATATCCTGCTATGTCGCAATGGCCAAGTAAAGCTCTGTGATTTCGGAGTAAGTGGCGAGTTTGGCACAAAGGGTGACGCCAATACTTTTATCGGCACATCATACTATATGGCCCCCGAGCGTATCACCGGACAGTCATATACCATCACGTCGGACGTCTGGTCATTGGGAGTCACGTTGCTCGAAGTGGCGCAACACCGCTTTCCGTTTCCAGCAGACGGAACAGAGATGCAGCCAAGGGCTGGGCTCATCGACCTCCTGACGTATATCGTCCGACAACCCATACCGAAGCTCAAGGACGAGGAAAAACAGGGCATATATTGGAGCGAGAACTTCAAGTATTTCATCGAGTGCTGGTGAGATCACCAATCCCTTCCTGTGTTTGCAGAGGGTGACCAATGTTGACATGGTCTCTAGTCTCGAAAAAGAACCTCCTCGAAGAGCGACGCCGTGGAGGATGCTGGAACATCCCTGGATCGTGGAGATGAAGAGCAAGAAGGTTAATATGGAGCGATTTCTGCGGGAGGTCTGGGATTGGAAGGATTGAGAACTTGATCCGGAGTTCTTGATTTATCATGTGTCTTTGTCGATTCCAAGCAGCATATCTCGGGGTATGGGGCTAGATATTGGCGTTACACAGGGCGGGATGCACTCTCTAGGGTTTGGATTATATCGATGTGAGTAGATAGGTATTAATGCAAGGCCGGAAGTGGAAGTTATAGGATGTATGCATGACAGCTCTAGCGCGTATGAGGGATGGTGGCTTCGTACCTTAGAACGTCGAGGGCGTCAATAGGCTTCTGTGCTCGCCGCTCGAGTCTGATTCGCTGACGTCCAAGGCTGAACGATTCCCAAACCGGCAATTTCGGTGAGTCTCACAAGTACCTTAAGTGGTGTGTGTATAAAATGGGGGATAAATCCCTTACACAACGATATCCTCGTCGTTTTATTACCAACAGCTTCCTGGTTGAGTCCGCAGCAGACTGAAACGTCTGTTTAAAGAATGGCTTCCGAATATCAAGATTTGGATTTGTTCTTTGATTTTGAAGGCCTGTCTGGGGTTGGAGGCGACGATTCGCTTGGTTGGGTCGGGGACGGAGATCTCCGTCTCGACGTCGAGGACATCGTTGACCCGTTCAACTACCTCATTAATATCCCATTGCCTGACGTTCTTGGCGACTGCGGGGTCTCATTCAATTCCGACAATCAGTCATTGCAAGACATACTCGACGATTGCGGTGGCTCTTTCAATCAAATAAGTCAGAGTCTGACTGACCTATATGGCGAACGTTCAGGCGTGGTTGAATCAGCAGAGCTTCTGGGAGGACCGGATTCCAATGACGATGCGAAATCGCGACTGTGTCCTCCGGAACAGCCAACTAAACAAGCTGACCCGCCGTCTCAGCAGCACTCCAGTAGGATTATCGGCCATGGTCAAGAGCAGCTACACACGCAGATTAACACTCGCGTTGTGACCGCGCCAGTTCCATCGAGAGATCGTGTCCGCAAATCAAGAGCAAACACGACCACCAGCTTAAAGCCCAAGAATACCAACGACGGGGCTTTCATAGTTTTTTCCGCTTTTGACAAACCGATTAGAGTACCATACCGTCGGCGACTCAATCCCAACCGCCGCAAAGAGGTTCACGAAGTTCGCAAGATAGGCTCTTGTGTGAGGTGTCAGCTTTTGAAAAAGCCGGTAAGCAGGGGCAGTTGGATAGCTGCTCAAGGGCAAATTGCTAACTATATGCTCGACCAGTGTGGTATCGGGGAGCCATGTCCTCGCTGCCGTGCGTTGGATCATCGTCTTGTAGACCAACCATGCATACGAGAGAACCTAGCAGCGCGAGCAGTGTATCGTCGCTGTGAGTTCGATTCTCTTTGATGGCAAACTGTACGCTCATGGAGATAGGGAACGACACGTTCATGCCCGCTACGACACATACGATCTTGGACCAAGAGATTGGCGCTTGGACTGGTAAAGTCGCCCATATCTCTCTGGGACTCGCGTACTTGCCAATGAATTACCATGTGTCCGTCGTTGGTTCAGACCTCCCGCCCTTCTGGATCCAGACAGAGGAATACGAACCCAAGCAGAAGGAGCTTGGCTTCGAGTCCTACACTTTCCAGGATGGAACTCGGTGCTCTCTGCCGCGGTGGGGACGCCAAGCTTTGAAACATGTGTCGGGGCTGGATGTCGAAAAGCTTCTGGATTGGGCGGTGATGCTGCTCGATAGACTTCTCCAGCATTCAAGATCGTGGTATTGTTTTTTCGCCTTGCAGAAGACAATAGCGTCATATGTCCAAGACGAACGCCAAGATGTCAGTACTGGTTCGCACTGTGACGAAGTGTGCTAACAATCTCGAAGTATGAAATAATCGCGAAGGGTATTCGAATGCGAGCTGCAGCATACTTACTCCGAGCAGGGCCCTTGGTTATAAATCGCAATGGGGAAGCAGGATTGCGCAACGCCTGGGATTGGTTTGGAAGTCGGAGCGACCAGGCAGATATGCAACTACCGCGGGCTTTGTTCATCCAGATCCAGATGTTGGTGCAGAAGCGATGTGGAGAATTGGAAAGGGAGCTACTGCAATACCTTCAACGCTCACTGTTTGATCCCAAGACGCGGAACGTCAAGGCGCTGCCTCACAGTTTAGTCATGGTTCTTTTGTTGAGTATATACAACTTTCATGGAGTGAAAAGCTGGGTGAGATGTCAAAGTCGTCTGGACAAACTGTTACTATTGCTGACGTCCATTTAGTATGGTGACTGCGAGCAAACCAAATCCCTTGTAGATTGTCTCACATCTCACCACAAAACCATATATCACGGCTACAGCTTCGGTGCAGAGATAGGAGCATTTGAGAACAGCGCCAATTTTCGGTCTTGGGTTGACGACTACATGCTGCCATCATACCTGGGGTTGCGCCAAAACCTGGTTACCATGTTTCAGGCTGCTGGTATTGACTTCTCTTTCTGTTATACTGACCAATGCTGCGAGACGGGTCCCATAAATGGAGGCAACCCGTATCTCAAATATGGTCTACCCACTGGATCGCGGCTTGTAGCTTGGTACACCTACTGTGGCCGGCATCTTGAAATCGACCATCCACGAAATCAAGTCATGAGGGTCTCCGGACTAGATCTCAGCTCAGCTTCGCTCCCTTTCAAAGTATCTTTTCCGGTCGGCGACACCGTTACACCTTACTTCGACTATGTCTTCAAAGTCTAGCATAGAAATACAAGCTATCTACATCTGGCCTCACTATTTTTGTACCAGCGCAGAGATGTAAACCCACTTCGCACTTTGTTCTGCATTGCTGGACTCCGGGTACGTGCACCGGTCACTGTGGCGCTGATGAAGTCATCCCAGCTACACCCCGCCACTCGTCGTTCTCTTGAGCTCTTATTTTTTTCATGATTCCGAGTGTCAGTTCAAGTGCTGTTACAGTGTGGAGATTGACTTTTCCAGGCGCTATCTCCGGCGTGTCAACGGGTCAAGGGGACACTGATTCTAAAGACGTCTTTAACCACGTTCAGTGACGAACGAATTCAGGCGTCTCAGGATGAAATAAAGACATTGAGCATACAAGCTCAATGATTTTTGCATATGCTTGCTCGTATAAATCCAGCCTATTGTTCAAGATATATCGGGATCACGCTTCTGCGCAAAGTGAAAATCATATGATACATTATATGATGTCCTTACTCTTTAGATTCAATTCATCACCTTGGCCGACTGTCATTCTTCAACATCCTTCGTGCTGGCTCTGGCTTTCATTTCTTCCATTTCCATGGGCCATCACCATAACCTACCGAAACGCTCAAGCAATATCGCACGTTCTGTGCTGGGAAAACGTCCAGAGACAGCAAAGATAGCAACTGACGGGTTTATTTCCATTCCCACACCCCTGTCACCGGATCCTCTGTCCACCGCAAAACCCGCCCATTCCCCAGATCCAAATTCCTCCCAATCGAGAACAACGCCACCTCGCCCGTATGCGTCCAAGTGTCGCGCATCCAAACCTGAAATATCACCCTCTCCGCCTGCATCGGCGTCCACCTGAGGGACCCCGTGTTCCCATTCACCTCATTCGTCACCTGCGCGGCCCAGCCGTCCACATAATACGGATTCCGCGTCAAGAGCTGGACCCGGTCGATTCGCTGGCTGGACGTGATGGTGAAGACATATGTGTTGCCGGGACTGAGGACGATCTGTTTGACTCTAGCTAGGGAGTGGCTCCTGGGCTTGTAATCGGTGAACTTGAAGTGTCCGATTTGTTTGCACAGGTCGCCTAGATTGCGTGCTGAGAGGTCCCGGTATGTCACGTCGCTTGCGGATTCTTGCTGTACGCCTTTGTTCTGCACAGAAGAGATTGTGAGTGGATAGGCCGGCTGAGACGGGGACTGCTCGAAGCCATCGTTGAAGCTGGGAGCACCGGGGCCGGGGTCGGAGCGCGAACAGGTTGCTGCACTGTAATCTTTAGGATATGGGAGGGCATCGGCAGGCTCATTGCGGGGGTTCAATGCACTCCACGACGACGATGACGCTGACGCTGCCGAAGAGCCGCTGGGAAGAGCGGATGCAAGCCAAGAGGTGCCGAATAGTAGGAAGAGAAGAGAAGAATGCATGGCAGAAGTCCTTGCAGTTGTTGACAGATCAATTTGAAATGGATCGGGGCAATGCTGACTAGATGTCATTGTGTCTTTAAGCCCTTGATATTCAGATTATGCGTCGCACATTGCACATCGCATAGACATTCTCCCGGTATGGTTCTTGTCGTGTTGCGCGCAATGATGAAACCGGCTTTCCCATCCCATTCGTGTCTGTACAGACGTGGCCATCATGTGATGTGCCAACACAGAGTGTCAGCGTGTATGTACTCTATGATACATAGGTAAACGGCAAAAGGGTTCTGGTGGTCCTGGTCGCGTTCTGATGTCTCTGACGTTTTACGATGTTTGGTCGGGCTGCGCCATGTTTTGAATGTACAGATGATACCATTCTCTCGAAACGCTGAGGATAAGAGGCGGTTAATTCAGTGGATTGTTTTGTTCCCTAACCCTTTAGACTTCACTCATATACATATCAGTCATATGTCCTGCGAATCACTGGAAGGTTCATATACTTTGAATATCAGTGTTGTCGTTGTATAAGATAGGTCAAGGCTGGGGAACAGCTTAGTCATCAGCCCTATCTGAAGTTCTGCACCTGTTTCGCTTCTAAAAGCCCTATGCACAGCCTTTTCTTGCCAGCCGTTGTGGCTCGTTACTTACTGCTATCTTTTGTGCCTATAAACGACAAACCTCAGAGGTTGTTGGCCACCACTTTGAATCAGAATGGAGTCCTTCTTCGGGATATACATAGACCCTCTCCCCAGCTCCCAATGCTTGTTCCTGAACCCCGTTCACAGGGTCTAACGGATGTGCTAACTATGGGGCCGTTGACGTTCGAAGTGAGGCACTGGCATTCGGTCGCTAGAGGGGTTTCTGTGTAACCTCGGATGAACAATTGACATTTCTTTCACTTTTTGATAGTCTCTTCCATAATACCTTTTAATCACACCCAATTCTTGAGATGTTTGAGGTCATCCCATCCCTCTGGTGTAGGTGCAAAGTGTCAGTGCCGCGGTGGTATAGGAGGATGGAAGTGAGCTATTTATATACAATACAGGGGGGATCCTTCGCCCCCAATGATGGTCGCAAATCTTTCACTTAGTATCTGCACAATCTGCTGTTTACAACGCTATCACCCCCCGCTCTACCGTGTGCAATCTCGCACAAGGCTGCTTTTTACCGTGTTCCTAGGCTCCTATTACGCAGCATCCAACGATGCCGTTGTCACGCTGTTCCACATATTTGTCCGGTGTAACACACCCGTGGAAGCTCCTGTGGTTACACAGATTGCCTGAAAGCTCCCTATGACTTGCTTCGCTTTTAAGGTGGGCTCTACGAAAGCTGTCGATCGGGAGGGTCACCATGAGCCCGTTTTGAACAGTGAGGAGATACTGACCAGTTGGCCCCATGTCGTTTCGAGTCAAGGAACGGCAGAGAGCGTGCAAGTCATTGCAGAGCAGACGAAGAAGTCAAAGTATTCATGTATACGCAGCGATGACGAGCTCAACGAAGACTCTCAGCTACTGCAACGAGCGAGGAAGCTCGACACCCACTCCACAGCATTGGTTTTTGTGTCAATGTTCGCTACAGTTACGATTGTGTCTTGGGTGTTTACGTGCTTTCTATCGTTCAAACCCATCGAATTTGCAGCGTATTTAGATCATACCGGCCAAACGTCGGCGCAACAATACGATGTCAATGAACGGTGGCGGAAGGCCGCAAGGACGTTGAGTTCTGTCATTTCCGCCATTACCATTCCTCTCACGTCCACCGTCTGCGCCAAAGCAGCCGTTGTCTTCTGCCAGCGGAATACAGGAACGAAGAGCGCGCCTGACTTGACAATGCGCCAGACTCTGGCCTTGGCGGATAAGGGTTGGACAGATCTAGCTATCCTGAATAGTATGGTGAACTTTAGAGACAAGCAGCACGTTGGCAGCCGCTTCTTGGTGTTTTCTGCTCTGCTATGCGGCATTGGTGAGCAGGCCCAAGAAATCTGATATCGTCTAATCACGCTAACTGCTTGGTGACCGCCTCAGGTGCCATTATTCAACCTCTGCAACAGGCCTTTATCGACACCCGCAGTACAAAGGTAGTTACTTGTGAAGATGTAGGGACCTGCGTCGGTTTTGGTACCAATAAGCCACAAAATCTGGGACAAGAGCCAGGCTTGATGCAGTTGGCCCGAGTTCCTCTCGTCAATGTTGCCAGTGCAGTTACGGAAAGCATCGTAGTAAGCAGCAGCAGAGATCATCAACACCAGCTCTGGAAAGATGGCCCAGGAGATTCCAACGAACCTACTTCGGTTTATCTTTTCGATGCACTCTCCCAAAAAACGTCGAGAAACCCAGTCCTTCCGTTCTTTGTTTCCTTCTATGCCAATGGCACCAGCACGGGGGTCCTCCGAGAACATGCATTGCGTTTGAACTCATCTTTACAGTGCGATCTTGGAAAGAACTTCCCTTCGTTCTGTCCAGGAGAAAATCCATTCACTGCCAATTATACTTGGAAGGCGACGGTCAATACAACGACGCCGGAAAATGGAGCAGGACGAACCTTCAATCTACTTCAGTTTCGAGTGTGCGCGCCTGGAGACGTTTCCAAGTCTCCCTGGGATCTGAACAATGATCGGCAAGATATAACAGAAGATGTTTACTTGGATTATTTGGCCATGGGGCCGATGCTGAACAGAGTAGGCGCCAAGTTCACGATCCGGTGTACTGCCAACACCACAAGAGGGTATTTTGAACTGCCAAATTACTGGAATTCAAACAAGGTTGGCAACCTCCTCAACAAATGGCCAAGCGAAGAGGTCCTTGCGAAGAGTTTCAATAATCCCAGCGCCAACAACGTTGGGCGGTGAGTTCGACTATATCAACCTCTGCTGAAGTTGTTCCAGCTAATTTTCGCAGTCAGACAGAGGCAGGCTCCGAATACGCATCAACCCTCCGAGTTGGAGCAAAATTCGGATTTCGCGATGATGGCACACCATTTGCTACTCCAGGTCCCCTTTTGACGTCGATTGTTGCGATTTTCGGCAAGTCGTCTTTCTTCGGCACCATCGCTGGAGCGCCGAAGAACAGTACTGCGAACGAGGAAATATGTGGGCAGCTGAAACCGCCATTCAGAAACCTGGTTGAAGGCTGGGTTCAATATAGCATGGACTGCCAGATACCAGATCCTGGGCTACGAGTCAAACTGCACTACTGGATGGTCAATTTCGCGGGGCCCGAGAAAACTCGACAGGCCTTGGCATCAGCCATATTCTTCTCTCACCAGGCTGTACTGACCCAAGCCTCAGCTCTAAGTGGCACCGGCCGTCAACTGAAAACGAGCCCGGGCCAAGACGTGGCGAGAATGAGCATCAACCCCGCTGCGATGGCATTCATCAGTTTTCTAATCCTCGTGCAGCTGGTCGCTTTGTTTGCCTTGGCAATTTATTCCTATCAACATCCATGTTGGACCGAGTCTCTCGACGCCTTCGCGCTCCTGCGTCTAGGAGCGGCGATGGCGGAAGAGCTTCCCTTGATCTCGACCATTGACTCCAAGGAAGTACCAGTGTTGGATGAGAAGGTTGGATGGATTGGAGCAGCGCACGATAAGCAAGACGAAGGTGAATGCGATACTCTGGTAATTGGTGGAGTAGCGGCTGTGAAGAGAGATGAACTGTATCGCATGTATTGAGCCTGGTCTGGCTATGAAGACAAGGGAGCCTGTGGATTCAAGTCAGGATGTGTTGTTGGCGGGCAGAATTCTCTTTTGTTGTTATACCCATTCTGTCTCAATACTGGTAGATGTTACCGGGCACTTGATGTTGTGACCTGTACTATGTGCTCTGAATACTCGAAAGAAATCTAACCTGAAGTCCTTTTATCATGCAACATCGCATCATTCACCATAGCGTCATATCAAATCACGATTAGATTATGTTATCAATGATAACTGTGTATCCCCAAAGGACCACGCAACCCTCATTTTCACCCTCACCTTTCCACCTGCAACGAGGCTACGTCCATGGTCCCAGTGTCATCCTGAAACAAACCAGCAAACTCCGTGCTCAGCAGCATATGTCCTCGGATGTCGTGCACCGACTCGCTGATCTTGGCTCAACCTAACCTCGACCACAATCTGCACGCAGAGTGCTCTCCAAACGAATATGTCCCCTTGGGAGACCCCTGATGCCGATATCACCGATGCAACAAGTTCTTCCACATTAAATCAAAGCTTCCCCGCGATCTGCTCAGCTCTAATCTGCCAACAATCATCTCCCTTAAGCTATCCTGACCGATCATTGGCTTCTTCAAATGCTCTGTCACAACTTTCATAGCTAATGTCACAGCCACTATGATCCTCTCCTATTGTGTCCTTTCTTCCTCGGTACTTTGACCGTCCTCTACATGACAAACACATAGACAGCGATCACAACCACCGCAATGACCCAGCAATCCACCACGCGTTATCTTTGCAGAATTGTATAACAGGAGCAAGCAGCGCTTTTACCCCGTTCTGAGCGGCCTTTACTGCTGAATCCTTGAGCTTCTCGATCGCCGCCGCTCCTGCCTCTCTGCTGTTGTGAGCGAAAGGGATCATGCCGATACCGCTTCGATTCACCTCGGCCATGTTGCCTTGGCCGGCATACACCGCTGCGCGGATACCGGAGGTGAAGAAGTTGAAGACGGGAATGTGGCCGATAATCTTGTAGGCATCGCGCTCGTTGACCATGGTTATATAGATCAAGACCAAGTCACAAGTACTCGTAATTGACATGGATGGAAATGGAATAGAGCGATGAGATAGGGGTTAGGGTTAGGACGCTGTAAATGACAGAACAGAATGCTTACTTAATGAGCGAGAGAAAGATAGCACCGAACACATAAATACAGAGAGCGTTATATACAGTTTCATTCCCTTGTGGTAGTCCTTGCGACAACACCACGGCCCAAAAAAGCCATGGTTGTCGCGGGCAGTGCATCGTACTGGGTAGTGCCGAGTGATATCATCTTTCGCGTCATTAGAGTCTGAATAGTGCAGGTTACAGATCAATGCTCCAGCTCTAGTCATGGTGAGGTTCAGGCAGGCTTCGCGTGACTTGCCACAGACGTTGCTTTATGGTAGCGAACACTCCCCATCCCATTTGATGCGTCATGACCCATGGCTTCAATCTGCAAAATGTCTCTGGCAGATGAGTCTGAGGCACTCTGTCGCCGATGATATGACTTACCCAGTATCTTTAAGTGGGCAACTAGGAGGCTCTGCGGCTAGTCCCTAGCCTGAAGTGAACGGCACTGCTAGTAATCCCAGCAAATACCTATCAACATTTTCGATGATAACGTGACGAAAGTTCCAAACATAGAGGTTGACAATTGTTCACTTGTTGATCAAGCTCAGTCGAACATCAATAAGTCCCCCGTACACACCCTCTATGTCTCTCGCATCCGGGCAAGAAGCCAGCGTCACTCCCGATATAACGGCGCAGACATATCATGGTTGCGCAATCCAATGCCTCTCGTGTCGGGTTTAGAGGACAGTCCTCGAACCCAGACACACCGGATGTCCTTGGTACTGCCACATCGAGACGTGAAGGTGAGGCTACTAGCTTTGCTACACTGAACGTAAAGCCATGGCTCATAGCATCGCTGTCCTCGATGGCGATCACCCGCCCCACGGGGATTCAGAAAGGTTGCATACCAAAGATACTTGAGGGCCGGGACGTCATTGGTGGGAGTAGAACAGGTTCCGGCAAGACCGTGGCTTTTGCGGTGCCGATACTGCAGAAATGGGCAGACGACCCTGTGGGTATTTTTGCATTGGTTCTGACCCCGACTAGGTGAGTGGTCCTGCGTGTGGATCCTACCGCTCAAAGCTAATTTGATAACTAGAGAGCTTGCTCTTCAGATATTTGAGCAGTTCAAAGCCATCTCGGCACCTCAATCCCTCAAGCCGATCTTGGTCACAGGCGGTTCCGACATGCGGACACAAGCGTTGGCCCTTGCCCAACGGCCTCACGTTGTTATTGCTACGCCTGGGCGCTTGGCGGATCATATCGCTACCTCGGGCGAGGATACAATTTGTGGACTCCGTCGTGTGCGTATTGTTGTTCTCGACGAAGCCGACCGCTTGCTCAACGGCGGACCCGGCAGCATGCTCCCCGACATTGAAGCTTGCCTCTCGGTACTACCATCGCCCGACGAGCGCCAGACCTGTCTGTTCACTGCAACCGTAACGCCAGAAGTCCGTGCTCTGAAAGAGATGCCGCGAGGACCTGGAAGACAGGAACCTTACATATGTGAAGTAGATACTGAAGTCTTAGCCATTCCTCCTACGCTTCAACAGAAATATTTGCAGGTTCCTGTGACCCACAGAGAAGCATTTCTCCACATCCTTCTACTCACCCCTGCAAACATTACGAAGTCAATTATCATATTCTGCAATCGCACAACTACAGCCAATCTTCTCGAGCATCTTCTGAGATTGCTCGAGCACCGAGTCACAGCTCTACATTCCATATTGGCACAGTCACAAAGGATAGGAAATTTATCACGCTTTCGTGCCAAGGCTGCGAGGATTTTGGTTGCTACCGACGTTGCTTCCCGTGGCCTGGACATCCCAGAGGTCGGACTGGTCATCAACTTTGATGTTCCAAGGAATCCGGACGATTATATCCATCGTGTTGGACGTACGGCTCGTGCTGGAAGGAAGGGTGAGGCTATTACCATGGTCGGCCAGAGGGACGTCGGTTTGATCCTCGCCATTGAAGAGAGAGTCGGCCGCGCAATGGTGGAGTTTGAGGAAAACGGCGTTAATATCGAGGGACGTGTGATCAGGGAGGGGCTGAAGATTGTGGGTGAGAAGAAACGTGAGGCACTGTTGGGTATTGAGGAAGGTAGGGATGTAAAAGGAAAGAGGGTTAGGGCTGGTGTCAAGAGGTTGAGGGAGTCATGACAAAGGCGTTAACAGGCTCACTAAAAAATCCGGCCGCCTTTTGGCAGTTACAGCGTTACGTTGAACGGAACCAGAGTCTTCTACAGTTCAGAAGAAAGCGTGATGTGGCAACTGGAACGATGGGAGCTCTACCCTAAGTATCCACACGCGGCCAATTCTGAATCACTGCGGGTAGCGATCATCCCGCGCTCAAGCTCCGCTACGCCCGAAGGCTTTCAGTCAACAACGAGTCCTGCATTCTATGTACCGTAGGGCCTCGACTCAGCTATGGCGAATCAATTCGGTACCCACAGTCACACCTAAACCCACAACTCACTTGCAACCATCGACTCGAGATGCCTGGCGCTTCAGAAGTCCATTCTACAAGGCATGAAATTTCCATATCAACCGAGGCGTTATTGCAGCAAACTCAATGAACTCGACAGCCCGAGAGACACGATTGATTCTACCCATAACAATGATCTCGGGTAGCCAATCTACTCAGGTGACTATCCTTGAGAGCCAGCCGTGTCTATTGCAGTAGTGACCTTCGCTACCACAAGACTTGCGTTCCAGAATCAGCCCATCCTGAAAGGATCGAATC
>QQTW01002049.1_pt1 | contig 14471 bp, 16 predicted proteins | sample 1904831 | NCBI WGS metagenome assembly QQTW01 (sample SAMN09435610, study PRJNA476489) | Subsurface metagenome, whole genome shotgun sequencing project. | reverse complement strand
GTGATTCGTAGCCAGCACAGTTTGCCGGCCACGCTCTTTCTCAACTCCGGTAGAAGCTTCGCCGTCTCTCTGGTTCGAGATCCCTGGTTCATCATCCGTCCATATGTGCATAATTCCGATCTGCATGCCGCCTGCTTCGTGTCGCGGACATGGAACCGCATCTTCACTGACGCCCTCTGGACCGAGCCCGTCTTTGCATCCCACCGGTATAGCACCATTCGTCAGTGGCCCAAGTGTTCTCCATTGTACATCACAGCTCGCTGATGTGTTTCTTCAGAGACCTTTTGGAATTTCTTACGGTGCATGTGCATTGCTCGCCCGTCGACTCTACAGCTCGTCCGGAGGCTACATCTCCCATATGATCCCCAGGGTATCTGGAGCGATGTTCCATCCGACTTGATTTTCTTCTGGCTTTTGACTCTTCTACCATCGTTACGATCCGTTGAACTGCCTGGAACAAATCTACTAGATGCAGACTCTTTACATATCCTGTGCCGTCGCGATCATGAAGCGGGTATCTCGCCTCGAGTTAATCCGGAGTCGACATACCGGGTCAAGCTCCTCGATATCAGCCACAGTCGAGATGTTCGAAAAGAGCCTCTGGTGGAGCTCCTCCAGCGTCTGCCGGAACTGGTTTACTTGGATATGTCCGGTATCTGGAACGCTCACATGTCACTTGGCCATTGCTCTTTGCCATATTTGGAGATCCTCAAGCTTAATGATGTGAACGTGACCGATGGCGAACTGGAGTGGATCGTCCGTCGCCATGGGACGAAGCTGTGGAGTCTGGCCGTCTGTGGAAATCGATTGACGGACAAGGCGGCGACGGTACTCGTAGGTTATTGTTTTCCGCCACCAGAGTATACGGACGGTCCAGAGGAGTCTGATGACGAGTTTGCTGGACGGGGCGGACATGCTCTCCGGAATGCGGCCTACGAGCAGCGAGAGAGGAGAAGACAAGAGTTATTACGTCTGAGAAAAGACGACGTGAGGACGATCTCGCAGCTTTGGGGGCACGATTCGGCATCGGAGGGACTGAATCCGGCCTCGAATGGGCTGAGCCACCTCTACATCTCCAGGAACTATATCACGGCCACTGGTATCGAGATGCTGTTGAAAACAAGACAACTCCAGGCCCTTGACTGCGGGGAACCATGGGTGCCTAAACCGCCCGAAATCCGTCGTCACAAGGATGGTGTCCCCTCGGAGATCTCCCGAACCAGAGAGACGGCGAAGCTTCTACCGGAGTTGAGAAAGAGCGTGGCCGGCAAACTGTGCTGGCTACGAATCACCCATCGTGTGGTAACTGGAGCGGATGTCATGGACGACGTACCCAGTCAGCGCGGCATGTTTCCCACGCCGTACGAACTCGCGCTGCAGCTGGGGTACTTGGACACGTTGATCCTGGTCGACGTGCCTCTGTACAGTTCGTCGGTGACATCGACATTACTTTCCTTCTTGACATCCTGCGCGCACCACGACGCTCCGAAGAAAACCGAGCCAAATATCTTATTCTCACCTCCTCCAGTCGTATCCGGAAGAGCTCTAGCAGACACAGAATCATCCACATTCTACGATGCTCATGAATATATATCCGACGATATCTACGACCCCATCAGACGGCCCCGCCGACCTCCTCCCCCCCCACCACCTCCTCCCCCCGCCCCACGCCAAGTACTACCTACTTCCCCCATCCCATTTCCTCGCAAGATCTATCTTCGAACGCTCAAGCTCGAAATGGCCCGCACGACCCCTCCATCTTCCTCCTCCCATCAAGTGAAGCACCAAGCAACCACATCACGATCCATCACTGAAGATTTCGACAGCGATACCTTCCACCGAGCCAGCCAGGGCGACTTCTCCTTCTTCGCTGACGAAAAAGTACGACAACCCATGGACGATCCAGCCGAGGAAATCGATCTACATGATAATCTCTCCGACATGTTTGTCATGCCCGTGGGAACGAGGATTTCTCATGACCATTCTCCGTCCTACGTGAATTTACCAGCGCAGAGGCAGAGGGAGAGTCAGTACGAGCCCTGGGAACAGGTGAAGATACAATATGAAAAGAATAGTGAATTGGCGAGATTACCAGCGAGTTTGAGAGGGAAGATTGGTGAGAGTGGTCGTGTCCGTAAGAGGAAATCAGTCGAGTATTTTAGGGGATGGGATCATCAGGTCCCGACGACGGATGTGGTGGGGCAGTTGGTTGCTTTTCGGAAAAAGGGGAGGATGAATGCCGAGAGGATCGTTAGGAGGGAGGAAATGCGGGCTAAGAGAGCTGCGAGGGTTGCAAGGGTTGCAAGGGCTGCAAGAGCTGTGGATGATGATGGCTGTGATGGTGGTGGGGGTGGGTGGGGTGGCAGTCATGAGGACTGTAGCGACGAAGGTGACGGAGGAGGAGGAGGAGGAGGAGGAGGAGGAGGAGGAGGATCCCATCGTCAAGAGAAGACGGAATATCATGATGCTGATGACGGTGATGGGAGGGAAGGGAATGGCGTAGTGGCCTTAGGGAAGAAAGTTAAGTTCCTGAACAACGGAGAACAGAAAGACGAAGAAGAAGAACAAGACGAAGAGGAGGACGGAGATACAGAATATGATTTACCGCAGTGGCCTCATTGGAACGGACGTTTAAGGATCGTGATGCCTGAATGACACTTCATTTCAAATTCCACACCCCCCTTCCCCCCTTATTGAGAGGCATTCAGACTTACCTCAGGCCACGCATCTGCTATACGTTTATCTTCTTATTACGCTTAGTTGGGCGTATCGTCTTGTTTCCTCTGAACGAAATGGATATGAATACCCTTTCGAAATTATTATACCCTTTTATTATGTTCCTTGGTTCTTGCTTGTTCCCTTGACTCAGGTTTATTACTCGCGATCCTTGAACACTTCATTCGTTCCACCTCTTTTGCTTTCTCCCGCCTACTTCTTTCAACATCCTAGGGGAGAAAATATGTCTAGGCTTGGCTAGGTCACGTTCCTGTTGGCCTTCTACTATGATACACTATACTGTATATCTTTTCTTACGGGACTTGATGGGGGCGTGTATCGTATCATCTTAACGAAAGGGGTAGTCTATGAAAATACCTGAGATTGTCCCTATTCCTTTTACATCTTCCTCTTTCTGTTTTCGTTCTTGCTTTCCTTGGTAGTTATTACTTCTGTTCCTTTCAGTAAGTTAGGCATTGTTTCTGGTCTTACTGTGGGCCGTACTATACCCTTCCTTTCATTCTCTCGCTCCTTCTTCTCTATTCGTTTCTTAGATATAGCTTCCTACAGCATTAACGGTTTCTATCGGGCAGGCCCCAGCCTAGCCTAGCATACTATGGTCTTCACTTACCATACAGTACTTATAGTTCATCGAGTAGAGGTGCGTCGAGGTAATGATAACTCGACGTTAGTGTCGATTACACTCATTCGAGGACTATTGCGTCTGCATGTGCTGCCAGCACTCCGCGTTTCGATGGAGGAGGTGTAATGAAAGAGACAGCAGTTCAATGCAGTCAAATAATTTGAGTCTCAAGATAACATTGCGTGGAGCATGGTGGAGCAATATTGTTTCATTATTATCCTCGATCGAATAACGTAGATCTACTTAAAAGACCCAGAATAATTTTTCGGAAGCAATGGAAGCTGGGCTATCACTATTCAGGCCAATTGAGTCTAAGAGGAACCTCATAGACTAAACCCTCGAGCATCATTCCAGGTCAAGTAAGACAACGCTCAGGCGGGGTTTGAGCAACGCAGATAATCTTGCAGTTCTTGGATTTGCGGAGACAGCGTTGTGGGACATGGTCGTTCCAACGTCCGTTGGGGTCCACCGCTCCTTAGCCCTCCGACTCCACAGCTTCGTGCTCGATGGATGGGATAATCATATGTGAGCTCACTTCCAGCTGGCATATCTCGAATCGCGAATAAAGCCAGGTACGCATCCGAACAGCTAGACATGCCCTCGATGCTCCTAAAGCAATCCTCGATTAAGCCTCCTCCAGGGAGGAGAAGACTCCAGAAGGAAATACACACCCTGCAAGCTCCCCTTTCCATTCCACCTCCAACCCCTCGTCCGAGAAACAAACTCTGTCCTTTTCACAAACGAACGACATCCACCAACGAAAATGTAGAAAATAGACAACTAAATCCCCTTCTGTCTCCTCCTCTCCTCCTCCCTCTTCCTCTCCACTTCACTCAAAAAATCCATTCTGCCCAAATACCCCTCCTTCGCACGACTATGTTCGTCGAGTTCGTCGTTGATGCCTTCTTTATCCACGAACCCAGCCCAATCCAATTTTGATTTTTCGATGGTGTTCAATTTCGTACTGGGACTTCCTTTTGCACCCATCCCCCCTACTGGTGACCCCGTGGTGAGGGGGGTGCTGGGACCTGGATCGAACATCGATGTACGTTTTTTCGGTCTTCGTAAGGGTTTCGATGAAGGCCCAGAGGTGGTGGATGGAGTAGAGGATGAGTGTACGGGTGCGGAGGATGATTGGGATTCAAGATACAGACGCGCTTCTGCGGAGGACTTCAAAACGCGTTTTTCTTCCGAGATGGTCTCGCCGGCGAAATCGTAGGTGCGTTTGATTGTTATCGTTTCTTCTTCTTCTCGACTTTCTTTCCTGGGATTGGTTGTAGGCACATTTTGCTCTTTCGGGATGGTTGGGCCGTCTTCTTTCGATTTTGGGTTCTCCCCCAGAGCTGCGCTTCCGTTGTTGGACTCGGAGTTCGGCTGGGCGGTTGCAGAGGGTGGTCGGGCAGTCGTCATTTTCATGTTCGCCCAAAGCGCATCAACATCAACTGTTGCGCTGGAGGTGTCGGCGAGAGCTTTCTTCTCTTTTCCTCTAGACATAGGTTCAGCCGCGATCTCCAAGCACAGGGATATGGGCAACCGGTGTATATCAAGCAGTTGGTATATATCAGCCACTCACTCTTTCGCACGCTGCGCCCTCGTCTTGATCAGCCCCCCATCTCCACCCTCTTCGTCATTCTCCTTATCGTGACCCTTTCTTCGCTTTTTGCCCTTGCGCACGATCGCCTCGTCGCCTGAGTCGAACGAATCTCTATCGTCATTCCATGTAGTTTTTCTGCGCTTCTTGGCGCATGGCCGGCCTGAAGCGGGCTCATCGCCTTCGCCATCCTCGGCTTCGGACTCACTGATATTCTCGTCTGCGGGGGCTGTTTCTGGGTTGAAGTCCTCGTCGGAGGAGGAATGATAGTCCTCGTCGTCTTCGGGTTGAATCTTTGGTTGATGGTCGGCGTGATCCATTGCCGAGGTTGTAGAGAGCTTGGGAGTTCCGACAGCGGGGCCGAGAAGAAAGGATCAAGTCATGTCAAAGTCGATATCAACGACAACATAGATTAGAGTCTGATGAGAGTGCCTTTTGTCCCATGCTGTTACTGAATTCGTTACTGACTCTCACACATAATTGGATGTCATTCATTGCACTCGAACATTCCAGGTCACGAGACGTCCCCTTGGCTTGACCGTCCATCTGCAGTTTAGCAGGTTGGCGACTTCCTGGATGACAACAGTGAGATCGTCTTAAACGAAAAATAGTCAAAGACAAGATGGCACCAGAACAAACATCCAGTTCAGCATCAAGTCGACCTAAAACCTCCAAGTTCAAGCCTGTTCGTCCAACTCGTCCACCAGGACCATCACTATCGGCCTCAGCCGAAACCGCAAGTGGTTCTTCTGCCGCTCCACCAGCCAGCTCCATGGACGCATCACCGACCATCCCTCCAGAACTGCTTACGAGACTCTTACACGAGTTCTTTGAGCACGATTCGACACGCATGAGCACGGATGCGACTGCCTTGGTCGCAAAATACACGGAGACATTCGTCAAGGAGGCTCTTGCTCGAGCGACTCTGGAAAGAACGGAGAGCAGTGCAGCTGGTGATAAGTTTCTTGAAGTCCGTTCATTCGTTTTACTATATATTTATATTGGCAACGATAACTATTTATATCCGTAATGTTACTGGGCTGACGGATTTCGATTGGTGCAGGTGGAAGATCTGGAGAAGTTGGCACCTCAGCTACTCCTTGATTTCTAGATTGAAGGTGGACTTCAATAGCAGAGGCAGCCTTTTCGCAAGAGCATTGCATTGACAAGATCTGCCCGTGGGCAACGGTGCCCAAACGCTTTGACGGCGTTGGAGGACGAGTGGTCGCCTGTTCTAGACGCAGTAAGCACTAAGAAGGTATGTTTTGGCTTTCAAGTCGGAAGGATTTCCTATCCCATATCAATCTCGGAAAGTCATGTTCCGATGCGGGGTGGAAGCTTTTCAGTGCGGGTACTCGATGTCGGTCGCCTCATGGGCTTGAGATTATTGGTTGTTCGACCTTTCAGGACTTCATCAACTTCTTTGTTTGTTTCTGTTCAGCTCTGGGCACGATCGCGAAGGATTCAATCTCTCTGCCGACGGCATGGTTCCGATGATGTTGGTAATGTGAATGCGGGGAAGCAGGGGTCGCATCGTTGCAGAATTTGCATTCTGTTGAAAGATCTGCTTCCCCTTGAAAGCTTGCTAGCTCGTACTCTACAGTTTCCAGCAACATCATTGGGTCTTACTTGCGAACGGACCTTGATCGAAGCTCGCAAAGACAACGGAAAATCGCTGCAACCCTGGGGCACAGCAAGAACTTATCCGGACCGATACCCCATGGTGAAGGTGCTCTCGTGGCTCTCAATCAAAAAGCGATCATCATCACCTTGCAGATTGGCGGCATGCCGTCCAGGTCCACAGAACCGGGCCATGGAACGATGGCAGTCACACGGCGAGGGGCACAAAACCTTGTTGTGCGGTTCGCGACACGGGCGGTGAGACGCTCATGCAACACATCTCAAACACGCAGAGCCGCATTAATCGAAGATACTATTTTAGGATCTTCAACCTCGAATAGGGATTCTCCGTCCCGAAGAAGCTCGGATGTCAGCAAGACGTTCCTATTTGGGTTTCGCTAAGCCATTTGCGAAGTCAAGATTCGGTCTCAACGAGGGCTGACCACCGGATTTGGAGCCTGTCTGCGGCGCAGACTGTTGGTGGCTTGTGGCCGTTCGCGATCGATACGGAAAAAATGTTGGTATTACTACACGGTACGCCGGCGGGACCAGCCACATCCGAGACGTGAAGTTAGCCAACGGTACGGGCACGAGTGGCCGCGGCTCGTCGGCGACGAGGGCGGTGTCAGCTTGGTGCCGCTCGGCGACTGGTCTCGTTGCATCCGGGCCTGGACGCGGCTCAGTCGCGAGATGCCGCCTATTCTGGGGCACCGCTGCAACGGGGCCATAGTCCGTTATGGACGATGCCCCGTCCAGGGACCAGTGTTTAAAGAGGCCCCCAAACCACCCTATCGGCCTTCCCTCTTCATCTTCCATCATCAGCTCTTGTCTTCCATCTCTCATTGTCTCTTTGTCTTTAAGTCTGCTTTCTGTCTTGCAAGCGTCTACATTCCCTAGACTCATCTGTCTACTCTCGTCTCGTCTCATCCTCGGCTTAATACTTCTTCGAGCATCCCCGGAGGAACTTCTCGACCCAACATACTCTACCCGTCCATTTTCTCTTCAAGATGCATTTCTCCACCACTGTCGCTTCGGCGGTCGTCCTCGCCGGCACCGGCTTGGTCAATGCCCAGATGACGCCGCCCTCGTCGAGCATGACGGTCTCCGCCCCGATGTCGACGGGCACCGGCTCGGCGGGACAGAAGGTGCACGTAGTTAGCGTCAGCAACGCGAATGTCGACTTGACCTTCTCGCCCGCCGACATCCGAGCCGCAGTAGGCGACATGGTCCAATTCCAGTTCTTCCCGTTGGTGAGCATCTACCACTTTTCACATCAAAGGATGCCCCGTACTGATATTCGCCCTTCAGAACCATTCCGTGGTTCAGTCCACGTTCGACCAACCGTGCCAGCCCATCAACAACAATGACAAGTCCGCCATGGGCTTCTTCTCGGGCTTCATGCCAGTTGCGCGAAACGCGACGTCGATGCCGACGTTTACCATCACTGTCAACGACACGAAGCCCATCTGGTACTATTGCTCGCAGGGCCGTCATTGCCAGCAGGGCATGGTCGGTGTGATCAACCCGTGAGTAAACACATCGAACATTAGACTCGACGATTCACTAACGCTTCATAGTCCCGCCGCCAACACGTCTCGCACGCTGGAGTCGTTCAAGGCCCTCGCTGCTGGTGCGCCGAACACTACCTCGCCCGCCCCAGGTGGCGCGTCCGGCGATGGCAACGGCACTGGCAGCGGCAGCTTCGGCGGCTCTGGCTCTGGCTCGGGTTCCAACCCTACCTCCACCGCTGGCGCCACCGGGGGTTCTGGGTCGACGGGCACCTCTGCTCCGGGCGCTACCAGCACCGGAGCCGGCCACGCATTGCGCATTGACCCGACGATGGTCTTTGGCGTCGTTGCCGCTGGGACCGTCGCCTTGGTCATGGGACTGGTCATGTAAGAAGAACATGGGGAGAGTAAGAGTTGTAAATTATTGTGTGGCTTCGAGATCGATTGATAGACATACCTTTCTGCCTGTATCTGCCATATAATCTTGCGTATAAAGTGGAAAATAGTCGAGAAAATGGCCTTGTTAGACATCCTGTATTTTTAGTGCGTTGCATAGCGAGGAATGAAAACTCGGTTTTCATCGACCGTCGTCATTCGACGTGATTGTATCCAAGTACCACTTTACGCGTGCTTTGTTTATCCTATGCAAGCCTTGAACGCGAACTCAACCTCCATCCATCATCCACCCCGTCGATTTTGTTGACCATCTTCATCATCTCGTGATTATCCACGAGCATATAATCACTTTACGCGTGCTCTCTTCTCACAACACCACCTAACCACTAACGACCCCTCCAACAACCCCACCACTCACAAATGTAAACAATGACCGACTCAGTCAAGGAATCAACCTGGTTGCTCACCGAACACCTCCGCTACACTCCTCTAGTATGGTCACCCCCCTCGTCCAACAATCCCATCCATGCACCGTCTCACGACATAAGAACCATACTAACGCATACAATAGTCTCTAGTAGACGACATCATCAACTCCATCAACGCCCTTCTCTACCGCGCCGTCTCCGCCGTCGAAGCAGGTCTTCTCAACGCCCCTCCGGCATCACTTGGTTTCAAGATCCCCCAATCTAAACCCAATCGAAAGAATTCACGCAAACATCCCAACCCCAGCAAATCCACTGATCCAGACGGAGCCAGCAATGAACAAGAAGAGTCCGCCTCCAACGAACTTGAAGACGACAATGATGACGATGACAATAATAAAGGAGGTTGGCCCCCTCAGGCAAAACTCGAGATCGAAAACGGGGTTCATCAACTCGAAACGCTCTTCGAATCTACGGTCGATAAAGACTTTGATAAACTTGAGATATACGTCCTGAGAAATGTTTTGACGGTGGCGGATGACGTCGTGAATTGGATACGCTTGGGTCATTATCAGGTATTTACATTCTATCTTTTCTAAACTTATTCAGCACTGTTCGGGGTGGAGTTGCGGTATGAACAAGATATTGAAGCCTACGTTGGGCTTTTTGAATAGAATATGGATAGTACTCCCTACCGTATGGTCTCGCTCGAGGTCACTAGTTTACATGGATATGTATATGGAGGCTGATATTAGGAATGATGGGAACGTGGCTGGGGGATATAGAATCTAGATCTCGCTCCAAATCCCTCCGCTCCAACGGCAACACTGGACTCGCTCCGCGTTCTTCGCGCCAAACTTCACGAAACGCAGAAACTGCATCGTGCTCTGGTGCACGAATCGAGGCGAAATGCGGCTTTGATCACCCAATTAAACGCCCTCCTCGCTCCTCCTCCTCTGACAACCAATGGGGGGACTATCTCCGCTGTCAGTGGAAGTGGTGGTCTTTCGACGACTGACAACGGTGATGGAACCAGATCCTCCCCCTCGTTAGGGTTCTTGACGAGTCATCCGCTCGCTCAATCCCTCTCCATTGGATCCAGCTCCGTTTCGGGACAACAACAGCAGCCGTTGACGACGTCTACGGAATTTGTCACGACGCAGTTGGATTCCTTGAGAGCGCTGTTGGGCGAGTTGAGGCCGAAGGTTGCGAGTCTGGCGCGTGGAGATGCTAGTATGAGTGTGAAAGACGAGAGACAAGAAGAAGGGGCAAGGAATGAGCAGAAGAGAGCGGAATATATCGAGAGTCAAACACGGCGGCATCTGATGGATACGCGAGGGTTGGAACTGGATGATAAGGGTGCGGTCCGCGACGGACAGTGGCAGGGCGGTGGACGGAGGATCAGAGAAGAGGAGGTAAAACAGTTGGAGGAGATGGTGGAGATGGTGGAGGTGTTGAAGAAGGCTGCTGATGCTGCGGGTAGATCATCAACTCGAGAAGAAGAAGATCCATCATGACAGTAAAGTAGCACGTTACATGTAGGATCCGTATCTGATTGAAGAATAATGATAATGTATGGTAACCTGGTTGGGCTCGCCGTGAATGATCATCTCGGCGGTAAGAGTCCCTCCGGGATATTCAACACATGCTGCGATTCCCGCACCATCTCCCAGAACTCTCGCTCCATGAATGTCCCCTTTAAACCCCGCACGCCATGTCGACACAACCCTTCCAGACGGACGACGTCAGATACCAACCCCGACGCCTCGGTCCAGTGCTGTCTCCCCACCAGGGCACGCATCATCGCCACCAAGATCATCCAGCTCGCCATATGTCCTTCTTCGACCATCGTGCGAGCGATGGTCATCATCTTGTCAATCACGTAATTGCTCGCGTAGGCTTCAATGAAGCGGTCATACAGCACGATATCAATCGATCCTCGATCCTGCCTTTGCAGACGCTGCCAGAGCGCTCCCACGGCTTCCATGTTCGGTGGAGTTTCCGAGAGATAATGCATCAGAAACATCGTGTTGATGTGGGGCGTGGGTCGGACGCGATGTTCGATCATGTATACCAGCACGGCATGTGCGGCGGGGAGGTTCTGATGGCGCTTAAGTAGACCGTCGATCACGACACCGTAGAGATACACATTTGCCAACAGCCCCGCGGATTCCATCTCTTTTAGGATCTCCGACACCGCTTGGGCTTGCTCCTCCTTGGAGGTCTCGTGCACGGGATAGCTCCGGAAATATCCATCGAGCACGGTCGTGAAGGTGAATAAGTCTGGTTTGATTCCCGTTTGCTCCATCTGCTTGAAGATCTGGAGGGCGTGTTTAATGTTACCGTCCCGAATCGATTGCTTGAGTACCGTGTTGTAGGTCGCCGTGTCGGGCTGGATGCCGAGGGCCATCCCCCAGTTGAGAACCTGCTGAGCTAGTTTTCCTCGTCGCTCCCGTAGAAGTCCCATCACCGCTGAATTGATGGTCACGATCGTCGGCTTGACAATGTCCCCGACGTCGCCCATTCCTGCTAGCATGTGAGGGAGGTCTTTTTCGGAAATGTTTGTTCCAGTCTGCGCCAACTGATTGATCGCGGCCCCTTGCCAGATACGCGCCATCTCATATAATGCCTGTAGGCCCTGTTCGCGTTTTCCGCAGGTGACCAGTCCGTGGATTCGAGTCGTCCAGCACGCCACGTCCGGTTGAATCCCTGAAGCACGCATCCGCTGCCAGATCTCTTCTAATGACTTGACATCCCGCACGAGCCGACATCCGTCGAGCATAGCGTTCCAGGTAAACACGGTCGGTTGAAGCCCGCCGGCGACCATCTTGTTCCATACCTCGATGGCTCGATCCGGCCGACGCAGCGACATGAATGCCCCAATGCATTGATCGAAAATGTTCAGTCGGTTTCGTGGCAAAGCGAGTGCGGGGCTTTTGAATGTATATTTTGCATCGGCACCGGTTACGCCTCTCTCGTCGCGCTTCATCACAGGGGCCAGCCATGGCTCAATCTCTCTCCAAACTATCTCGGTACGCTTGATGTTTTGTTGCTCCACCGCGCCGCTGAGCCAGCTGCTGAGAAGCACCGCTCGAGACTCGTCTCGTGGATGATGTCTCACCCCTTGCGGAGGCGGACGATCCGGAACATCTTTGATATGGGAAGTTGGATGTTGAGTCGATTGATTAGAAGAAGAAGTAGAGTTGTTGTTGATCGACGAGGTGAAAAGATCGTCAAGATATGGGTCATTGTTGTTTGGGCTGCTCCTTGGGTTGGGGCCTCCCACGCGGCGGATGTGTATGGAGCGACATGTCGACCGTTGAGCGATAATCCTCGTCCAGCATCCTTGTATTTGACCAATTGAACTTTGATATTTGAAGCTCCATGAAGCACATTTCCCCGGTATTGCTATCTGTAGCATAGCATGCTGGAAGTGATCCTGACAACTAAAAAATTTCGAGGGTGAAAAACTGAGTGGTGGTCGAGTTGAAAGTTGCGATGGCACGTGAATGGCTTGATCATGGCTCTAAGGCGGTGTAAGCCGGCAAAATAATAACCGGCTTCACTGCAGGCGCCACATGGGTCGCGTCGGCCTTATTCCTGTCGCTCACGTCACTCTACCTAACCATCATTAACCGCGACCATGACGACGCTAGAGCCTCGCTCCCCGTATACGAGCGAGGAAATATCTCAGTTATATCCTAAGAACTTACAATTGCAACTTGTGCATGTTGTAAGTATATACCTGTCTGATCAAGTCGCAAGGCGCATCCATTCCTTATGTTGGCCGTTTGATGATGTTGATGACGTCGACGCGGTCGCTGATGTTCATCTTCTCAGCTACTCCGCCATGGTATGTGTAGATTAAAAATTCGTGAATATTTGTGCATTTCTAATAACTTTGATAGGCGAGCGAAGTCCAGTATCTGCACGATTCCAGAAGGTGAGTGCTCCTATTATGTCTTTGTTATATGTTTGCAATCAGGCGCTGACCACTCGATCAGGCTGGTTTATCACCATGTATGTTCCAGTGATGTTATGGAACATCAATGTTCACTCCACTCATAATATGACAGACTGGCCTTATTGCGCCGCAGCTCGAAGGCTGTCGAGCATCACCATGACCAGCCCGGATGGCTCAAGTTGGGACAAATTCGAATGGAGACGCCAACTGGAAACCTTTGGCGATGATGATGAGCCCATGATAGCATCTGGGCCTCGAGGCAATGTCGACTCGATCTGGTGGGTCGCGATCTTGTCTGGGTAGTCTCACGAAGGATGCTGATCATCAACCGGCAGTGATCTCGGTGAATTGACTGACACCGGTCGGCGGACGACGCTGGCATTGGGACAGCGTCTGCGCCACCTCTATGTGGATCAGCTTGGCTTCGTGCCCAGGCAGATTGACGATGCGGGACAGTTCTACCTGCGAGCAACTTCCATTCCACGAGCGCTGGAATCGCTCCAAGAAGCATTCTGGGGCCTGTATCCGGCGTCCGCTCGCTCGGCAGACTTCCACCCGCCTAGGATCGTTATACGAGCTCCGGCCGATGAGACCTTGTATCCCAATGAGGGCAATTGCAGGAGGTTCAGTCAGCTCAGCAGGGCCTTTGCGCAGCGGACAGCGGATCGATGTATGTTCCATTCGCATTGGATTGTGCTGCGGTCAGCGAGACAACTAGTCCCAGCATCAACACTAAAACCTATTTAGGGAACAATACTTCCGAAATGGACTATCTCAATCACCTCATCTCCAAGTGGATGCCCGATCATTCGAAACGGGTCGCCGTCGACTCGCATCCTCGATTGTCTGGTATCATGGACACCATCAACTCGACCCTGGCTCATGGACCTGTTACGCGCCTACCCAAGGAATTCTACGACCCCAAGGGCCGCGCCATCATTGAGCGCATTGGTGTAGAAGAATGGTTCTCCGGATTCAAGGAGAGCACCGAGTATCGTGCGCTGGGCATTGGCTCTCTGCTAGGTGACATCACCGCTCGCATGGTCAGCAGCACGGGTATCAACGGGTCCGCGATTCCTGGAGGAGACGACAATGGGAGAGTAGTTCCGGCGAAAGACCTCAAGATGGCCATGTTTGGGTGTCACGACACCACTCTTGCTGCGATCCTGTCCAGTTTAGGAGCCTTTGAAGGAGAAAGGTGGCCGCCCTATACCAGTCACGTCGCGTTAGAGCTGTTCCGGAAGGCCGACACAACTTCGAGTACTTCTGCTGGGTCGACCATTGCGAACGCTGCATCTGCTATCATCAGCTCATCCTCCGAGCAGCCGAGTGGCTGGCGGAGACTGTTCGGAGGTTTACTCGGTGGTGGCAAGCAAGATACACCTACCCAGACGGGAGCCAGTGCAAGCACCCGCAGGAAGCTCAAGGATATGAAGGATGAAGAGAAGAAGCATCTTCAAGACTACTTCGTTCGAGTCAGATATAATGACCGGCCCATGGTCATTCCAGGATGCAAGCCGAGGGGCAATCACCTTGAAGGAGATGAGAGCTTTTGCACGCTGGTGAGTTGTAACCGATCACCATCAACAATACAGTTACTGATGGCATT
>QQTW01002048.1_pt1 | contig 14472 bp, 13 predicted proteins | sample 1904831 | NCBI WGS metagenome assembly QQTW01 (sample SAMN09435610, study PRJNA476489) | Subsurface metagenome, whole genome shotgun sequencing project. | reverse complement strand
CGAACTGGCCTATCGACCAAATCCGTCGGCGTTGATGCGCCCCAGTACAACCAGTGCCGCTGACGGTGCCACTGCGGACCGAGTTTCATTACAGTTCGAGAAGCATTCTTCATCTTGAATTTCTGATCAATCATAGTCCATTTTGTTCAGATACTCAGCTTGTCTTGCCCTGACCACAGTTGGATATCAAGTTTGTCAGAGTTGCTAGGCTAGACAGCTCAGAGAACGTTGCTCGACTTATACCATGCCGAACCCTCCATGGGTCTTTATCTCGCTTCCAGTCAAGAAGCCATCCCGCATCGCGTAGAGGTATGCCTCTGCGACATGCTCCGGCTTCCCCATCCCTTTCACTATCATCGCTTCGACCACTGACTGTCTAAAACCGTCCATGGCTTCCTCAGGCAACTGTTCGAATGCCTCCGTATCGACCGGACCTGGCACCACGACATTGACACGCACAGGAGCGACCTCCAAAGCCAAACCACGAGCCACGCCCCCCATGCCCGCCGCGAAGGCAGTCATCAGCGCCAAGTTACGGCTCGGCCGCTCTCCCAGCATGCCTCCGCTCACCATGATGCTGGAGTTCTGCTCCTTGACCATGAACGCCGGTGCAAGCTTGCCGAGCATGAGAGCGGCGAAAAACCTAGTGTTTCCGGTGTTCTTCATGTCCGCAATCGAGGCCTCCTGCAGTGGAACCATCTGCAGCTTGGCTCCTGCCGTGAACACCACGTGGTTCAATGGTGCATCTGCCGCAGCTTTCTGGAGGAGTTGGAGGAGATTTGCTTCCATCGTCTCGTCGGAAACCAATATCGCAGACGTGGCCGAACAGACGACCGGTCGCGTCTGGATAGCTGCTCGTCAGACGGTCAACGGCATGCTGGACCCTTTCAGGGCGGGAGGATGCCACGTGGACTGTGGCTCCAAATTCAAGACATGCTTCGGCCACACAAAAGCCTATGCCGCTGGTGCCACCGATGATGAGGACGCGTGAGAGGGAGAGCTTGTTGGCGTATTTCTGAGGGGAGGTCATAGTGAAACTGTCTTGGTGACTGGTCTGCCTCCAGGGCACGATGGGTTTATGTACCTCTTCTTTCCCATATGCAGAGTTTCGACCGACTTCTTGACCCCTTATTTGGTTCCATATCGGATTGTGTACATCGATCCATATGCCCGGCACAATTTGGCACGTAACATGCAACGATAGCTGACCAACCGGCCTCTCAACTTCCCGTCTTGCTCTGTGGTTGTGTTGTATTACAAATGTATTCCCAGATAGGGTCTGAAAGGGATCGCCATGTGGAAATGAAAAGCATCACGTTTGTCAGCGGACGAATTGATTCGGTGATTCGTGATGCATACGACGGCCGAACATCACTCGCAAGCCCGCCGGCGTAGTTTTCGTCCGAAAGATGCCTCCTCAAGTCTAACGTCCTTTCGAAAGGGCAAAGGCTACCATGGTGTGATAGAAACCGTTGAATATATCATAGCTTCATATGTACTCCCGTCCGAGTCGTATTGCCAAGTCTCACAGTAAGTCTGAGATTGCTCCAAGTCTTGGTCACGAGCTTTTCCTGCACAAGACAAGCATAGTGCATGAACACAAACTGTGAACGCTGCCAAATAACAGGACCTTATGCCATGCAGTTGTAATATGACTTTGACGAAGAGATGCATGATGAACGCTCCCGTCACTGTTGCCATGCAAGCAAACATCGGAATCAACTTGGACTCCCTCATCAAGTTCGATTGCCTTGGCACCATACGATAGCCTGTAAAGAGGAGGGCTGGTCCTCACCGCTTTCGCTGTCTCATCACCACCTTCCTTCTCTTCTCAAACCGCACTCCAATCGCCTCTCCGGAGCCCCTGTTCGAGTCCTCGATTGCTCTCTTCCGGCTTCTCTCGAGAGCGCCGCCAGTGCCCTCCTTCTTCCGCGTCAACCGCTCGATTCGATCAGCTCCGGCACCCAGCATCCTCCAGTCCTCTCCACCGTATCCTTCGTTCCTCCCACTCTTTGCAGCTCCGCTTTTGGCCCGCTCCTTTTTGCTCTCTTTGGGTAACCGGACAAAGTTTGTTTCTTCATACTCTCGCCTCTCCGCCTCTGCCGCACGCTCCACCGCTCCCTTGTTGCGACGACCGCCAGCCACGATAGTAGTACCCACGCTAGGCTCCGCTATCGGCGCAGTGCTGAGTTCGGTTTCAATGAATTCGTCCAGCGTCGCTGAGCGCATCGTTTTCTGTTTCGCACGGCTCTCGCGTGAGGTGGTTGTAGGTAAAGCTGTAGGCATGATCCGGGGCGGTTTGTAGACTCCAGATTTGGCCGCAGTGGCACCGTCAGCGGCACTGGTTGTACTGGGGCGCATCAACGCCGACGGATTTGGTCGATAGGCCAGTTCGTTGACATCCTCGTCGGCAGCGTCGGACTCCGCATCAGAAGCAGTGTCCTCGGAGTCAGTCTTGGAAGCCTTTCGCGAAGCATCACCGCGCAGCTTCTCGGAGCCCGGCAAGCCAGCCGCACTTGCTTTCTGCTTTGCAGAACGGTCCGCATCGTCAGCAGCTCGCAAAACCTTGTCAACTTGATATTTCAGTCGAGCCTCCAGCGGACGAACACCTTTGTCCAGATAGACTCGAAGCTGAACCAATCTCTTCACAACATCATCGGCACACTCGTGTTCGGACCCGCTTGCGTTGTCAGGCTCAGATCCAGTGAGGCCTGTGTGGTTTCGAAGCTTCAAGATTATGAGGAACACCAGGTTTTGCAGGTACGACAACAGCAGCTCGTTTTTTACTCCCAGCAGAGAGATACCATTCTCCGGTATGGTTTCAATGGAGTCCTCGGGCAATGTCGTCACAGCAGACTCCAGCGATGTAGTCAAGCTTGTCAGTAACTCTGTTGTACTTCTTTCCATTGTTAGATCTTGCAGAAAATTCGAAGTGCGAAAATTGTCAGAATGAAAGTGCTCCGGGTACTTTTTGGAGCTAAACTCGATACGGACGGCTCCCTTGGGCAGCCCTTAGGGCGTCAAGCAAAACTCGCAGTTCTCTTCACGCGCTGCCGCACGCAGATACGAGTCAAGATAGTCACCGTCCTATCATGCGAGCAGCAATGGACTTCATTTCAATTCATGCTACGGTGATGCCTCAAAGCTTTCGTCTACCAAACACTCGGAACCTCTTCACACCTCCATCAGGAATGATAACGAGCTTCATATGAGAGTAAACCACACCACGCGTATTTTGCAGTGATTCGTCTGCATACTCGTGCTCCTTGTCAGGACCTGTCTTTTGTGGTGTCAAAACCTCTATCCACCCTGGATCTTCCGGTGCCACTTCCTTCTCAGACCGGATGGCGAAAACCTGTACTTTCTGCGGGTAGTTGCCTCGGAAATGTGCAGTATCAATGACAATCTTGACGACCTCGCCTGGCGCTCCCAGTTTGACGATGGCCCAGTCGATATGATCACCCCTTGTCCTCTTCGTCTCCCATCCGTCTCCCATGTCTACGCCACGGCCCGGAAGGAGCAAGTTGCTCCTCGTCCCAAAGTGCTGATCGGAGCAGCTCACAGCAACACCACCGTTGACGGCCGCTGCGAGATCGAAGACGTCGTCCTGGCCGGACGGGAATACGGGCACGGCGATGCCATATAGCCGGAAGCGCGCGATGCCTCCGTCCGGATACATCAACAATCTCACGTGAGTATAGACCTTGCTTGTCAACTGAGGTAGTTCCCAGGCTTGTCGCATGCTGGGCCCGCATTCTTGTTTCCCCAGGATGAGCTCCCATCCTTCGAAGCTCTCACTCTGCACTTCCTCGTCATTGCTATTGAAGCACCCTTCGACAGCAATCTCAGGCGCATGATTGCCATTGAAAAAGGCCGTGTCTATCTCGACACCCTTGACCTTTCCGCTTGCGACTCCGAGACGAATGATAACCCAGTCAAACGGCTCCGGATTATGGCGGCGCGTCTCCCAGCCGTCATACCATGCGCCAGCGTGGGTAAAAACCCCGATCTTTCGAATTGGCGGGGAATTCGATATCAGATTCCCAGCTGCCGCAAACCATTCGTCCGAGAAAGAGAGCACTTTTGATCCCAAAGCTTTGGATATAAGGTCTGCAAGCGAGTTATAATTCACAGCAGATGCCAGTGTCCAACACAAGACACTCTACCTATGCTGTCCGACCCAAAGGTCTTATCAATTTCGGTCGCAAGAACCGACCGAACCGCCGTTGGTGGACTTGATGCAGTATGTGCATGTTCAGATTGATCCATAGCTACTCAATATCCCTCCACCCGCAGCGCCAGTCAATCTTGAATGCAAAGCTTTGAGTGGAGACCAGAGGTGGTTGTGAAGTTTCGCTACGTATCGATAGCGTTTACTCCGTACAATTTGAACTTATCGCGGTGCCGCGGTACTTTGAGAAATTCCATTTCTTGCATGACCTTTTCCGCACACAGTGTGCTTTATCCAATAACTCTGCCAGTATGTGGTGTCTGCGTTGAATGATCATGACCATAACTCGCTGAAAGGCATTACTCCGTGAAATGCATCATAAACTTGCAACATAAAGCTCAACCTTCGTCGTTCCAGCGGCCGTTCGAGCTAGAGCCATCCTTAGCTCCACCAGGATCAAGCTTCGCCAGAAACTCTGCAGGAACAGAAGGAATGTATTTCCTCTCTCGTTCTCTATTCAGACCACCAAAGCCGGCTCCGTAACTTACGAGCATGTCGGTGGATGTGGGCAGCGAAAAGGGCAACATCAAAGCTGGGTCCAGAAGCAGATTCTCCGGCACGTCTTCATCGTCATTCAGCCCTGCTTGGTTTATTGCAGGAGAACCTGACGCCTGTGGCGTTTGTTGAGCGTCTACCGGTGTGGCATTGGTTGTTTTCGAGGCTTGATTGTCTTTCAAGCTGCTAGAGCGAGGCCGCTCTTCTCTTCGCTTGGACCGCCGCTGTGAAGCTTCCTTCTGCAGGCTGACGAGGTACTTCATCGCGCTCTTCGGGAGGCCCTTTTCGCCGACTTCGGCGCGGTAGTAGTTGACTGCGTGGATGAGCTGCTGTGTTGTCAAGCGCGGCAACTGCTGCAGCGTGCCCACTAGTGATTCAAAGTCTTCCCCGAGCGACGAGAAGCACTGTAACCACTGCAAAAGCTGAACCAGAGGCGCAAGGTGACGGCGGGCGGCATCTACGGTGTTCTCGCCCGTAGAGCTCATAGAGCCGTTCTCGTAGTGCTCTGGCTGTCGATTGTTGCTGCGCGACCATTCTTCTAGAGTGCTGATGTTCATGCGGATCTGCATAGCTTTGGTCCGTGCCAAGTATTTCCTGTTTGACATGATTCGATTGAAGAGCTCCGCACCCAACCAGTACAGCAGCTGTGATAGTATCTGAGAGGTGATGACCGAATGAATGTCATATAGTTCCAAGACGAACAACGTGGAGGAGAGTAATGAGGTGACATTTCTGGGGGATATCTGCGCTCTTCTCTTCGGCGATGGAGGCCGATATCGTTTGCCGATGGGTTCGGGGGGCTTGACTTTGGGTTTGCTACGGAATATCTTCCATTCATTCTGAAAGTGAACATCCTCAAACCCCGGTATGGTCTCGTGATCCAAGATGGCAGCATCCAGTACCTTGTCCATCCGTCGCTCTGCATCCCGTATGATCAGTATGAAGATCTCGTTGATAAGTTCCGCCATTTGAAGTTGAAATTCGGTAGTAGCTTCGACAAGCCCAGCATCCTTCTTGAGATAATGGAGAAGCAAAGTGGCGTTTGAGATCCAGAAGGCTAAGATTGTCATGTCCCACTGATGACGTTCTACGACATCGTTTATCTTATCCATAGCCATCGAAAGCAATTTGTACAGTAGATCCCGGCTGGAATGGTAATGCGCGTACCGAGCGCTAAGGAAGAGGATATTGGCCGGGACCGGTTTTTGAGTGGGTGACCTTTGAGGCGTCATGTTGGTGATTATAATATCTAGTATTCGGTCCAACTCGTTCTCTTGAAAAACGAACATCTGATCGTTGAGACATTTGTCCCATACGAATTCTGTTCCTTCTTCGGGATCCTCAGGAGACTGTAGTTTAGATTAGCAGCTGTCGACCAGCGGTAACGAGCGGCATCACCTCAGGCTGTTCGTCAAGACCCAAATTACCTAGGTCCACTTCTAGATTGATGGCGCTTTCCATCATCATGCGCCTCTTCATTTCGTTCTCGGCCATCTCTTCTTCGAATCGATCCTGGGACAGGCCAGTAGTGTAGAAGTCATCCATAACGCCGGCGTTGCCGATACTATACCCACTTTCATGCAGATAATCAGAAATCTCACTGTTGGGTGCTACAAAATCAAAAGCTGTCCTTCCAGTAGACGACTTTATCTCCGGCGAAGCGCCGTGGTCCAATAGCAATTTTGCAATGGCCTTGTGACGGTTCGTCATAGCCCACATCAGCGAGCTCCACTGATTCCGATCCTGTTTGTCGACCTCAGCACCGGCATCGATCAAGGCTGCAACAACGTCCTGATGCCCGAAGCAGCTTGCGTATATTATGGGCGGAGTGCCTTCCGAGTCAGGAGCGTTCACATCGAGATACTGCTTGGCCCTTCCGGTGAGAAGACGCCGCACCTTCTCAACATCCCCATTACTTGCAGCCATGGCGAGGACGCTCTGCAACGCATGGGTCTTTTCCGAAGTCGAGAGCTCGGAGTTGGCGACAATCGCATCTTCGTTCGCCACTACGAGCTCATCATCATTCAGACGCGCTTGAGCTGCACGCATCTGCACGAGTCTGCTTTCGCTACCCTCGAAGCCCTGAGATGCCGGCTGCTCGGCGTAAATTGGATCATCAAGGGATAAATTGAAACTAAGTGTCTGCGCTGGTATGGGACTGGTGAGGAATTGTGTCTGCCCTGCCTCCTGATCAGCCGCTGAGCTCGGCACGATATCTCGAACATACTAGAATAGGAATTGAGGAGAACATACCTTGCCATGCATCGTAGACCTCTGTCTCCTCTCCAAATGCTGCTACCTTTCTTCTATCATCCAAAGACCTGGGCAAGTCGTCCGGGAGCTTGCGAGGACTATGCCTGAAGCCCAAATCATCATCACTATGCTCCATGACAGTTTTGTGCCTGGAGAGCGAGCTTATGATGTCGTGTAGAGCATGGATCACTTTTGGAGTGACAGTGGCCTACTTGTTTGGCAACTGGTATCTATCCCTTGAGCGCATGGAAGTTTCAACAGTGAAACTGGATACCAATGGGGATTTCGTAGTCAAGAACTTCTATCCTGAGCCAATGACGGCAACGTTGCCCATGAAACGGCGCTGCATCAGCTTGAGCTTGCCGCGACCATTGCGTGCTCCGTCTCCCGGACTTGAGCTTTTTGTACGGAGTCACAGAGTGCAGCATGCGACAAGGCGTGGGTGGCTGCTTGCCAAGACTTTAGCTCCTCTGCCGCGGCCTCGGCGCAGGTCACCGCGAATCTGCGAATCCGCGACTCTTGGAACTTGAAGGACCCTGGCTCTCAATTTCGTTGCGAAAGCTTGAACTTTTAGACCAGCTACTGTCGCGTCTATGGCGACGGGTATGATTGGTGTTGTTGACTGGGTACAGCCGCACAGCAGACTGGCGCACTCGAGCATTGGGTCCTTCATGCGAGCATCTGAACGCCTCAAAGCTACCGTCTAAGCGATGGACGAGTATGCACAGTTGGGAGGGGACTTCCAGCAAGTTGTTGCACGGCTGTCGGAGATACCTGGATATACTTGGGATCTACAGAGGGAGCCTTTCCACAGCGTGAGTGGGACTCTTGAGCTGGTCTGGTCTTCAGTCTAACCGCACCCCTAGAGCTATGATAGCTGGCATGTTTTCGGTTTCCAGACTGCTCGAGACGGTCTCTCCGCGACATCAAACGGTCGCGCAACGGAATCGAATTCCTCCCCTACAACGGAGTCCAGGCCGGACCTGAAGAGATCACCCTCGAGCACTACTAGTGACAGTAGCTACTCTTCCTCAATCGCTCAAGATCCGGTATCGCAAAGCGCTACCACTGCAAAACCGGTCGTTGCACGGGTCTCACTACATACACTGCGGATAGAACGCGAGTTCCAGCTTGCCAGACGTATAGTCAGTGAGAGCGGCAAGTCACGCGCACACTTCGTCTATCCCATTGAGCTGGTCCGCCTTCTACCCCGCCATGGCAATGAGATACTCAGCGTTTCCATCTTCGAAGACCCCGGTCCAAACTACTTGCGAGAGGTGGTCAATTTTGGGGACAACTTCTATGGGGGGAAGTTAGTTGGTCGAAACGGAATATCCGAGGCGACTACCGTGGACAAAAGCCAACTCTCTCTCATGACATTTTTGGATTTTGCCGTTGGCGCCGCCGAGTGCTGCGAGATACTACACCATGGCGTGCAGGCGGTGCATGGGGAGCTCCGAGGCGACGCTTTCCATTTCAACATAGAAACGGGGACAGTCAAGATGGTCAACTTCGGCTCCGGCGCCCGATCTTTTGAAAATGGATTGACAAGCGCTGGTTGGGCATCGTTACTGAAGGAGAGGGGCGTCGAGCACAAACTACAATTCATCGCCCCAGAACAGACAGGACGCATGTCCGCAGAACCAGACACTCGCACAGACATCTACAGCCTTGGAATACTACTCTGGACGATGCTCGCGGGTGAACCGGTTTTCAATGGTAGCACACCACTCGAAATTATGCAGAATGTGCTCAGTCGTAGGGTCACTCCCGTATCATCAAAGAGAGTGGATATACCTATCGTCTTGTCTTCTATAATCCAGAGAATGACCCAGAAGAATATAGATGACCGCTATCATTCAACTTCTGGGCTCAGGTATGATCTGTCCCAGGTCCGCAAGCTACTCTACGATGGCGACGGGGACGGTCTGAAAGACTTCCAGATTGGAACAAGGGACATATCCTGTTTTTTCAACTTACCATCGCACCAAATCGGCCGGCAGAAGGAGAAAAGAACGATCACCGACATAATCGAGAAAACTGTGAGGCGCCTGGATCGAGGTGGTAGCAAAAAGTCGTTTTACAGCTTGAGCTCTACCTCATCCGTTTCCGATACTCGAATCGATAGTGGATCGCATCTCGATGACATGGATTCAGAAGGCAGTACTTCCAACAACGGCGACCTGAGGCTGAGTCACGAAAACGAATCTGTAACAACAAACGAGACCACAGTGCCACATAGACCTCAAACAAACGTCATCCAATCGACTAGCTCTGCGGCCGATGAGGTCGGCGATCACAAGTACTCGTCGCGGAGCCAGCCATCATCAAAATCTTTTGTGTCGGGACAAGAATCCGATAACCATCGTTCTTCCTCTAGGAGTTTCGACTCGGCCAGTGGGTCCCATCAGACTCGGTCGCGGGCCCAGCCGAGAACTCGCTGCGAGGTCATCTCGATATCAGGAGCCGCTGGACTCGGCAAAACATCCCTTGTGGAAAGCGTGCATGCTGTGGCGCGAGGTCATGGATATGTCGCGTCTGCCAAATTCGATCAAGCCCAGGGGGGTCCGTTTGACCCCATTCTGAGGTTGATGTCTTCTCTCTTTCGACAGATTTTCTCGGAGAGTGATGTATCGACCGAGTTCCACAACACCGTACGGGCATACTCGAAACCAGGTAAGCTGAAGCTTCCTTCGAGAATTATCGTCGGGACTCAATCTCCAGCAACGTCCTTGCAGCTCCAAGTATAGAGCGCTAACGTGAGCAGTGTGGGGTCTTCTCCATGGCTTTCTTGACCTACCAGAGTGGCTTCTTAGCGCAGACGCGCCTGATTCGAAAATTACGTCAACGCGAGCAGTGCCGTTCCGGCCTCAGGAGGATCCAAATCAGAAGATGCATTGTGGCAGCTCGGGAAATACTGCCGCAGATTGGCTTCGTTCGGGTGGTGCAACAAAGTCTTCCAAGTTTCTGAACACGTTTCTTGATATCATTCGGGTCATCGCGATTCGGCAGTTCGTCTGTTTTTGTATAGACGACCTGCAGTTCGCGGTAAGTTATGCGGTTTTACATGCAAAGGCTGCTGAGCTGATACGGTTCAGGACGAGGAGAGTCTCGAACTTATCCAACGCATCGTTAGAGGGAAGATCCCAGCGCTTTTGATCCTGACTTGCAGAGAAGAGGGAGCGCTGCCTAAGAGCACTCGGTCACTGCTCGATAATGCCGTCAGGTAAAGTACTTGATCTGTCTGAGACTCAGTAAACATGTTAACCCAAACCGAAACCAGAATTGAGCTGTCACCTTTCAACGAGAAGGAAATAGTCGAATACGTTTCATTAACCCTCCACAGGTCGCCCGAATACGTTTCGCCGCTGGTAGCGGTGATACAGGAGAAAACCATGGGAAACCCCTTCTTTGTGCGAGAGATGCTCGATACCTGTTACCGGAAGAAATGCGTGTATTATTCGTGGAAGGTCTCAGCCTGGGTGTTTGATCTGGACCGGATATTCAGCGAATTCGAGTCTCAAACATACGGATCCCAGATCAACAACGACTTCATCCGCAAAAGGCTGCAAGAGCTGCCACCGGTTACGCGATCCTTTCTCGCATGGGCGTCGCTCATCGGGCACACCTTCTCCTTCTCACTCGTCAAAGCAGTGATGGACCACAGCACCGAGGCGGCTCGGTATTGGCGACAGATACCCGCAGCATATTCACAGGACCCATTTGCCGGTCTGCAAGGCGCCTTATCCGCTTACGTTGTCGTTCCAGACGACGACGATGACCGGTTTCGCTTTGCTCATGACCGGTATATGCAGGCTGCAGCGAACTTGAATGACAGCTACAGTCACCAGGAAATGCATTTTGTCATTGCGCTAGTAATGGCACAACGTGGAGCGCAGGATCCTGACATGGCATCACACACACTGTTCGAACGCAGCAGACACGTATGTTTTGCGGTCAATCTAATAAAAGACAGGATAGAGCGTCGAGCGCCGCACCGGAATCTACTTTATCTTGCGGCAGAAAGTGCGTCTGCTTCAGGTGCCCGTTCATCCGGTCGTTTCTATTATGAGAATTGTATCAAGTTATTGCAGGAAAGGCCGTGGGACGACACGCTGGATGATGTTGATTACCAGGAGACGCTCAGTCTGCACACCCGCGCAGCAGAAGTATACTGGTACTTGGGCCAATTCGCCAACGCAACCCGCACGCTAAAGGAGGTCTTTGACCATGTCACCGATGCCGTTGACAAAGCTCCTTCTTGGATCATCGAAAGTCGAATCTTCGCAGTGCAAGGAAACAGTGTGGGTGCCATAAGAGCGTTGGCAACATGTCTATCGGAGCTGGGACATGAGATACCTCAAAGGTCATGGGAAGAGTGTGACGCGAAGTTCCTTGAAATTTGCACTCAACTCGAAAAGGTCGATCTGGAAGCCGTGCTGCGGCGACCTGTCACGTCTGATCGGGTTCTCTTGACAGTTGGTGCAGTTCTGGTCGAAATCCAAAGCGCAGGTACGTCACCCGTGCCGCGCATCATTGCAAAACGGGGACAGCTGACCTTTGAGTAGCTTTTTGGTCAAATGCTCTCCTTATGGTTCAGGTAACTTTATGGATGATGGACATTCACTTGCATCAAGGGACGATACCGCAAGCGACCATGGGCTACCTGGGACTGGTGTTTATTGCAATTGGCCGATTCCGAAAACCGGAGGTAAGTCATCCTTACCGAGCAGCTCCTGCCGCCCAACCATCTTGTCTCGCGGCTGATGCGACTTGCTTCTAGCTCGGTGTCAGAATCGGGAAGATCATTAGAAGGCTCATGGGGATCTTCCATGAACAAGCGTAAGACGGTCAATTACATCTCTGACGACGCCTTGCTGATCTTTTGAAAGCTACATAATTGGCCGAACAAAAACGCTCTATTCTCTTTTCGTAGGACATTTGGAGGGTCACGTTAGGGATCAATTACCGGTAAGTTTGACGCAACATATCAAGCATATGCAGATCATCTAGTTCCGGAAGACCATTGACATGTCAATTACTGGACTAGATCTTGAATCAAGCCATGGACGCAGCTGTTCAAGGTGAGCGGTTATGTCTGCATACATAGTGTACTAGGTGCGATGACTAACCTAACTTACTAGCTGGCGACCGAGTCATTTCAATCGTCAATATGGGAGCCGTCGCTGTAACTAGACTATGGTCAGGTGACGACCTCGCGGATGTAGAGTCTTTTATCACGGATGCACCAGATGATTTTCCCGCCTGGCAACATGATATCCGCGGAGGCGTCTTCTTGATATCTGTTGGCCAGTACGCTAGAGCGCTTCAAGGAAAAACCTACTCCGAGTCAGCAGAGACAGTGTTTTGTGATTCTGTACACAATACTGCGGATTACATGAACTTTTTGGGGGGGAAAGCGACGAATCCGGAGCGGCCTAGGTCGGTGTATGGAAGGTAAGGTGGCTCTATCCAGATATCTTGCAGATATCCTGGGTGGTATATTTCGCATGTCGCGCTCGGTGTTACCGAGCCGGAAGTGTGAGCGGCAAAGACGTTCGTTCGCTGCTAACTCAACGCATAGCTACCTCCTTTGTTGTCTGTATCGGTTTGGCTATATAAAAGAAGCAATCCGGGCTGGTGAACAGATCTTGCCTCATTTAGAGGGCCTGTGGTAAGCACTCCGTTACTCTTTCCGTACGGGGTAGCTGACCACACCAAGGTGCATGCCATTTCGCTACTCGACGCTTTTCTACCTCTCTCTGGCCTACTTGGCATCTCTCCGACTGGATGCTAGCAACCCTGATAAGGCTGACCTACTGGCGAAGGTAAAGCAGAGCGCCGACACAATTCGATGTTGTACTACTGTGAGCAACATCAACTATCGACATTGGCTCTCGCTTCTCGAAGCAGAATTGCACGACCTCGGCGGAGACCATACAGCGGCCATGAGGTCGTACGAGGCCGCTCTGGACCACGCTGAAGATCACGGTTTCATCATGGACGAGGCGTTGATATATGAGCTATACGCTCAATCGATGGTCCGCGTGGGCGCAGAGAGACCGGCATGTCGCCTTATTCGCGACTGCATCGCCTCATACAAGCGAGTGAGTGGATTCGGGAAGTCCGAGCAAGTGACTCAGAAGTACCGGGGCCTACTCGAGCAAGCCGCCCAGATCGACCGGGTCGATGCGGAATGTCAGACTTCGATCGACGGCGGCGGCGGCAACGGTGCTTTTCCGCTTATGCAGAGCAACTTCCAGGACAGGAGGGACCTGGACGGGGAGACTTCAGCGGACCGCACCAAAGCTTGGGTCCTGCCTACCAACAAGGCAAACGGCCAGGTCAAGAACCACGAAACACAGGCAGACCTGCCTGATACTCTGTCTGCTGTCGGGCTTGACATGATCGATCTGACTAGCATTCTTGAGTCGAGCCAGGTGATGTCATCGGAGCTGAAGGAGGATAAGTTGTTGGCGAAAATGACGGAGATCATCCTCGAGTCTACCGGGGCTGAGCTGGGTGCTATGGTCGTACGGGACGACGACATCGGCTGGAGGATCGCCGCGGTCTGCGGTCCTGAGGGCGTTAGGGCGTATCCGGACGGCCAGACTCTTGACACGGTTGAGGATCATGTTGCAAAACAAGTGACGCTTTACGTGCTTCGATTCAAGGAGACGGTCTTCGTCCAGAATCTCTACCTCGACGATCGATTCTCGAACGTGTCGGAGTCTTACCTCAAGCGGAATCCCGACGGCAAATCAGTGATCGCTCTTCCCATTGTGCACGGTGATGCGGTCTTGCTGGGATCTTTATACGTGGAAGGGCCGCCAAACTCGTTCACAGACCGCAACGTCACCGTCCTTCGCCTTCTGGTCAGCCAGATAGCGATCTCGCTTGGGAATGCATTGCTCTTCAAGCGCCTGGAACGCGTCAGCGCCAGCAACGTCGCGATGCTTGAGATGCAGAAGCGATCACTAGCCCAGGCCCGAGAAGCCGAGACGAAGGCCAAAGAGGCCGAGGCTGTAGCTATCCGCAACATGAAGCTGAAAGAGGAAGCGGCCAAGGCAAAATCGATGTTTCTTGCCAACGTCTCCCACGAGCTGCGGACGCCTTTGAATGTGAGTATGCGCCAACTAGATGAGATGATATAGCAGCTGACGGGTATGCAGGGTGTTATCGGCATGAGCGAGCTATTGAAGGGCACCAACCTCACGACCGAGCAGGAAAGCTATGCCAACTCGATTCGCGTCTGCGCCGATACGCTGCTGAACATCATCAACGATCTGCTAGACTTTTCTAAACTCGAAGCCAACAAGATGAAGGTCTTTTACGTAGCGCTCAGTCTCACAGAGACGATCAGCGAAGTGGTTAGAGCTCTCTCGTACACGAACATGGAGAAAGGGCTACAGACAATCGAGCAACTGGAGATTGACCCCAAACTTCTCGTGTATGGCGCATATCAGCAATGAATCTATGGCAGGACGACCTGA
>QQTW01002047.1_pt1 | contig 14474 bp, 14 predicted proteins | sample 1904831 | NCBI WGS metagenome assembly QQTW01 (sample SAMN09435610, study PRJNA476489) | Subsurface metagenome, whole genome shotgun sequencing project. | reverse complement strand
GTTCGGGAAATGCTTGACATATACCTGTGGATACGCAAAGACAAGCCTACGTCGACGCTTTTGTGGGATCCTGATGCTAATCTGACAGCTGCACTAACGAGGTGACAGATGGAGTGGTCGAGAGAAGAGTCCAAACCCACAGTGGCGGCCCAGGTCGAACCAAATTTCCAAGGAGCTTTGTGAAATGCTGAAGAGTCCTGGGCGGATCATTGGGCAGAGATGAAGAAGGATGAGTGACCCCCATCCTGCTTGCCTCCCAGCGTTATTGGCAGATCCCAGGGCTGACGCCGCCACATGAGATGCAATCGTGGCCATCTCACAAGCAAAATGCGGTAACAGCTTGTATCGTGTATGGCTAACTACTGAGCCCAAAGATCGACTAGTGCTCGGGAGTGAGACTTTATAGAAAGCCAGCCTTTCCTCGTCAGGCAACAGGAAGCCCGAACCTTAACCAAAAAGTAGATGGACCACGGTATAAATGGAAGTGCCTAACGTGTACCGTGGTATGGTTCCCGTCACATTCTGCACTGTTGGCCACGGAATCCTCTTGTGGGTTACGACACCAACAAGTTGCGGGCCTCGAGGGTACGGTGACAAAAAGTACGGTATGGTCCGTCCTTACTAGTTAGTGAGCTGGTTCATGATGTCAATTGGCATCTTTCCTCATCGCGCACGCCACACCATCTCTTGGCTTCTCGGCAAGGCGACCTTGCATTGCTACCGCTCAAGCCACTGAGATGCCGTCTTGGGTTCTGCGCTAGATGCTTCGTCCAAAATGATTTTTACTTTGCTTGCTGCAGGTATGCCGGATGCCCGTGATTGACGGATTTCTCCCAATGTTTTTCTGCACCCCGCTACCCCAGGCAGAGGTCGCCCACGTAGCAAAAGTCTTGACAGCCATGATTTCCGCGGCTTACGGCCCAAGATCAGCTGGGAAACTTCGGAGGGTTGGCTGCGTGGACTAACTAGAGGAGTAGCAGTCTGCCGGGTCCGAAACCGGGAAAGACATGCTGCCATGCCGTGCTGAGTTGTAAATTAACTGCAGAAAGTTAGACGAGTATCTTTCTTGGCTGCGTGTACTATACTAACCTGCCGGTACGTAGTAGTCCATATATTCTTACCATGGGAAGCATGGGGCCGAAAATGATGTGCCTTCGGGGGAGGTTTCCGACGTGTGGCGTCTTAGCTGGTGCCACTGCATGCATGATGGATCGATGGGTCCTTTTGGGGCCAGATTGCCCTTTAGCCCTGTTGCAAATACCCGCCTCTGACCGAGGGGCTGGAGAGCTACTCGATAAGCAGCCAGTTAGTAGTTAGACAGTAATTGCTATCACTGGCTCCTTGACACTGGACGTTTGAGCTCATGAGAGGAGACCTGGAGCTGAACGGTGGAATACGAATAACTGGACCTGAACGTCGACCTGAACAGGAACCTGGACCTGTACCTGAACATTGGGGAGTAGATGATTGGTGTGGAGTTCAGCCTACAATACTTCCCCTGTCCATATTTGTCATACGCTTGGCAGTCACACATTCACATCTTGAAAATTGAAGCACTCACAATATTAATCAACCTTCTACCTTCTATCCACAATTACATTTTGACAGCTACCACTCCTATACCCCACTACACCATCTCCGAACTCGAAGAAGATACCACTCCGCAGATGGTATTTCGAAAGATGTATCGGTATACCAATGTCACTGGATGCAGTGGCTGCTGCAGCTCTGATCTCTCTTATCTGATCTCTGAGCCTGTGCCTATCTCTACCGCAAAAAGATGGCTGAAGATACCAACACGGCTGGATGGTGTGCTTACATGCACCTTGCCTTCTCACATATCTTTCATAATGATGCCTATCCATAACAACTGGACACCATCCTCCCAATTCCGATCTTGGTTTATGCAGCTGCATGTGTCCATCTGACTTAGTGGTACGTCTCCTGCATACACTTTGCATACACTTTCTACATGCTGGGCCATGTCAGATCCGCACTGTGAGACAAGCAATCCGCTGCAAGATATCCAGCTTTCTATTCTGCCATGGACACAGACCACTTGCTTGACGTGCTTGCAGATCTGCTCACCGACTCTTTCGTCCAATTAATACAGCTCCTATATCGCTTGATATGCCTCCTACTGAGATATGCCACGAAGATTCCTCCGTTCGCGTATCTGATGCATTGAGTCTACACTGCGCTGAACTATTCCTGTCATTGATTGGTATGTCAATGCCTTTCGAAATGTGAGATCACAATGAGCAAGTCACAATGCACTGTTCGCAGCGCCTCGCTCATAGTCGAATTTGACGTACAGAATGCATCTTTATTGCCTGTGTAGTTCATTTCGATCCATGACACCGGCTCAAATGCTCTGTGCTACATCTGGCCCGCAGGCCGCAGTTTTTACCTTCTACCAGGTGGCCACTGTCCTGATGATAAGCAAGATTTTGCTCACACCGCATTCTGCATTCAGGTCCACATCGTGTCAAGCATGCACAATGACCGCTGTCTCTGCATGGCCCTATCCTGCACCAGTGACTCTGCTGATGAGAACGATTCATTTGGCACTTCTGATATGACACTTGAAGTCTCGATTCCTTCCGGAGTGAGCCGAGTTCTTACAGATCGGAGGTGGCATGCAACGTGTATGCTGCGTATACCGTGATACGTTGTCTCAGCAGGCATACTTTTACATTACGGGGGCCTAGCAACCCAGCAGGCGACGGGGAGTGTCGATTTCTTATTGAAAACCTCAAATCGGCAGATTGATGAACTAAGTGCCAAAAGAGACGTCTTTTTACAACGCGAGCCAACACCATGATTCACTCCCGTCATACGAGCCAATCTTCGAAATCACTAGCACAGCTTCATGTGTATTCGTAAGTACGTCACGTCATAGCACCCAAGATCATTCGACCCGTGATCCAGCATTCCGGAAATTTGGGCCGTATCTTGTGCTTGGTGGTGGTGGTCTGGACCCGTAAGAACTCGGAGATAAGTTGATTTCATTGTGAGGTCAAGTCCCGCATCTGTACTATCTTGTTTTGAAACGCCATGGCTCACTCTACTCGCCTTACAAATTCTTGTTTTGCACTAAGTCTGTCTCCTCGATAGAGGTTGCGCGGTCTGCCATTAGCACATGTTACATCAAGCCTCCTTGTCCGACCATAGCAGATGGCACACGCCATAACCACGGTCCTGGAACCGGCAGATCGTCTTCCGGAAGATCGAGTGACGAAATCGTCGGAAAGATCTGATGCAGCTCTCCTTCCGTCAATATGCCTCGTGCCGCCCATGGGTTTTCAAGGGAGCTGAACTACGATTTCTGGAACTTGGGTGTATATCCGAAGCGATCTTCTGTTTCACAGCATGTCTTTGGTAGTGACTAGAAGCTGCAGCCTGAACCATGACCTGTAGTGGAATTTCAACTTTGCGGAGTCAACAGTGAGTGTATCTCGTACCTCGCATGCCTTTATCCGCACCTTGAAAAGTCAAGACTTGGGGTTTCTTCTGCAAACTCCCACCCCAAGAGCTTCATCAGCTCGCCCAAACGGCCTTGTTCGATGTTCTTTTTCCCGGTTCTTTCCTTAGCATCGCCCAACCGACTCCAGAACCTCTCTCACCTTTCCACTTTGACGAGCACACAGCGAGCACAGACAAGAGCAGTTTCGTCTTCGGCGCTTTTCTTCACCATTGAAGTCTTTATTGCAACTGATCAGAGGACGAGGCCAGCTCAGAGTACCGTCTCAATATCTATTTGGGTTACAATTTAGGATCCCTTACAGATTTTCGTGCTCCACTCCTTTGTGGCATGATCCTGGCAAACAGCAAAGCCTACCATTCTGAGTTCTATTGTACAGGGGAAACGATGCAGCTGGACAGAGCCGAAACGCCCGCCAGCTTTGATCGTGTGTCTAACTTAATCTCTTATTAATAGGGTTTATCTTCACTAGGATCAAACCTAGCGTTCACAGTAGCAAGACCGCAAGGATTGAAATGTGATGAGACGCATAAGCTTTCCAGCCTTTAGACTCTTCTTTACCTGGTTTCCCAAACCCAAAATTGTGCTCGAAACTGCAAATCTCACCTCTACACACGCTGTTCTGGAAGGGAACGTACTCACGGTACTCTGGCGTAGCTACTTCAAAACTCAGCGCCAACAAATATGCCTTAGACAAGTCCAGATATGAGGATCATTTCTTTCTCTCTCCCCCCCGTGAATACATTGCGCCCGCTGATTCAGGTCTATGGTTGTAAGTCCAATGACAAGTGTGTTTCCTTCTCTTTGCGTGCCCCTACATTGGAGGAAAATGGAACAGGATGCGGACGGCACGAAAAAGATAGGAGGTTGACTGATAGATCTCGATGCCTGCTTTGCAACATATCAACATATCGATCATGTACTCGTCCGGTAGACAGAGATAGAATAATATATGGGCTTTTGACCAAGTGATCTCCTCCATTTCTATGCAGGAGAACAAGAGGAGCCATATCTTCGCGGCGACATGATCTGAGTAGTTGTAATGGGAAAGCATCGAACTTTCAGGTTGATTAGAGATGACCACTATTAGAGCGGACCACCACGGCACAGTGATGTTGGGAACCGCCGCCCTACACAGCTTCACATGGTTCGTCGACAGAGGGAGAGAAGACATCAACAGGAGGGGCTGCTTGCGACCACCCGTACCAGCACACGAGTCAAACCGCATCAATCTGAAATCTGAAATCTGAATCTGAATCCGAATCTGCATCTGCTTCCAAAGTTCGAAATGGTTATGGTACACACCGGGAGGAGGGGAGGGCAACGAAGAGAAACCCGGCTTCCCTTCCCAATCCCGAGTCTGAGAGGAAATAAAGAACACGTCGCCTTCAAATCCGGGCGCAGCGTGCTCGGAGCAGAGACTGAAACACAAAGGGGTTCAGGAGTGAAAATGGGATCGAGTCGAGCTATTTGGCTTTTCTTTTTTGGCTTGTTGTGCCCCTTGAGAACGCCTCTGAACACCTGCCTGCCTGCCTGCCTGCCTGCCCACGTAAACCAAGGAAGACAATGGGATGGAGATGCCCACTGTCTCGTGCTCGTGCTGGAAGATGTCTTTCCTTCAAACGCGCAACACCGCCCCTTTCAAAAATCCCTTCGCCGGAGAAATGAACCACCACCACCACCACCGTCACGATCGACATCCCATCCACCATCCCATCCACCATCCCAACCCAAGCATCTGTGTGAGCAACTTCACCTCCCATAAGGATGAAACCTGCCACCACCTCTGCCTCCCCTAAAATTCGCGCCTGGCTTGCCAGCATTTTTCGGACCAGTGGGCGCATTCGCAGGTGCAGCGCTCGGTTGAGAGGAACTCGCCGTCCCAGCCGCACTGCCAGGTCCCTTTGGCGCTGCCCCTCCAGGTTTCCCATTCATCGGCGTCAAGTTCCTGACCACACCGCCGCCGGCACTTGCTCTGCCACCGGCGTTGGGCTGGGGGACGTCGTCGTACATGCCTTCCCATGATGTCGGGCCACTAGGAGCGCCTTGTGGTTGTTGTTGTTGGTTGAAATTATTAGCTGGGCCATGGTGCTGACGGTTGTGAGCCTGGAAGCCCCCTTGTTGGCGAGCCATCTGTTGTTCGTACTTCTGCTGTTCGAAAGCCATTTGCTCTTGAGCGTTGAAGCCGGGTCTTGCGCTCCCGGGAGGTACGGCAGCAGCAGGGCTCATGCCGCCCCCCATGCCGAATCCTGCGCCTGCGCCCATACCGCCTTGCTGCTGCTGAGATTGCATCATCTGCATCATCTGTTGCATTTGCGGGTTCATGCCTTGCATGGCTGCGCCCATGCCGCCCATGGCCTGCGCACCGGGGCTTTGAGGAGCGGGGCTCATACTTCCTTGTGATTGGTTCTGTTGCATCTGCTTTTGCATCTGCTGCATCTGTTGCATCTGCTGCATCTGGGCCATCATCTGCGGGTTCATGCCCATGCCTCCCATACCGCCTTGCATTGCCGAGGCAGCCATCTGCTGCTGCATCATTGCGAAGTATTGTTGCATGCGTTGCCAGTACTGTGCCATCATCTGTGGTGTCATGCCTCCTGCCGTAGCACCGGCCATTGAATTTTGGGCCTGCTGATTGTTTTGAACACCTTGCTGGGAGTGACTGCCACCATCATTATTGTAGCGGTCGTCTCCTCCTCCTCCTCCTCCACCACCACTTCCACCTCCACTGCCTCCACCTCGACCGAACTTGCCTCGCCCTCTGCCGCCTCTGGTATCTTCTTCTTCGCCCATCTTACCACGTGGCTGAGCTTTCTTGACCTCAATCATCTTGCCGAGGATCTCGAGAGGTTGTTCAAGGCACTTCTCGACCGCGGCTTCGCTGTCGAACGTGACGAATCCAAAGCCTCGTGGTCGACCGGTGTCTTTATCCATCATCAGCGTGGCGTCAACGACTCTGCCGAATTGCTGGAAGAATTCCTTGAAATCCTGCTCTGAAGCTTCTTGACTGACTCCGCCAACGAAGATCTTGGAAGTCTTCTCCTGTTCATCTCGGGGGATCGCGCGTTTTGGGTCGATCTTCACATTATCTTGTAAGTCAATTGCACCAAAACCTCCAACGGTAAGGGTCGAAAAAGGAAAGGAATCCTTTTTGCGTGTAGAACCAGTTGTAGTACTGCGCTTGGAGGGGGAAATAGAGAGTCATCAGAAAGAGAGGCTCTTACTATTTTGCCATCAAGGAAGTGCTCTTTAACCATGACGGTATTCACCGTTTTGGGGTCGCGGAAGGTCAGGAAGCCAAAGCCTCGTGATCGTCCTGTGGCTCCGTCTCGCATAACCGTGCCTTCGACAACCTCACCAAACTGAGAGAAATAGTCACGTAGAGATTCTGGGACCGACGAATATCAGCTTCCATAATCATAATGTGGGGAGTGCCGGCAATTAGGACGCGGCGTGGTAGGCACAAGCCTAGTAGCAGGTCTATAACGACGTGGTCAAGAGGGTTTACTCACGATCTGTTGTTTCCCAATTAAGTCCTCCAATGAACATTTTTCTGTATAAAGTATCTGTCAGTCTAGCCTTACACGATATGAAATGTACCCATGCTGGGATCAAATAACAGCACTATCTTGCATAGAACTCCATGGCCAACAAAGGCAAAATATGAAAACATGAGGTCGCATTGTGTGGCAGAAATCTCCGGAGATCTCATCATCATGTCCAATTGAGACGCTATGCACAACGATTTGGCCAGTGCCGTCTTAATAGGCCTTGAGCGGTTGTTGTCTTTCGGCATTGGGCCAAACAGGTTTTGGTAGGGCTTAGATTGATCTGTGTACGATGCCACAACGGGGCAGCAGATTTCATCTCTCCCCTTTTCCGTGGGACCACTCATCGTCAGAAGCAACGTATCGTCACCGCATGGATCATGTGTTTTTTTTTGTGGTTCTGCAAAGCAGATTTTGCCACGACGCCAGAAGTCCAGGGATACGTGGTCTCAGGTACGCAAGGCGGAAGACGAGTGTGAATTGTGTCCTAGCCTTTCTTCTAGCAGAGACTAGCCAGTTGTGCTCGCTCCAGATATATCAGACACTAATAGCATCTATCTTCCGCTCTGCTTCTGTCTGCTTGATTCTGACCTGCCATCATCTGTAATCCGATATAAGCTAGGATGTATCAGCAATACTATGCTCGCTCTGCCAACGCAGCCTTTGTGGCCAGTTCCCGGGAGAGTTGACTTTGGATGCTTCTAACGAAGAGACCGATTTCCGAGTCCACATCTGCTGCCGAATCACAGAACGTTGTGCCCCCGTAACACCTTAATCGCCTGAAGACTGCACGAACTCCCGCTGAGGCACGGTGACCAGCCACTTTGGTATGACCATGGCGGACGTACGGGACCAAGACGGCCACTTCTCAAAGGCAAGCCATCATGCTGGAGCCTTTGCCATCCGCTCTCAAGAACAACCCCACCCAAAAATTCATGAGACAATCTGTCACACTCCTTGAAGATCCTTCCACATACCACACGAGTCTCCTAGTGCCGCCAACCTTCCGAAAGGATTTTGCTGTATGCTGTATGCAAACTGCTTGGAGACTTCTCTCTCTTCTTCCATAATACCGTGCAAAAAACTTGATCCGACCACTTGAAGAGCCAGCTGTTGCTGTTGTGAAGCATTGTCCACGAGGTTTCGTTGTTCAACATCGACCAGCCCTCTTTGACCAGTTACCACTGGTCTTTCCCTAGCTACTTGCCAGCCATGGCTCTCTTAACCGAGTTCACATCTCCAGGGTCACTCAAAGGATGTCTTGATCATTCCGGGGATCAGGAAAAGCAACTGTGCTACAAAGAGCCATACCCAGACAATGAAAACTCGACACAACTAAGAAATAATGCATAATAGGCTTACCCATCTTCCTTGATCCCAGAACCAAAAGGCTCATTGTTCATACTGACATCGTCACGATCTGGCACATGCCCACCATTGAAACCAGCTGCGCCATTTTGAGCATCCCTCCCATTGATTTGATGGCTTTCGATGGGCTCAAATGATGGAGGCACATATGTGGAGTCAGGTTCTTCCTCTTCAGGAGCTGACAAACTCTGCTGAGGGAGTTTTTGGTTAGGAGCAATATTGTTACTCGAGACTAGGGTGGTTGGAGCTGTGGCATCGTCCCCATCATAACTAAGTCGTGAAATGTCAGTGTGTGTCAACAACACGGAGGGCGACAGAGCACCTACAGATCGGCGAAAAGGTCCTCCTCAAGATCTTCAGGCTCAGTCATCATGACACGCCAAAGGCCAGAGGTAGTGAGCGAAGAGAGGTGAAGGTGAGAACAAAGTTGCGCGTCAGTTAGCAAGAGAGATGAATCTCACGAGCCAGCGCAGTGGATACACAAGTGGTGGCCGCAAAGAGATAAGCCTGAATGTCCTTGAGGAAGAACAATTAGCAGGGTAGTAAGTCTCGATTGCAGTCTGTAGTAACGTAACTTGAAAAAAGAGCTGCGGAGGTCAAACTGTAGGAAGCACCGTCACGTGCTAAGGCTAACGCCTTTTGGGTCTCCGCCACTGTACTACTATTGTATGCAAGACAAACTCTCGAGTCCTACTTATGTCATGAACTGAATACTTTAGTCTAGAAGTTCCTTTACTTCAAGAGAAACCTGAATCCGAATGGTCATCCGCTTTTGCTACGATGTGTCTGAGGAGTCTGTGCAGCATGCTTTGGACGTGATCTCCCTGCCAGTTTGCTTCTAGTGTCTGTTCATGTAAAGGCAAGCCATGGCAGGCAAGAAGCTCCCGCAACAGGTATTCCTACTATCCATGAAATGCTTCGTCCAATCCAAGCTGACATTATATGCATTCAGGAGATGGTTCAGGTCGGTCCGTGCCTCTTATTTGTAAACCCGTAACTCGCCATATCAAAAGCTGTCCTCAGTTTCTCACACAATGTCATGCCAGCATTTAGCCAGACTAACGCAAGCTTCTTCTAGATCGGACAGAGTATGTCCACTCTCCAACGATTTCATGATATCAGGAGGCGAGGCTGACACCCTTGAAGGAGATCTTCTTCACCCTTCTGGCGGAGCCGACCGAATGCTGCATGGCAAGCTTCGACGAAGTCCAATACGGTGGTTGGAGCATCGTATTCACATGCAGACATGCTCAAACTTGGTACTCTGTAGGGCGGTTGTTCTTCACTCTGAGACATTGGCTAAAGATAAGTTAGGTCTCTTGGATCTAGTTCTAGGCCAAGGACGCCTCCACTCATATCCACGACAAGATCTCCTACTCCGCCGTTGAGTGCTGGGCGAATAATTTCGCCACATCGTCAGCCTTACTCGAGCACCTCTGCTTCTGCATTATACTCCTCGGCTGAGAATGAACAGTCAGATGACGACGAAGATGGTGGTGAACTTGACGAGGACGAAGATGAATTCGGCTTGCCGAGTATAGCCAGCATTAGAACTCGGCGAAGTACAAAAGTCAGACCTGGGCGAACGAGGAATCCAGGAGGTGGTCGAGATTATAGTCGCGCATCAAACCCATCGTCTGCCCTTGGCGTAACTCCTCTACCACTACATCTCCGTTCGAGCAGCTTCGACATTGCTGAGGAGAGAAATCCGCTCGCTTATCCGAGCACCAAAAAGGGAGATGGGAAGATCTTGAGGCCTCAGTATAAGGAAATATTGAGAGATCCGGCCAACTCGTTACACCTAATTCAACATCCACCGCCGTTATTGAAGGCCTCTCCCAAGGAAAGTGAAGCTCATTCCACAAGGATATCACGCATCAATAAGTTCAAGCGGATTTTACAGGCTAGCTCTGTTTCACTCTCAGAATTGCGAGCTCTGGCGTGGTCAGGTGTCCCGGAAGAAGTGCGGGCAATGACTTGGCAGCTTTTGTTGGGCTATCTTCCAACGACCAGCGAGCGAAGAATGTCTACATTAGAAAGAAAGCGAAAAGAATATCTAGATGGTGTTCGTCAAGCTTTTGACACTGGCGCAATGAATAGTCGCCAATCCTCTTCCACCGGCCTCATCAGTCTCGCCTCAAACCCACCAATAAATGCTGGCAGAGGAAGAGGTCTCGACGAGGCGATCTGGCATCAGATCAGTATCGATGTACCTCGGACCAACCCACACATCCCTTTATATGGCTTTGAAGCTACGCAAAAATCTTTAGAGAGGATCTTGTACGTCTGGGCTATTCGACATCCAGCCAGTGGGTATGTACAGGGCATCAACGATTTGGTCACACCATTTTGGCAAGTATTCTTAGGCGCATACATAACAGACCTCAACATTGAAGACGGCATGGATCCTGGTCAGCTTCCAAAAGCTGTCCTCGACGCCGTCGAAGCAGATTCATTCTGGTGTTTGACCAAGCTTCTGGACGGCATTCAGGACAACTACATCCATGCCCAACCTGGTATACACCGGCAAGTGAGGGCACTGCACGATTTGACGGCGCGTATTGATGCCGCACTGGCCAAGCATTTGGAGACAGAGGGTGTTGAGTTCATGCAGTTTAGTTTTCGATGGATGAATTGTCTATTGATGAGAGAATTGAGTATTAGGAACACAATCCGAATGTGGGATACATACCTGGTAAATCTCAACCTTCTTTCCGATCAAGTTTCAATTACTAACCTCTCCATAGTCGGAGGAGCAAGGTTTTTCTCAGTTCCACGTTTATGTTTGTGCAGCATTTCTGGTAAAATGGTCGGAGCAACTTGTGAGAATGGATTTTCAAGAAGTAATGATGTTCTTGCAGGCATTGCCCACTCGCGAATGGACTGAGAAAGATCTCGAGTTGTTACTTAGCGAGGCATTCATGTGGCACAGTTTATACCCGGGCAGCAGTGCTCACCTGAAAAGTTCGAGGACCGACTCCCCAGCTTATGGCTCCTTGGGGCCATCCTAATGCAATGGTGTGACCAGAGTACAATACTTTTCCTTGACTTGACAACCGCAGATGAGACCTCAACTGAAATGTATGCCCTCTTGATTCAGCGCCCAGAGCAATTTCAAGAAGTCTCCCTCATCACACTGTCGTGCTCGTTTATCAGCCAGACCGGTCTTGTCCTCAAGCACCGAGCGGACCTTCTCCCTGACCAGCTCTGTTACTTTCCCCCTCTTTTTCCTGCCTGTCTCGTTGATCTTGTTCGCCTTTGCGATGGCCTGGTCTTTGAAAAATTCCGGGAGATCGTCATCATCGTCGATGTCCATGATACCGTCCCATTCCTCTTCTTCTCCCCCTTCATCCGCCGCTCCCCCAGGCACATTCTCTATCTCCAACAAGCCCGATTCCGATGGTCCATCTTCAAGTGATATATCATTCTGCGCGCACCAAGTCCGATAGTTGCTTTCTAACAGATCCAGGATACTTGTTACTCCTAGAAAGCTTGCCCTGAGAGTCTTGTTCTTTCTCACAAAGCACACTCTGAGCAAACCATCCCATTCATCATAACTGATCTGCGGCTTAGGGTTCTTCGGCACCAATCGTACCACACTGGATTCCACGGCTGGAGGGGGCTTAAAATTGTTCTTTCCCACCTTCATGATATGATCTATCTTAGCCCACATCTGCGCATTGACGCTTAACCTTGAGTACAATTTATCACCCGCTTTGGCGAAGAGTCGCATCGCAAATTCTCTCTGAAACATCAGTATGCACGTTCTTGGCGCAGGGCTCAAGGCTAGCAGCTTGAAGACTAATGGGGACGAGATCTGGTATGGTGTATTGGATATGCAGACATCAAAATATGGCAGTTCAGTCTTGATCACATCCCCTAATACTACATCCAGTTTTTTTTGAGATGGTGTCCCCTGTACACGTTTCGTAACCTCCGCAGCCATTCTCGGATCGAGCTCCACTGCTATGACCTTCTTTGATTTTTCCAGGATTTTGACTGTCAGGTTCCCTGAACCGGGACCGACTTCCAAAACAATGTCTGACTGTTTGAGACCAGCCTTGTCGATGATGGCTTGCGCAACGCCGGGGTTCTTGAGTACGTGCTGGCCTATATCTGTGTTCATTTTGAAAATGCTGTTTGCAGTCTTCTGTCGGGGGGGAGGATTGTAGGGGCTTGTCATGGCGGCGCTGGAGCGCTTCTTAGACATTGTTTTCGGCATGGTACCACGAGTGAGCGTCTTGCGCCTATATCAATCAGCTCTCGTGAAGAGGTGTAAGCACACTTCGTTGCATCGCATAGAATCGACGACGAACAAAATGACAGAAGCTACCATCGTAATACGGTACGGATTAGTGCATCAAAAGTCTTCAGTGCCATTAGCACAGGGCACTAAGTTCTAGTGCCATGATAAACTGTGCAGTGTAGGGGTCAAACTCCTCCAATGCCCGGGAAGCCTCCCCTATCCTGACTAGTCTTAGGGCCTCTCTTTCAGGCTGCTCGGCCGTCAGCTCGTTTACAAGCCAGCTGAGCCTAAGCTATTTGCACTGACTGTCATTGCACTAGCTAGTACCGAGGGAGTTAGCAGCTCAGGGCGCCATCAGCGGCTAAAGTATTCGTAGCGCCATTGCTAGTGATTTTCCTCCACAACAGGTCATAGACAGAGCCTCTAAGCGTATAATGTTATAGTCGTAAGGTTAAATCAGTCATATGGATGTTGATAACAGAAGCTTCGAGAAAGACTGGTGATAGCACAGTTCTTTGGTACCAGCTGCCCTTAGTAGTCTCCTACGAATACTTATGCCCCCCCGGTACTAGGCTAGTGCGGAGAAAATAATCAGGCGCCTATTTAAGCTTTATGATTTGGCAGAGCCGCCTGTTCACTGACTCGGGGTTGCTCTTCACACAGACGAAGGAGTGGGATTGCTCACCTTGACTATTGCTGTTTTCTCAGATGGCGTCGCGCAGAGATTTTCTGAACCAACAAGCCCCGGAAAATTATGTAGCTGGTCTTGGTCGCGGCGCAACCGGCTTCACTACACGCTCAGATCTTGGACCAGCGAGAGAAGGTCCTACACCTGAACAGATACAAGAAGCACTTGCCAAACGAGCGCAACAACTTGGTGCCGCACCACCAACAGCGTATGGTGCTCCTGATAAGAAGAAGGAAGATGAGCACGATGACGATGATGAACGGTTTCAAGATCCGGAAAATGAGGTCGGCTTATTCGCATATGGTACATACGACAGAGACGACGACGAAGCTGACAGGATATACCAAGATGTGGACGAAAAGATGGATAGGCGACGCAAGATGAGGAGGTTAGTATTTCCCAATTCCACTCCACATCCTTCATTCCCCTTTGGCAAAACCAATGGTTTATCTTTTCCCTCTTTTGAAGAACAGATTGCCGACTTGAACCTACTCGATACCAATAGGGAAGCACGCGAAAAGCTGGAACGAGAGGAATACGAGCGCAACAATCCGAAGATACAACAACAATTCGCCGACCTAAAACGGTCGTTAGCAACGGTATCAGACGATGACTGGGCCAATATACCTGAGGTGGGGGATCTTACGGGAAAGAACCGAAGGGCGAAACAGAACCTACGGCAAAGATTCTATGCTGTACCGGACTCTGTGATCGCTGGCGCAAGAGATGCCACACAATTTGAGACAAGCATACAGGATGATGGTACTCAGGCTAACGGTTCGAGCAAAGACCAGGCAGATGGTACAATGACCAATTTTGCGGAGATTGGTGCTGCGCGTGACAAGGTTCTACGGGTCAAACTGGATCAAGCCGCTCAGGGGACCTCTACTGATGCAGGTACTGGTAGTGCGACAAACATTGATCCGAAAGGCTACCTGACAAGTCTGTCCCAGACAGAAATGAAGGCAGGCGAGGTTGAGATCGGAGACATTAAACGAGTAAGCGCCTTGCTCGAATCAGTTATCAAGACCAATCCGAAGCATGCACCGGGTTGGATCGCAATTGCTCGTTTGGAAGAAATAGTCAAGGTGAGCAATCCCACTCCTTCGTCTGTGTGAAGAGCAACCCCGAGTCAGTGAA
>QQTW01002046.1_pt1 | contig 14475 bp, 18 predicted proteins | sample 1904831 | NCBI WGS metagenome assembly QQTW01 (sample SAMN09435610, study PRJNA476489) | Subsurface metagenome, whole genome shotgun sequencing project. | reverse complement strand
TTCTGGTCCCGAGCGGGAAGTGCGGGAGCTGCGGATGCGAATGCGAATGCGAATGCGAATGGATGCGGGTGCGATGGCTTGACGCCGTCTGATTGGCGTCGGGCGTGGATGTTGGCGCTGCGCGGTGGCACTGCTTGTACTCCAGTACTGAGTGCTGCCCGCGGATGGTGGAGGATGGCAGAGGAAGACGATGAAGGATGAAGAGGAAGATGAAGATGAAGATGATGATAATGGTGATGGTGATGGTGAAGAAGAAGTAGGAAAGGGAAGAGTAGAGTGAGAATAGAGTTGTGTGAGAAGGCCGAGGTGAAGAAGTGGCGATGGGTTGATTTCCCAGGACGATGAGTAGATGACAAGGCGAGAAGATGAGGGAAGCAAGAGTAGCAGTCGAGAAAGATCAATCAGTCAGTCGCCATCAATCAAGCAAGCAAAGCAAGCAGTGGATGAACTAGATCTTATGTTTCCTACAATCACCACCCTATTAAGTACGTTATATCTATCTTCGTCTCCATCCAACAATCACCAGTCGACCTTCACCTTGACCCTCGCTTCTAACAGCAACAAGCTTCTCCTTCACTCCTGTCATTTACCCAAATCGCCATCCTCGCCCTGTGATTTCTCCCTTCTGCCTGGAGCTTCGCACTCTATTAACCGCTCTCACAGGGTCCATTCATCCCGCGCTTACCAGACAGAGGAGCAGTCTTCTAGCAAGCCTCATGGCCCACGAGAGAACCGACGACGACTGAACTGTCAGAGCGCCGTCAAGGAAGTCAAGGAAGCAAGGCGACCCGCCCAGAACGGAAACCCCCCACGCCCGTTCCTTCACATCGCTCCAGCTCCGGCTGGTTGGATGGCCTGCACTGGCCGACTGACTTCTGCTCACAGAGGTGACTTCTCTCCTGCCTACACAGTACGGTACGTTCTCCAGTGCGACCGATTCGACGCCTCAGGAAGAAAACGGTCATGTCGACTGCAGTGCTCCGTCCGGCGCCGGCAGACACCCAACCAGCAGCAGGGCAGCTTCACTGACAGCCTCGGGTTCCCGTTTCAGAGCACAAGATTTTGACAGAGACACAGAGAACAAAAGGGCGGACCCGCCGCGCAGGGTTGGGTAGCCATGCAGCAGAGAGGACGACGAGGCCATCACCAGAATCGCCCGCATCGGTCGCCAGCAGCGACAGTGACTGAGTGACAAAGTAACAATGGCGGGCGGGCCGCCGGCCCGGGCAACACACGCCTGTAACTCGGGCGACTGACTCACGGATTCCGGGCGTGACTGACCTGACTGGTGGGGGTTCCCATGGCAGCGATGGCAGGTCATGTCGACTGCAACAGAGTGGGGGGCTGGAGTCAAGTGCCAGGATTGTGAGTGGGCTCGTTTGCTCGCCCCGTTTTCTTGATCTCTCTCCCTTTCTCTTCTCTCTTTCCTCTCGATCTTCTCAGTGAGTCTCTGTGTGGTCCAGACGCGCCGTTGTCCTCGCTGCCACGGCGGCACCTGGTGCGGACGGGGTCAGGGAGATCGGCTTGACAAGCTTTCTCGCAAGCTCTTGTTTCTCGACCCGGAGCTGGGTCTGTCGGTCCGGCTTGCCCTCCACGCTGTTACTATACATATACCAAGCTAGACTCTGGTCCTTCGCCTTCGGCATCAACCGAAGAAACAGCAGCAACTCCGAGTTTGCTTGCGCTCAGCATACGATTGGCTGCTCGAGCAAATACCGGAGGTCCACTCAAACATGTACTCATTATTGTTCCCCCTCAATCCCAGGACATCGCTCCTCGGATCAAGAGTCTAACCCTATATACTTCATGCTTTTCTTATTTTATATCCTTGCAAACACTGATAGACTATCGTCTCCCTTGCTCATGCCGGCATTTGCACTCTCCTTGCCGGCCTCGCCCCGTCCGCGGGAAGGCCCGTTGCGAGCCTCTGCCGGGGACGGGGATGGACTGGTAACGATCGCGGCAAGTACGTACACCACAAGTACCTGCTGCCGCTGGGCGGCAAGAAAGCACGCGAGTCAGGCAATAATTGCCAGAAACAAAAGCGACTCCGTCTTCAGGCTTCCATCCTCTGCTCCTCTGGAGCTTGAAGATTCGTAAACTCTTCATGGAAACATACTCTGTCCGATACAATCGCAAGACAGCGAGCAACGTCGCGATAACGACACAACCCCTCCTCGCACAGTCCCCTCCCCCACTCTCCCTCCCAGACGGCCACCGGCAGCTCGCGGCCAACCCGACCGGCCGGCAGCGGGTGACCGGGCTGTTTCTCTGCCCAGGTGTGACGAGCCCCCGTGCTCAGGCTTGTTCCGCGGGAGGGAGGAAGGAAGGGAGGGAGGGAGCATCTATCGATAAGACGCACAGATGCAGCCGGCGCGCGCACTGCAACGCATGGCACCACCCGCGCGGCCGCTGACTGGCATTCGGCTCTGCCAGGGAGACGCTGAGAGGAGAGGGGAAGGATCGTCCCGCCCCGCGCTCTGGTCGCTGTCGTTTAGCGTACGCATCGCGTCGCAGCTGGGCATCATCGTGTGATGTTCTTCCGCTTCCTGGAGAGAAGAGGTCTAGGCTGAGAGGAGTACGGAGTACCGGTGCAGAACTGGGCGGAGCTAAAATCCATACTTGAAAATTTGGTACTCCGTACAGTCGCCATCATCGATGGCATACGTATTACGGCATGTTTTTCCGCGGTTTGGCGTCATTTGCTGCCGACGATTTGCCATGGCAGAGACAGATCGGTTTCAAGACCGCTTGCGGAGATCGTGGAGATCTTGGAGTCCTGGACAAACCGGTCGCCGTCATTCCCACATCGTCAGGTCAGTGACATTTCTTCTAATCTGTTGCGTCAGACGGCCAGATTCCTGAGATTTCGCCGCCCTGCCTTGCTCCATCCATAGTGTTTGCAGGACGGATCTTTGAATGGAGCGCCTGTCGGACCGCGACAAACGACCGCCAGTGGAAACAAGGCATCACGCGGCCACCTCTGCTACCTACCTAGTATCTACCGCCTAATAATAAGACTCCTACGACCACCAGCCATCAAGCCACCATCCACGGCGTATGGATTGACGACGCTGTGAAGTCTTGGTCTGGATCCCGAGCTGGCGAAAGGAAGCACTAACATTTACGTATGAAACGCTCTATCTTTAGCAAATCCTCCGATATGGCTGCAAAATCCAACGATCGGATCAACACACCAGTTATCGAATTCGCGCAAAGCCCATTGATGCACCAAACTGGGAGGCGAAACCGGTGCCATATTCGCCCCATCATCGCGCCTCACACAATCCAATACTTCCACAGACAACCGAGACAGAAGCTTCACGAGAAGCATCTCAGCAGTCAATAGTACGTTACAACCTTTCCATTTCTCGCGATCCCGCTGGACATCACTCCCCAAACGCCACCTCCGAGCGAGCCCACAGCCGCGGTGCCTTCAGCAACACTACTTCCAATAGAAGACGGAGCGAGAGACCCTCAACCCCTCTCAAGCCTGTTCGGGAGCGCATTGGAACCGTCGCACCGTTTCCGCAGCAGCTACCCGTCAGAAACCTGTCCTACCGGTTCGCAGCAGCAGCGACCGACTTGGGCGTCTGCCGCTGCCGTTTCATGCAGGCGCACGCACGCCCGCGCGTTGGATGCTGGAGGCCTCGCTGTTGCATCCACTGATTGTTGTGTGTATGGCAGGCGGGGTTTCGTCAGACACTGCGTTTGGCTGCTGAATTCGCTATTGATCGTTACCTGCGAGTTTCGTCCATCTTCGTGGGTATTAGAAAAGCCGCGCATCTGCGTTGCAGCTTTCTTCCTTTCTTCTCTCCACATATATGTATCCACAGTTGTGTCCTCTGAGACAGCGCTGGAAGAAACCCTGACGGTAAGTCTGTGCGAAAAATTCCCGACGCTGTGAACCCGCCATGCTGTGCAAGGTATCATGGAGCAGCAGCAGCAGCAGCTGATTACACGACCGTCGCTCGGGATGTCTGGCCTCCCCTCGAGCGCCTGGGCTGCAGCGCGTAACGTCGAGATATGGAACTTTCCGATGTCTTGGAGGCGGAATTCCCGACGTCTTCTCAATGGGTATTGTTGCTTGCGAACGAGCAGCTGCATTGGCTGACTGCCTACCCGGCATGGCAAGCGCACTTTCGATTGTCTGCTCAAAATTTTTGTCTCTTTCCAGACATCACTCCGACGTACATGCTCGGAATCTTCCAGAGTTGTGCATCTTTCTTGTTGCAAGCTAGCCAGAATCTATCCTGAATTGCAAACCCAAGCAGCGAGTGTATTTTCAAAGGCGGCTTGCAGACGAGCTTGAGAGATGTGCCACTTCTTTGTCTTCGCTACTCCGGACCCATGTTCCTACCCGGCAAGTGTCCTTTCCTTGGGGTGCTTTACGAGCTCCACTCTATTCTACACACTTCAACCCTGCCAGATCTACATATCCTTCTTGCTTAGAGTTATCAGAGACGGCCAAGCTGGCTTTCCAAGCAGCCAGTGCCATGTTCGAATGTAGCATGCTGACGATGTGGTCAAATGTGCCACTGTGCTCTCGTTCCTATCGACATTGCTACTCGTGGTGGAGCAATTGGCACGAGATATGAGCACGGAACTTTGCCATAGCTGGAGTAATCCGCCTGCGGCAGAACATGCGCACTGCTTCAATATGCTGGGCGCAGCTTACGATCCAAATGAGTGTTTTGGATCATCAGCTCCACAGATCACGTTATAGCTTGGCAAGCGAGCAACTCGGGGGAAGAAAGAACTGGAGGCTATCGCAGCTCGACGCGATAACCAGAACTCTCAGCCAAATTCGAGATCTATGGCGCAGGCCGATCATCGTGGAAGAAGATTCCGAACGTCGGTTGACACCAGAGCCGGACGTTAACACCTGGATAACCTGAAAACATACTCGTGGATAGAGAGGTGGAAACCTTCTTCACCAAGAAGAGGCGGAGCTACAGTCATAACTAACATCATAGAAACATCCTACCACTCTCAGATCTTGCAGGCCTCGACCGTTTATTGAACCATGCATCGAGCGGAATGCTTTGTCAACTAGTATCTTCAAAAGAGTCCGGGACCAGAGGCGTACGAAGCTGAAACTCTACATTGGATTCAAGGGGATGCACAATCGGGTGCGCAATTCCCGATACCAAGGTCCAACTAGATAGGCTTCAAGTCCGTGGAAGGATGGCGAGGATTATACCAAAGGCGAATTCCAGCCGATAGTATCACAGCGCCATGATACACCACTGCAACTCAACTAACTCGTCGAGTCGACTTGGGCAAGAAAACTCGACACGAGGGGATATCCGAGTGCGAAGCTGAAGTTTCACATTGAGATAACAGCATGCACACTCCTGGTTCCAAAAGGGTCCGACCAATTAAATTTTAAGACTGTGGAAGAGCACCGTACGTAGGTTAGTTGGGAGAAGGTTTTTCTACGCGCTTGGAAGAGCACCTTCGAGTTTGGGATGGTTGATGCTAAACCACATGGGTTCACTCGGTACGGGTTGTATAAAGATGCTTCGGAGCAGGTCATTAGCTAAAGCGCCATGGCAAGCTCTCAAATTCTGAGGTGATATCATCAATACCACTGTCTACCACGCCCCTTCATGAACAACCCACCATGCATGCCACCCAGTCCCAACCAACCCCAGCCTTCACCAGTAGCAGCCTCTCCACACGGACCTACCTAACCCAAACGGTGCTGTAGTCCACTGAGAAACCAGCAGCCCTTCCACCGGTCCACCAGCAGCAACCTCATGTACCACGACAGATGCAAAGCATCTCGCTGACTGATCCATCGGGACCCAACGCATGATGCGATTCGCCTCACGAGCGGGCCGGCGGGTTGTATTTCTGGATTCGGCACTGTCAGCTCGTCGCCCCGCCATGGGGACAGGCACGGTTGTCTCTGCTCCTTGCGCGAGTGCGCAGGTGGCTGCTTACGTCTTTCCAGATCCTGCACAGTCGTTTTGTTAGCCGACGACACCATCACGGAAACAGCCTACTACGTAGTAGAGCATACGCGTTCGCGTAAGAGACATAGGAACGACCTTGGAAGGAAGCAAAGGGAACGAGAAGCTGGAGGGCAGCGCCGCCTCGCCGCCCAGCCCCAAGCCACAGACAGCGTGCCACGTGTAACGCTGGGGACGAAGGAGCATTGAAAAGCAGACACCAAAAGAACAATGCGGATGCGGATGGTGGGGGCGGGGGAGCTCGAGTTGCTTGTGGTGGTTAAGCGAGAGAGGACAGGAATAAGCAGAGCTGCGCCTATCGAGGTCGTGCTTGGCAGCCCGAATGAAACATACAGGAGCGCCATGGGCTAGACTGCTTCTCACCGCTACCCCGGCGTCCGGATGATCGGGGATGGAGATGAGTGATCGTGTGTGAGGAAACGATCAAGCAGAGACGGATGTGATGGAGCTCGCGACGGTGCAGGTGACGGAGAATTTCTCGGGGCGTTGGCAAAACAAGGAAAGCGATACATATTGTGCTGTGCTGCCCGATGCTATTGGAAAGCTGAGCTGCAGCCGCAAAAAGTAGGTCTTCGAATAGAGATCCATCTGATGTCCGCATTACGCGCACTATCGAAAACGCGTGACGGTGATGATGTCGCGCCCGAGACCGATGCGCAGACGGAGCAGAACGAAAGCATGCAAACGAGCAGTAGTAGATGGCGTAACATACCATGAGTTTCCCACGGTCTTCCCGCCCTTCTCCTCTGCAAGGCGTAGATACTGCGCCGCCTTGAACTATGGACGTGACACCGAGTCAGCCCCGTTCTCGGCCTCGAGCCTCACTACGAAGCACTCGTGCCCAAGACACGCGAGACCCGATCCGAGCCCAGCGTGTAACCGACGAGCAGAGGGAACTCACCTTGTCCTTCTTGCAGCCGAAGCCCTCGAGGTAGCACCAGGCGATCTCGTTGAGCGCATCGAGGTCGCCCAGGTTGGCCGCCGTCTCGTAGTACTGCTTCGCGGCGATGGGGTCCTTCTTCACGCCCATGCCGTACCGGAAGCAGTTGGCCAGCTCGAAGATGGCCAGCGTCAGCTCCCCCTTGGCCGCTCCGCCCTTCTTCATGCCCGCTGCCAGCGCCAGCGACTCCACCTCGGCGCTGTTCGAGGCCGCGTAGGACAGATACGTCACGGCCTTGTCCGGGGCCGGCGTGCAGCCCCAGCCGTGCCTGTTGCGGTGGTCAGATATGGGAGACTCGTGCCAGCCTCGTGTATCTAGCTAGCCCTGGAGTTTGACTGACCTGAGAGCGAGGCCGTAGAGGACCTGGCTGAGAGCGTTGTTGGCTCCTCTTGGGTCAGCCAACCTCCCGAAAATGGCTGTTGATCGTTCCAGATCTGTGGTTGTCGATAGCTCTCATCAGTATCCTTTTCACTTTCCGTATATCTGCTCTTGTAGGAGTCTCGTCTCCGGGATGTCTTTCCACTGACCTCCATTCTCGTGCAATCTGATAGCCTCCTGTATATCTTCCTGTGACACTCGACTCAGACCCACAACTCCATCAAGACAGCACCTGCCCGTAGCCAAAAACGTACATCTCCACCAGCATCGCCCACACTAGCCGACTTCTGATCCGGCCCTCTGTTCGCACCGGGCGTGCCCGGCCGACTTATCGACGCTCCCTTGACCAGCAGCGTCGCCCGCCGCTCCCATTCCGCCTCGTGGTCCTCGCCTTGCAACCCCTGGATCTGAATGTCCGGCAGGTCTGTCGGCACATTCTCTGAAGCAATGCTCGCCGAGCGTGAGCGCGAGCTCAGCCGTAGCTTGCCGGAAAGTCGCCTTTCGCTTCGTGACTCGTCGCCGGATCCATATGCGCTGGGTGGTCTGCGTAGGGGGGAATGTCCTGAATGCCGGTCGTGCGAGGCGCCGTCGCCCGGGTATGACGGCGGTGTTATCAGCTCCTGGGTCGTGGTCGTCGTCCGCATGAACGTGAACTCGGGGGCTGCGGGCTGTCCCGCTGACGCCCCAGACTCATCTGGAGTCTTGTCCCGCCTCCTCAGGAGGTCTCGTAATGGCATGTTGTATCGTAGTCAGATGCGATGTTCGGGAGCTTAGACCTATCTTCACGGTCAGTAAGACGCATTAGTATGTCGACTTCGTCATGTTTTCCGTACTTTAAGCTATGAGATACGTCTAACATTTACCAGCTGGAAGATTGTAGTAAGGGCCATGCGGCTGACTCTCTACCACGCCCGCGGTGATGATATTCCTTCGAGGTCCACATGCTAAGCCACGGAATGTCCCTAGGTACCAATTTGATATTGGAAGACAACGTCTTGCGAAGAGCATAGATCCATGGATGCTAAGCTTGGCCATTGGGTCAAGAGGAAGCGCTTTTATTGCTGTCGGGGGGTTTAACATGAACACTAAACAGTTCTTGCGTTGATTGAGCCTTCTATTGAATTTTCCCTCATCTCAGCTCACTTCTTTACCTCCCCAACAATACATGACGCAATGTTGCTTTGCGCCTCCATTCCATTTTCCCTCGAAATGGACTCTCTAAATAATTGGCCCTTGGACCTGAACTAGCAAATAGTTATTAAACGGCACTGAATTCCTTGTCGGCTTACTAGATAGACCGCGTGAGCCCGCACATCATCCCTACTGAGCGGAGGTGACGTTAAAATCACAAAAGTACCATGCAAAGAGAAATCATTTAATTAAATCTAGCTAGGTGTAAAATGCTCTCACGTCTCTAGTGGTGACGAGGCCGCTACGCAATGGAGTACGCGATAGCCCAGTCATCCATTCTCGTCTCCAAGATGAGGATCTCCAGCCAACAGTGTACCGAGTCATACTTTGCCGTGCAAAGTATGCATAAGCTAGAACGCCAGCCTCTAAGCAGCTGTGATGCGTCCGAAAGCAATGACTCCATGTCGCAATCAAGCCTCAAAGCCAGTCCCTTGCATGCTTGTTGAAGAATCGACGGACAATTGCATGTCGAGTATTGTTGACGCAGAAAAGTAAGCCAGACTTACCGGTCTACATCACAACTGAACGAAATCTTGCTGCTGAGACAATTCTCGTCCATTGGACTCGTCAGCGTCTCGCATCAGGATATCCTCATCAAGGTCCTCCGAGTCCACGTCGTCGCTATCAATATCGTCATACTCTTCATCGCTTGTAATGTCAGAAATCTGGTCATCGTCTGCAGAATTCACGTTTTGTGCAGCAGCGGCAGCCTTACGTATCTGCCCAGCTCGGTCGACATGTGGCAAACGGCACTTTTTGTTCCGGCAGACTCCCTTATTAGCATAGTCAGGGCACTCGGAAACATGACGCTCGGCGCATTCTACGCCTTTCGAGCAGTATCCTAGTTTGGCAAAATCGTGGCAGACGGGCGCGGCCGGGTTGACTCGGACATGGGCATAGCGGCAATGTTCGTTGGTACAGTTACCACGGATGAAATGCAGGCAAGCAGGGACTCGCTCCGGGGTCGACTGGTGGGAGAGATCGCAAGCATCGCCAGCGGGACAAACACCTTTAGCCAGGTAGTCCTTGCAAATGGCAACTTTTTCCGGGTCGTGGACGTATCGGCAACGGGGCCCTCGGGGACATGTACCTGCCAAAAGTCAGTTTGCTACATTCAGACCCCCAACCACCGTGTGAGGCAACGGGTGCCACTCATGGCAAACGAGCAAAGGGTACCGGTAGAGGTAAACTTTGGGCACAGGCCCGAAAGTTTTCGTGGCAAGCGATCTCTGATGAGTCCAGGGATTAGTATCGACAGAATGGCAGCGTTGATGTTCGACTTACTTGTTCGCAGAGATTAAGCCGGATCGGTAAAGGTTGCCGTTTTTGCTTCGATAGAACGTGACACCAGCAATTTTCGTCTTTTTGGGCGTAGCTCGTGCGGTCTGGGGATCATCTGCAACTCACATTGAATATAGTACTTTCTTCAAGAGGGAAAAACTCACTAGACACCCTTATAAGCTTACTGCCACCATCCACCACTTTAAAGCGAACATTATTAATCTCAATCTCTTGAACGTGACTATTCACCTGTGCTCCCAACGCACGCGGTGTGAGGGGCGATTGCACCGTCAGTCTTTGGAAATGAGTATCAAGTTCTGCCCGTTCTCTCGTGTTTTTCTGGAGTTCCTTCGTCTTCAAAGTATCCTCCATAGACCGGACACGTTGTTGAGTCCGTTGATCGTAGATTGTAGAGTTTATAAGCTGCATATGACGGTCCCTTTTAGACACCCAAGTCGAGTTTGATGATGTAGCTTCCAGCGGTGCCGTAGCAGGCGTGCTCGGCACGCTGGCTGCTGGCGAGTTGGTTGTATCCGTGTTGGCGTTGCTTGTCGTGTTCAACACCAACGACCGATTACGATGCGGAGCGACTGCCCTGGAGCCGTGGCCGCGCACATAAGGAGTGCCACGACGCGCAGTCCTGTGTACACCTCGAGTTGCATGTCCTTGAGCGAGACCTTAGCAGATAACATTCATCTCATTTGAGCTGGGCGAAATACCTCTGCCGACGCCTGGAGATTGAAAGCTGTGACGTCGTTGATTATCCTGTCTGTGAAGATTGATACGGCCTCGAGAACTGTCAGTAGAGTCCATGCTTGCAGCGAGATCGTGACTGACCAGACAGAGCTGCGATCTTAGCTTGAAGTTCGGCTTGAAGCCTCTGTTCTTCCGACATATTTGACGTTGTACTACCGTTCAGTGAAGTCGACGATGACTTGAGTGAGATGTGAGCGCTCGAGGTTGCATATGTGGTGAGTCGGTCAGTTTAAGAAAGACAAACAAAGAAATCAGTTTGATGGATGAGCGTTGGTTGGTGGCAAGAGGGATGAACTGTCAGTCTAGCCAGTTTAGGAAACGGTTCGTTTCAAATGTTTCAACGTTCAATAATGATGAACCAAGGTTCACTTCACTTTGGACTTCCAGGGGCTTTGTCTCTCCTAAGAGTAAGGGCCCATGACTTCTGAAGGGGCCATTTACCACCGTTTTCTGAATCCAGACGACATCTTTGTGATATATGGAACCTCGTGTGTACTCGATTATGCCTTTGATACTCGATAGCTGCTACTTATTCGCATTCCGGCATGCACCCAATAACTCATCCAGCCTCAAAGGCTTTGTTCATCAAACTTCCCATGGACGTCAAGGTGCCATCAGGCTCACAAAATACATTCTTCGGGATTTCCTCCTCCACCACTGGAGTCCTTTTGATCTCTTTAGCGAGTTCGGCCGCAATGATCTATACTTTGTTAGTCGCTGGATGCTCAGTAATAGTGGCTGCAAACCTACACCGTCATATGTGTGGTTGAGAAAGTCCTCAAGGTTATACGAGATCTTTGTGAAGTGCTCGGAAATGATCCGGGCCAATGTAGCAACTTGAGGATGGTAGTGAGACTGAAGCGTCTCGATCTCCCACAAGCTGCTATCAATAGCTCCCGTATACATTGGGTCATTCTCGTCCATTTCAAACGGATCGTCCATTCCCGATTCATCGAGGCTGCCTCTAGCCTCATCGTGTCGTGCCTCTCTATGAAGCATGAATGCGCATGCTGGATGCTTCTTGACCATGTTGTAGATCCACGGAATTACGGCCACTATTCCGGCTGGAGGTCCATGCAGGGCCAACCGGGCAAGCCTTTTCATGAAGCTTGCCACAAGCGCAGCCGGCAGATGTGTTGATGACATGAAGGTCTCCAAAAGCCGGAAAAAGCGCGATCTATGCTTCGAATGCAGCAGATCACTATCAAGTAATGAATACAGCTTGGTATAGAATGACGGATAATCCAGGTTCTTATCCTTGATCAGGAAAAATAGGCCCGACAGAGCAAGCAGAGAAGTCGCACCGCCAACATCATAAGAATCTGTAAGAAAGTCCATGAGCAGTTCCACTTTGAGAAACCAAGGTGCGACTCGATCAGAGATCATGGTCAGAATGTCCTTGCGCTGCTGCTTGCTGAGAGGTCGTCCCAACAGCGTCACCCACGCCTGTTGAGCCTGTTTCTTGTGAGCTGACAGCGATGACAAGTGCTGCGGCGCTCGTTCTGATATCTCGACATAGAGTGGGCCCAGATCGTCATCTGTGTCCGGCACGTGTGAGACATTTTGCAGAAGATAAATGCAATTGGAAATCTGTGATTCTGAGGCGTTTTGAGCATCGGTGTCCTCCAAATAAGCCCTGAAAGTGGTCAGCAACAAGTTTCGCAGACGTTGTTGCATCACCTACGCCACTACGGAAAATGTGTAAAATCTGACATCCCTGTAGACATTCAAATAGCTTCTAGTAAACTCCTCGAGTGCGTTATCCAATTTCGAAGGGGCCAACAAAGTTTGAACTATTGTAGCAAATGTACCAGACCTCCAAAACCGGCCCTGTTCGCTTTTGTGATGAGAAATCTCCGCCTTCACCAGCCGAAGGAGAAGTGTGAGTGCTTCATACTGCTGTGAGGAATCTCCGTCTCGCAAGTTATCAATCATCAGTTGTCGATACTCTCCATATCTTTCCTTCAGCCATCCGAAGATGACTGTTTCGGCGTCCTCCACGCTTTTTGGTTCGGTGAGGCTCCCATTGGCAATGAGCCTGCAGAAAGTCCGACATAGTGCAACTGAAGCAGCGGTGTCTGTCCCATCAGTGCGATCCTCCCTCCGCGCGATGTCTATCAGCGTGATTAATTCATTGTAATGCTTTCGCGATTCGGCGATTTTTGTTTCCAGACTGGAGATATCGGCTTTTCTCGATCCCGCAGACGGACGTGGTCCATTGCCGTTGAGCTTGCCATTGGAGTATTGACTTTGGGTGACCGTTGACTTCGAGTTACTGTTCGTATCTATAGGAGTCCTTTTGCGTTTGGCGCCTGCGACGGCATGCTCGGCGGCCATGTCTGCTTTCGAAGACTTTTAGTAAAGAGTTGGTGGAGCGTAAAAGTGATGAACGCGGTCCCGAGGTCCGCCCGCTGAGGCTTGGCGCTTAGTAATATTTTAGCCAAGCCTTTTCAAGGTTACGAGTTAACTCGTCAAGCCCGGATCGCAGTAGCGACTTCAGACTCAACGACAAACATACGTGCAAATGATGGCTGCCCGCCTGACTAGAACCGCAATTGGTCTGTCACACGCTGCGGACAAGTTATGCTGTGAGTATGCAGGCTGACCAATTGCAGGTGCGTCGCGCCTTCGGCCGGCTCTCAGCATACGACACAGTCCCTCGATCATTTCACCCTTGACTGCGTGTCGAGCAACGTCCAACGTACCGCAAGATCCAAAGCCGCAAGATCCAAAGAAAGAAGCACAAAGTATTCTTGACTCGCTACCTGGGAACAGTCTGCTCTCGAAGGCTGCTATTCTCTCCGGTGGGGCCGGTCTCGCCATCGCGGCCATCAGCAACGAGATCTATGTTGTCAATGAAGAATCGATCATTGCTTTTTCTCTGTTGACCGTCTTCTGGGCTATTGGACGTTATGGAGGACCGATGTATGCGGAGTGGGCCCAGGCCCACTCGGACAGGATAAGAGACGTTTTGAATGCAGCGAGGGAGGATCACAAAAATGCGGTGAAGCGGCGCATTGAGAACGTCAAGGATCTCAGTGGGGTCATTGACATCACAAAGGCGCTATTCGAGGTCTCCAAGGTAAGAGGGATCATCATTAGTCGGCATGTTTGGCTTCATCGCCGCGGGCAGACTAACACGGGGTTAAGGAAACGGCTCAACTGGAGGCCAAAGGCTACGAACTCGAGCAAAAGACTGCTGTTGCCAGCGAGGCAAAAGCCGTTTTGGATTCATGGGTTCGGTACGAAGGTCAAGTAAAGCAGAGACAGCAACGCGAGCTTGCGGAGGCAGTCATCAGCAAGATTGAGAAGGAGCTTGAGAACCCGCGAGTTCTGAAGCAAATCCTCGACCAAAGTGTGGCGGATGTTGAGCGTAAGATTATCACATGTTTCTATTGTGTTCAGAAGGCTAACGTGCGGTTCAGGTATTGTGTCTGCGAAGTCATAGTGCTCAAACTGTACTTTAGCCGGTTAAGAGTTTTCTTTAGAATCACAGTGTATGTATCTGAATCTGCTACACAGGCGAATCCTATCACAAGACCGGTCGTCAGCGTTTACATGAAGCACTTAGACGATGCAAGGCCCGCTAAGCTTTTCATCGATTTTTGGGATAGGGAGATGCCCCTTATGACATTGAAAAGGAAAGCCAAGCCGTAGAATGAGCATCGCCTTGCGCTCCAGTAAAGCGGCATCCTTTGGCCCCGACTTGGAATCGTGCATTGCGATAGAAGCGCCTTTTGATCACATTTTTCTCCCGGTATCTGTCCATATATGTAGCCGGGGTCATTTGTCTTGCCGGAGCCGGACATATCGCGCCTCCAGGTGCGCACGCGTGTGCCCAGCCCTGGAGGTTTAGGCCCCAACAGGGGGTGCTAGAATTGATTGGCCACCGAGGATTAGCCGCACCATTTCCTTCATCACCATACCCCCGAGATATGTCACCATAATAGC
>QQTW01002045.1_pt1 | contig 14476 bp, 16 predicted proteins | sample 1904831 | NCBI WGS metagenome assembly QQTW01 (sample SAMN09435610, study PRJNA476489) | Subsurface metagenome, whole genome shotgun sequencing project. | reverse complement strand
GTGAAGTCACCAATGCAGTTAATTATACAACGATTTTCCTGTACTGCAACAAAATAATTGGCGATTGAAGGAGTATCGAGCCCGATTCAACCGCCCCGCCTCTCCCACACGCCGCCAATAACATCGTCCCACGCATAAACTCATTCTCTGGAGCGGGGCTTTCGGATCAATTGCACAAATTTATAGTCAAAGACTTCACGCTACTTATTGCCACGGATTTACTAAAGAGCCGGATGCTAGGATTAAAATAATCTAACCTCAGGTAGTACCCAAAAAATACGCGGCGGAGATTTTTACCGACCTGATTGATAATACCTCTGCTCCTTGAAGAGATAGAACAATTAAGAAATATTGGCATTAACGGCAATATTCCTTGGGTAATATTTGGGTGCCTGCAATTCCTAGAGCAAAACAGAGCCTGTTAAAGAGTGAAAATGCTTTCCTTTTTTGCTACAACTGTCCAGTCTATGACCCCCTTATGGCAGTTTGTACAAACCGTATTGGGTGTTATCTTTCGCCATCCCATCCCTGGTACCAGTATCATCCCCATTTTGCCCGATGGTCGGATTGTTTTGATCCGGCGGCGTGACAATGGTAGGTGGGCGCTGCCTGGAGGCATCGTTGACTGGGGGGAGGATATTCCAACAACGGTGCGAAGGGAGCTAGCAGAGGAAACCGGATTAGAGTTGGTGAAAATTCGCCGCTTGGTTGGAGTTTACTCGGCACCAGACCGAGATCCGAGAATTCATTCGATTTGTATCCTAGTGGAAGCAGAAGTGCAGGGGAAGATGAAAGTTCAAGATACGTTGGAAGTGATTGAAATCGAGGCTTTCCCCCCCACATCCCTGCCTCCGGGGCAACTTGCCCATGACCACAATCAGCAGTTGCAAGACTATTTTGATGGCTTGACAAAATTAGCTTAATATGCGCTCGGTAGCAGGGGATCGGAGCTCAGCAATCCTTTAAAGCCCAGCAAGAGCGCATTCCCCAGAAAATTAGATGCCGGTCGGCAATTACTCCAGGTGCTACCTTTGGAAACTGAGATTGGAGATACGTCAGCAGCAAGGTGCAATCCCCCCCGGTTAAAGTAATACAACTCCGGGGAAAATCCTGCCGCCATGCCTCAATAAAGTCTCGAATCCCTGCAATAATTGTGTAAAGAATACCACTCTGAATCGCCTCTGTTGTATTCATTGCCCAGCGCGGAGGTAGAGATGCCAAATCTCTTATGTCTACAAGCGGTAAGCCACCTGTTCGTTGAGCCAGAGACTGGATCTGTAAGCCAACTCCGGGTAGAATTGCTCCCCCTACAAAACAGCGCTCGGCATCCGCACCCGTTAAAGTCAGCGCCGTTCCCGCATCAATCACCAGCATAGGCCAACCCCAAGTTTCCCCAGCGCCCCACAACGCCAAGGCTCGATCAATACCCAGTGTGGGATAGACACCCTGGAGCGGCACTTGGTCTAAAGTAGTGATGTGAACATCTGGATAAGTTTGCCAAAGTGCTGTTTGACTGGGAACAACAGAAGCCATATACAGAGGCAGCATCGACAATTGATTTTTGATTTTTGATTTTTCCTGAATAGGGGGCAACATTTCCACGGGTAAATCACCCAGCCTCCGGCACTTAGCCAGGTGCTTCACAACAGAGTCAGGAAGATAGTGAGTATCCCAAGCACAGCAAAGCGTTTCTCCCATAAACCAAGCCCAGTGCAGCCGCGAATTTCCAATCATCAAAGCTAGCCAAATCTCCTCTCTGTGTCTCTGGGGTTTCACACTTTTATATTTTTTAACTCAGTCATAATTTTTTTAATAAAACTTTACAAGGCAGCTATGTGAAAATAAATACAGGCAAAAAATTAATGAGTTGCTAAGGAGACTAGTGATGGTAGCGGTCACCGATAAAACCCAACACCTGCTGACTATGCAGACTGCCGAAATTGCTCTTAATACGACAGCAATTCGCTCTCTCGACTGGAACCGCGATCGCTTCGATATCGAATTCGGTCTGCAAAATGGCACCACCTACAACTCATTTCTAATTCGGGGTTCGCGATGCGCTTTAGTTGATACCTCCCATGAGAAATTTCGTCAGTTGTATCTGGATACCCTCAGCGACCTGATCAACCCAGCTGAAATTGATTACATAATTATTAGCCACACTGAGCCAGACCATAGCGGTCTGGTTAAAGACATTCTCCAGTTGGCTCCTGAAGCCACGGTTGTAGGGTCAAAAGTGGCGCTCCAATTTCTCGAAGATATGGTGCATCAACCATTTAAGCAGCAGATTGTAAAAAATGGCGATCGCTTAGATTTGGGCAATGGACACTGCCTTGAATTTGTGAGTGCACCTAACCTGCACTGGCCCGATACCATGTTCAGCTACGATCGCAAAACCCAAATACTATACACCTGTGATGCCTTTGGGTTGCACTATTGCGACGAACATACCTTTGACGAAGACTTAGGAGCGATTGAAGCCGATTTCCGGTATTACTACGACTGCCTGATGGCTCCCAATGCCCGTTCTGTTCTGTCTGCCCTGAAGCGGATGGGTGAACTAGGGGAAATAACCACCGTAGCCACAGGTCACGGTCCCTTGTTGCACCACAATGTTGATGAACTCACTGGACGCTACCGTACTTGGAGCCAAACGAAAGCGAAGGCAGAAACGACTGTCGCCGTGTTTTATTTCTCAGATTACGGATATAGCGATCGCCTCTCTCAGTCAATTGCCAGCGGTATCACCAAAACCGGTGTCAATGTCGAAATGATCGATCTAAGAGCGGCTGAAACTCAAGAAGTCCAGGAACTGATCGGTCGCTGTGCTGGAATTGTCATCGGCATGCCCCCAACTACGGCTAGAACTGCTGCCACAGCCCAAACAATTATCAGTACAGTCTTAGCAGCTGCCAAAGAAAAGCAAGTTGTTGGGATATTTGAGTCTGGTGGTGGAGATGATGAACCAGTCGATACCCTGCTCAGCAAATTTAGAAACCTGGGCTTGAAAGTGGCATTTCCGGCAATTCGACTCAAACAGACGCCAGATGAAACTACCTATAAGCTTTGTGAAGAAGCAGGTACAGATTTGGGGCAATTGCTCACCCGCGAACGCAACATCAAGCAGATTAAATCCCTCGACACAAACCTGGAACTCGCCTTGGGCAGGATTAGCGGCGGATTATACATTATCACCGCCAAAAAAGGTGATGTTAGCAGTGCCATGCTCGCCTCCTGGGTGTCTCAAGCCAGTTTCCAACCGCTGGGATTGACAATTGCTGTTGCTAAAGACCGTGCGATTGAGTCCTTGATGCAAGTAGGCGATCAATTTGTTCTCAATGTTTTGGAGGAAGGAAATTACCAAGGACTAATGAAGCACTTCCTCAAGCGCTTCCCCCCTGGCGCTGACCGATTTGCCGGTGTCAAAACCCAACCAGCCGAAAACGGATCGCCCATCCTGGGAGATGCCCTCGCCTACATGGAATGCCTTGTAACCAGCAGGTTAGAACTCAGCGATCATTGGATTGTTTACGCAACTGTTGAAATGGGCCGAGTCTCCAAACCGGAAGCTTTGACTGCCGTGCATCATAGAAAAGTAGCGAACTACTACTAGGCGAGAAGCGAGCAGAGTTATGATAGGCATTGATACTACAGTGCTGCGATCGCGTACTTGGACGCGTCTACGGTTCGAGATCGAATACGCCCTTGCTAAAGGTACAACTGCGAATTCCTATTTAATTCAAGCCTCAAAAATTGCTCTGCTCGACCCTCCAGGCGAGACGTTTACCCCATTCTACCTGGCGGCATTGCAGCAGCGCCTTGACCTTACCCGGTTGGATTATGTGATTCTGGGACATGTCAATCCCAACCGGGCAGTAACCCTGAAAGCTTTGCTAGAGCTAGCTCCTCAGACAACCTTTGTTTGTTCTAACCCTGGCGCGATTAATCTGCGTGGTGCCTTGCCAGATCACGATTTGAAAATTATCGTGATGCGGGGAGAAGAAACTCTAAATTTAGGCAAGGGTCATCAGTTGCAATTCATCCCCACCCCCAATCCACGATTCCCAGATGAGCTTTGTACCTACGACCCGCAAACTGAAATCCTGTACACTGATAAGCTATTTGGGGCGCATATCTGTGGCGATCAGGTCTTTGATGAAGGATGGGAGACGTTTAACGAAGACCGGCGCTATTATTACGACTGCCTTATGGCTCCCCATGCTCGTCAAGTCGAAACAGCGCTGGAAAAAATATCTGAGCTGCCGGTCAGACTTTATGCCACCGGTCACGGTCCCTTGGTACGCTATGCCTTAATTGAACTGACTCGATCTTACCGACAATGGAGCCTTTCTCAAACGGCTCAGGATACAACGGTAGCCCTGCTTTATGCCTCCGCTTATGGAAATACGGCAACTTTGGCGCAAGCGATCGCGCGTGGGATCACCAAAGCTGGGGTTGGTGTGGAATCGATTAACTGCGAATTTGCCGAGCCATCTGAAATTCAAGCAGCCGTAGAAAAATCAGCTGGCTTTGTCATCGGTTCACCTACACTCGGCGGTCATGCGCCCACCCCGATTCAAACCGCTCTGGGCATTGTGCTATCCACCGCTACCAACAACAAACTCGCTGGGGTGTTTGGTTCCTATGGCTGGAGTGGGGAAGCGATTGACTTAATTGAAGGCAAACTCACGGACGCTGGATATCGCTTTGGGTTTGATACCCTCCGGGTTAAGTTCAAACCCACAGATGTCACCCTGAAACTTTGTGAAGAAGCCGGTACAGACTTTGCCCAAGCCCTGAAAAAAGCTAAAAAAGTGCGATCGCAACGCCTACCGGCGACTAACGTTGAACAAGCCGTAGGTCGTGTTGTTGGTTCCCTTAATGTCGTTACAGCAAAGTTTGGAGACGTCTCCAGTGCGATGTTAGCCTCTTGGGTTTCCCAAGCAACCTTCAACCCTCCTGGTTTAACAGTTGCCGTAGCAAAAGATCGAGCAATTGAATCACTAATGTATCCAGGCGGTCAGTTTGTCCTCAACATCTTGGCTGATGGCAATCACATGGGCTTAATGAAGCACTTCCTCAAACCGTTTGCTCCAGGAGAAGACCGATTCGCCGGTGTTGCCACACAAATTGCTGATAACGGCTCCCCCATACTCAGTGACGCCCTTGCCTATGTGGAATGCTCAGTTAGCAACCGTCTGGAATGCGGCGATCACTGGCTAGTTTATGCCGTTGTTGATAATGGCAAACTACTACAGTCTGATGGGTTGACTGCAGTTCACCACCGCAAATCGGGCAACCATTATTAGGGAGTAGGGAATCTCTGCTTCTTTCGGCTCTGCGCAGAGGGCGCAGAGGCGGTTCAATTAATCCGCTTTTCCAGATACTGACCAATCATCTGCTGCTCACCAGCGCGGGAGATAATCGTTTGCCTGGTTCGGTAATTACGACCGATCAGTTTTAATTCTTCCTCAAACATCGAACCGTTGTACTCGGTTCGCAAGCACATAGTTTTGGGATTTACAAAATAATACTCAGCTGTGACCGGCTTAGATGTGGCAAAACCCCGATCGCGGTACAACGTCGTTCCCAATACCCCAAACATTGTTGAACTGTTGGACTGCTTTCGCCCGGATATCGAATCCGTACTTTCCCAAGCGATGTAAGCACCACAGGTTAAAGCGTCTGGAGCGTTCAGCCCATGCAACTGAGCTAATTGTTGTAATTCAGTGCATCCCTGCTCTAAAAACCGGACGGTAATCAGACTAACCATTTCCTTTGTTTCCCCATCCGGCAAGGTATAGTAGCGCCGTTCCGAGCGCCATTGTCCCGCTGATTGTTGAAAAAACTCGGCGACTTTTAGGGATTCCTCAGATGTTTGGGCAAGTTGTAGCGGTGATGTCACTAGTAGCACTCCTCATGTGAAGTGGAATGAACGAGGGGGTAATGCCCAGTAAAGGCAATATTTTGTTAATATTCTTAATATAGCTAGATATCCCTAATATATAGCGATAAGAATCAAAGTTTTGGCATTTATATATTGGAATAAGCCTTTTGAGGGATTAGAGAGAGAGAAAGGAGCGAGGGGCTCCGCTGTTATTTTTCACTAGCCAAGAGAGGCTTATTGATTTATGATGGACGATTGTGAGTTTTTTTGAAGACTATGAATGCTCAAGAAATTATTAGCTCAATTGAAGCAGAACAGATGAAATCGGATCTGCCTCAAATCTATGTGGGCGATACTGTCCGAGTTGGGGTAAATATCCAGGAAGGCAATAAAGAACGAACCCAACCTTACGAGGGGGTTGTAATTGCCATGCGGAATGGCGGCATTAATGAAACAATTACGGTTCGCCGTATCTTTCAAGGAGTTGGAGTGGAGCGGGTGTTTCTGTTGCATTCTCCCCGGATTGAAAGCATCAAAATCTTGCGTCGCGGTAAGGTGCGTCGTGCTAAGCTTTACTACTTGCGAGAGCGCGTTGGTAAGGCTACTCGTGTCAAACAACGGTTTGACCGGTCTTTGTCATAGCGATTCTCACCAAGTTGATGCTAAAGTGAGTTAAACTTAAATTAAGCAGCACAATAGCTAGAGCAAAATACTCGTGCGCTCTTAGTTCAGTTGGTAGAACGCAGGTCTCCAAAACCTGATGTCGGGGGTTCAAGTCCTCCAGGGCGCGCTGGAGAGCGAGTTGGTCATGTAGCGGTGCTAGAGCGCCCAACTCGCGTCTGCTTCCCCTAAAAATTGTGTAGAAAAAAACCTCGGCCTTAAGCAATTGCACAATACGCTGGTTTTTTAAAAGAGTTTGCGTTTTTCCTTAAAGGGGAAGAGTCTAGTACTAAAGGGATTTCAGGCAATAGCTGCATTGTCATTGGGGTCAGGAGCGACTGTGAATAAGAAAAACGAAGCCGAAATACAACAAAAACCAGCTGGTTTTAACATCGCCAATTTTTTCCGAGGAATTAAAGAAGAGTTTGAGAAAGTGGTGTGGCCTAGTAGACAGCAATTGGTCAGTGAATCGGCTGCAGTTCTGTCAATGGTAGTCCTCTCCGCAACTTTAATTTATCTAATTGATGGATTGTTTGCTTGGGTAGCAAGACAGGTATTTTAATGACTTTTGCGACAGATGAACCACGCAATTCAACTCAAGTAGAGGGAACGACAGACACAGAGGTAAATCGCCCTGGAGAAGGAGCCCGTTGGTATGCCGTTCAAGTCGCCTCTGGTTGCGAAAAACGTGTGAAAACCGACTTAGAGCGCCGCATCCAAACATTCGACGTTGGCGATCGGATTGTGCAGGTGGAGATTCCTCAAACACCAGCAGTAAAAATACGCAAAGATGGTAGCAGACAGCACACAGAGGAGAAGGTTTTCCCCGGCTATGTGCTAATCAAAATGGCTATGGACGATGACAGTTGGCAGGTGGTCAAAAACACCTCACATGTAATCAATTTCGTGGGATCCGAACAAAGGAAAGGCACCGGACGAGGTCGTGGTCACGTCAAACCACTGCCGCTAAGTCTTTCAGAAGTCGAACGCATCTTTAAACAGACCGCGGAGCAGGAGCCAGTTCTCAAAATTGACATGGCTGCTGGAGACAAAATCATCGTGCTTTCCGGTCCGTTTAAAGACTTTGAAGGAGAAGTGGTTGAAGTTAGTCCAGAACGGAGCAAGCTTAAGGCATTACTCTCTATCTTTGGACGCGATACGCCAGTGGAATTGGAATTTAATCAGGTTCAAAAACAAAGCTAATAGAGAAAGATGGCAAAGAAAGTGGTTGCGGTCATTAAACTGGCCCTAAACGCTGGAAAAGCAAACCCAGCTCCGCCAGTAGGGCCAGCGCTGGGTCAGCACGGCGTTAACATTATGATGTTCTGTAAGGAATACAACGGCAGAACAGCCGATCAAGCCGGGATGGTGGTGCCGGTAGAAATTTCGGTGTTCGAGGATCGCAGTTTTACGTTTGTTCTGAAGACTCCGCCTGCCTCGGTGCTGATTCGCAAGGCAGCTGGGGTGGAAAAAGGCTCCAACGAACCGAACAAAAAGCGGGTCGGGTCGATTACTAGGGCACAATTGCAAGAGATTGCCCAAACGAAACTGCCGGATCTCAACGCAAATGACGTTGAAGCGGCAATGAAGATTGTGGAAGGAACTGCCCGCAATATGGGCGTGGCGATCGCTGAATAGGGACGTTGTAAACACTAAAGGGGGAGAGGCAATGCTTCGTGATTGACCCCAGGAGAGAGAAATGACTAGAAAAGTATCACGCAGACTGGAAGAACTACAAAAGATAGATAGCAATGCCTTAAGCTTGCTCCGCTCCGGACTGACTTCCACCACTTCACCTTCAAAGTCTTTAAATGGACCCGAAAGTACCATAATTTTATCGCCAGCAGTCATGTCAACTTTGACAACCGCCTCCTGCTCGCTGGTTTGTTTAAAGATGCGTTCGACTTCTGAAGAACTAAGTGGCAGCGGTTTGACGTGACCACGACCCCGTCCGGTGCCACGCCTTTGTTCAGCTCCCACAAAGTTAATCACATGAGACGTATTCTTTACCACCTGCCAGGTGTCATCGTCCATCAACATCTTAACCAGCACATAGCCAGGAAACACCTTTTCTTCAGTGCTCTGTCTACTACCATCTTTGCGTATTTTAACTGCTGGTGTTTGCGGGATTTCTACCTGAGCAATCCGCTCAGCAACGTCAAATGTTACAGCGCGCCGCTCTAAATCTGCCTTCACACGCTTTTCACAGCCAGCAGCGACTTGCACAGCATACCAACGCGCTTTCTCCCTACTGGGATTGACCTCTGTCTCTGCCTTTTCCTCTACTTGATTTGAATTGCGTGGTTCTTCTGTCGTAAAAGTCATGACGGAAACACCTGCCCCTGTGCCCAACGAAACAATCCATCTATAAGATAGATAAAAGCTGCGGAGAGGGTCACCATTGAGAGAACTGCAGCGGATTCGCTGATCAACTGCTGCCTACTAGGCCACACTACTTTGTCCAACTCTTCTTTGGTGCCCCGCAGAAAGCTAATAATGTTAAACCCAGGTGATTGTTGTTGTATTTCGGCTTCGTTTTTCTTAGTCACGGCTCGTCTCCCCCAATCGTGTTGCAGCTAGGTGCGGAGTGCCGGCGGGGGAAGATTCCCCCGCCGAACCTCCTTGGTCAATCCGTAGCTTTTCAGACTTCTCACGTCTGCCGCTTCAGCTCATCTGAATCTAGCTTGAGATAAATTATAACAAACGATTCTACCCGAACTTTGCCTAGTTTGGTGCTGCGAAACCAAAAGTTTGGCAGTGTATCGGGTAGAGGTTTTGTTTTCCAAGCGCGCCCTGGAGGACTTGAACCCCCGACATCAGGTTTTGGAGACCTGCGTTCTACCAACTGAACTAAGAGCGCACAAGTTTATTCTCAGCTAGATGTTCTACCTATCAGCTTTATTTTAACACAATTCGGTGTTTATTTTATGGCAAACTTTCCTCTAAACAATAAATGCAGGGGAAGAACTAAGACAAAGGGCGGTCAAAGCGTTGTTTGACCCGGGTGGCTTTACCAACGCGGTCACGCAAGTAATAGAGCTTAGCACGACGTACCTTGCCGCGACGCAGGATTTTTACACTTTCAATACGGGGAGAATGGAGGAGAAACACTCGCTCCACACCAACTCCTTGAAATACGCGGCGAACTGTAATGGTTTCATTAATGCCACCATTACGCATAGCAATCACCACCCCTTCGTATGGTTGGGTTCGTTCTTTGCCGCCTTCCTGGATAACTACCCCAACTCTAACTGTATCGCCCACGTAGATTGGGGGTAGATTCGATTTTATGTACTCCGCCTCAATTGAGCGGATGATCTCTTGAGCATGCATATTTTTTAAAAAACTCACAAGTCATCCATATTAGCTCAATATTTACCTTTGAGTCTAGTAAATAGACTCGATGACTTGGATCACCCGCTTACCTTCAACCAACCAAACATCTGCTCTACCGTCAGCGTCAGATTTACTCCCTCAATCCACGGCAAGAGCGCATCCCCAGCTAACTCATCCGGCAACCGCTCTGGGCGATATACCAGCACCACTCGCTCATCGGGATCAACCAACCAGCCCATCTGACTTCCATGACGCAGACTATGCAAAATCTTACGCGTCACCTTCATTTGGCTCTGGTTTGGAGAAAGAATCTCAATCATCCACTCCGGTGCAAAGCCAATTCCTGTACTGATAATCTCTCCAGTGTCATCCACCGGAATCCGCTCCCTAGCAACCACTGCCAGATCGGGTACAATGGACTTCCCGCCAAAGGTACATCGTAGTTCCGGCAACGCTTCATAGAGAGACGTTGCTGCATTAATAGCACTCACCAAACGCGATTGCAAACGGCTATGCTTCCCTCCAGGCATCGGTTTCTGAATGGCTTCTCCATAAATAAACTCCCAGGCAGGTGATTCCTCAATGGAGGACAGTCGCAAAAACTGTTCCAGGCTATTCGGAGTTGGAACTGCAATCATTGTCGCGAGCATCATTTCTGAGCATACTAATCTTAGCGTGAGTTTGCATTCGATTCGCGACACGTCTTGGTAAGGAGATAATATCTAGTTATCGGACGCCTGACTCAACTAATATGCCTGCACCGTTTCCAGGAATAAACCCATATTTAGAGAATCCGTTATTTTGGTCAGAAGTTCATAATCTGCTGATAGCGGCTATTTTCCGCAAACTGAATCCTCAATTGCGCCCTAAATACAAAGTTGCGATTGAAAAGCGTGTATACCAGACAACTGATGAGGACTCGCTTTTGGTAGGTGTTGCTGATGTAGCAGTGCAGGGTACACAAAAAACACCACTACCACAAAAAGCAAGTATCTCTGTTGCATCACCCTCAGTCGAAGCTATAACAGTTGATGTTACTATGCCTGAAACTGTTAAGGAAACATACTTAGAAGTGAGAGATGTTGCAACGCAAGAAGTTGTAACCGTGATAGAAATTTTCTCTCAAAAAAATAAGCGCCGAGGGGAAGGAAGAAATGCATATGTAAAAAAGCGGTTACAGGTGCTAGAGAGTTATACAAATTTAGTCGAAATTGATTTACTGCGAGATGGTAAGCCAATTCAGCAAGTACAAAATAATATTCAAACTGACTATAGAATTTTGGTAAGTCACGGCGTACCGCAAGTTGGCTGCAACTAGCTTTGCACTGTGTAAAATTGCGAAGTCTGGAATCGCAAACATGAGCGTGTTGTTGCAGAGAGTATTTCAACCGGAGGTCGTTCCATCGCAATGGCAGTTGCGCTCCCCTTGATCCTAAACTTTTACCTATTTTGTTCACTTTAACAAATGTTCTACCTAAAACAGATATAAGTCCTACAATTTTAAAACTTTGCTTAGGCACGATTAAATAAATTTCGTGAGAAAGTAACTACTGAAATAGTCAAATAAATTAATAAACATAAAAAATATATCAGAAATTAAATACATTGTTTACTGACTACGCAATATTTTGTTGTATGCCTGAGTGTTGAGTATTGTTCCTGCACTAAAAATGGAGAATATTAAAATTGAGTGTGCAAATCACAGTTCGAGGAGTTACTAAATGGTTTGCAGGCTCCCTCCTCTACCACAATCTTGATTTATGTATTGCTAAAGGAAAAATTACTTGTATATTTGGACCGAATGGTTGCGGTAAGTCAACGTTACTCAACATACTTGCAGGACTAACCCCTACAGATGCTGGGAAAATTTTGTTTGACGACAAGCCCCTGTGTGAAACCAGCATTGGTTACGTATTTCAAAACTATCGAGAGGCAATGTTTCCCTGGCTTCGGGCCATTGACAACATTAAATATCCACTCAAAATTGCAGGGTTGTCAAGAATCCAGTGTGAAGAAAGAGTAGAAGAATTAGTCAATCTTTTTGATGTCAAAATTGATCTCGGTCGCTACCCTTATGAACTATCTGGCGGTCAGCAGCAATTAGTATCAATTATAAGGGCATTAGCAACCTATCCTAAGGTACTGTTTCTAGATGAACCTTTTTCGGCACTGGATTACGAGACAACTCTCTCCATCCGAGAAAAACTGCAAGAAATTTTCAAAGCTTCAAGGGTGACCATGGTCATGATATCTCATGACTTGGAAGAGGCTGTTTACATGGCAGATCGGATTGTATTACTGACTAAACGTCCAACTCAAGTTGCAGAAGAGATTGCCTTTGATGCCCCTCGACCACGCACTACTGGAACCTTATCTGAGCGAGAGTTTATTAAGGTTAAGGCGCGTTGCCTCGAAGTGTTCCAAAAAGAGGTACGTCGCTTTTGATATAACTGCTTGTTTTGTAATAATAACTCGTGAGTTTTAATGAACCATCATGCCAGTCAAGCCATTCAAAAAGCTCTTTAATAAAGTAGTTCCACTTATAGTTTTTAATACAGGAACAATTTGCCTTTTGTTAATTTGGTGGATTGTAGCGCAGATGAAACTGATTAATCCATTGTTGCTTCCTGGTCCTCTAGAAACACTTACCTCCTTCTGGAGTAGCCTATGGCAGGGAGATATGCTGCGCGACTTGGCTCTAACTCTGTACCGGACACTTTATGCTTTTGGCATTGCTGCTATTTTGGGGATTCCAGTGGGCATCATCTTAGGGGCAAGTGAACGGATTTACCGTTCTTTTGAGTTTCTAATTGATTTTTTTCGTTCAACACCAGCTACAGCCATGTTTCCGCTGTTTCTGGTGATTTTTGGAATTGGTGACTTCTCTAAGATTGCAGTTGCAGCTTTTGCTAGTTGGTTAATTGTGCTTTTTAACGTAGCTTATGGAGTAATGAATGCGAGAAAGACACGAATTTTGGCAGCCCGAGTAATGGGAGCCCCTCACTGGCGGTTGTTTTTAGATGTCGTATTCTTCGAGACACTACCTCAGACTTTCATTGGATTGCGAACGGCTGTTTCACTTACACTTGTCGTCATAATTGTGGCTGAAATGTTTATAGGTTCAACTTATGGGATGGGTCAACGCATTATCGATGCACAACAAGTGTTCGATTTGAAACAGATGTATGCTTCTATCATTGCTACAGGTATGATGGGCTATACTCTCAATCAACTTTTTTTAGGTTTAGAATCAAAATTTGTCCATTGGAAGGGCAAGTAAAAAACGTTGGGAATCTACCAGAATAATATTACTTACATAATAAAGGTGATTAAATGAAGGCACGTAGAGCTTTTACTAAAATCGGTCGGTTCAACCGACGTGAGTTTGTTAAATACGGAACACTCTCTATAGCCACTAGCATTGTTACAGCATGTTCTAATAAACAGGGGGCGCAAACAGATATGTCCTCTCTTTCTAACTCAATAGCCAATCCTGCTTCCACACTAACTACAGGCAAAACGGAGAAGGTGGTATCTTCCTGGCTACCAGTTATGCAAACGATTGCATATTACGTAGCGCTAGAGGAAAAGCTGTTTGAAAAGGTAGGAATTGAAATTGAGTCGGTCAAATTCGAGAATCCTAACCAAATCGTCGATTCTTTGCTTTCTGGACGGGCTGACTTCGGCCCTCCTGGAGCTGTAGGAGGAATTACTGTATTAGCCGAGGCGCGTGCCCCAGGAAGTTTTAAAGTCTTTGGTTTACAAGGAGGAAGTATCAAAACTAATTTCGTTAACGATGCCCTTATTGTTAAGCCCGATTCAACTATCACTTCATTTAAAGACCTTAAAGGGAAAAAAATTGGCGTTATTTCTGGGATTCAGGGAAGAACTATTACCAAGTATATTCTGCTCTCTCATCCCAAGTGTCACTACTACGTCTGTGGGGATGCGAAAATGGCGGATGACGTATTTGAAGTGATGCTGGCGATCGCCAAAACCGAAGGTGGTCTGTCTCACTCCGAAGCCGTCGGGTTCTTCGACAAGATGAAGCAAGAAAAGCGCTTCACGAGTGACGTTTGGGGTGTCCAGTTGCACTTCAAGCAAGCCATCAAACAAGTGCAAAAGGACAACTATTCCAAAGCCGAAGGCTGGCTGATTCGGGTGCAGAAGCCAGATGACAGTCAAGCACCGGTCAAGGAATTAGTGCAACCGTTGAGTGTGAAAACCACAGATGAGTACCATGTTATCCCACGTACCAACCCTCGCCGAACAAGCTAAGACCTGGAAATCCTTAGAGCTTTGAATTGATCCAGTTATTTTCCCTACAATCCAGGAACGGGGAACCGGCTTTGTCTTCGAGTAACATCACCAAAACCTAATATGTAATGTGTGGTTATAACGCTGTTCTCACTACCATTGCGATCAGGGGAACGGCTTACACGCCGATTTGAGAGCTATCCAAGAGCAGCGATCGCACATCTATAGTCTTTTTTAGGACACCTTCTTTGTAGAAAATATCAACAAACTTTTGATATGCCTCAATGTCGGTCGCGTCCAAATCCTTAAAAGCACGCAGTCGCGGTTGAGCTATAT
>QQTW01002044.1_pt1 | contig 14476 bp, 12 predicted proteins | sample 1904831 | NCBI WGS metagenome assembly QQTW01 (sample SAMN09435610, study PRJNA476489) | Subsurface metagenome, whole genome shotgun sequencing project. | reverse complement strand
AGCAGGTTGCTAGATTGAGCGGATACTTTCAGTTATTGCTTGCGGGCTTTGGTATCTTTGAGGTGGTGAGGCGCTTCATCGGCGCTGGTGATGAGCCTAGTTTCATGCTGATGATTACTATTTCCCTGATTGCTCTTGCTGGGAATGTTGTATCGCTCTTCGTCTTGCAACGCGCCCAAAGTCAGGATGTACATATCAAGGCGAGTTGGATTTTCACCTCCAATGACGTAATAGTGAATATTAGCGTGATTGTCGCGGGTATCCTGGTATTTCTTACTGGCTCCAAAATACCCGACTTGCTGGTTGGCGCAGCAGTGTTTTGCTTGGTCAGTTACGGGGCGTTCAAGATTTTGAAATTATCTAAGTAGTAATGAGGGTTGTGTTGCAAAAACTGGTGGTAGCCTGGTTAAAGTAGTATTTGTGCTTACTGCCCCTCGCTACCGACACCCGATCCATGAACCCTAAGCAACCATTTCATTTGGCGTCACTTCCAATCCGATATCATCCTGCTGTGCATCCGGTGGTACTTGCGCTACCCGCTCAGCTACCGCAACTTGGAAGAGATGATGTTGGAGCGGGGGCTTACGGTGGACCATTCGACCGTGTATCGCTGGGTGCAAGCCTATGCCCCAGAACTGGACAAGCGATGTAGACCACACTTGAGATCAACTAATGATTCTTGGCGGGTTGACGAAACATATATCGAGGTCAAAGGTGAGTGGAAATATCTCTACCGGGCTGTGGATTCAGAAGGTAATACTTTGGAGTTTATGCTGAGTGCCAAACGGGACACACGCGCGGCAGAACGTTTTTTCCGGAAGGCTCTGAAGGCGGCTCATAACCAGGAGCCGCGAGTCATAAATGTGGATAAGAATGCGGCTTATCCCCCGGCAATTGACTCACGTAACCATTGACCAAGCTCTTCCGGAAACTACCGAACTACGACCCGTTAAGTACCTCAATAATATTGTGGAGCAGGACCATCGATTTATAAAACGACTGGTCAATCCAGGAATGGGATTCGGCTCGTTCAACACGGCCCTGGCGTTCCTTGAGAGGTTATGAAGCAATGAACATGAGACGTATTGGACAAGTTCAAGGTGTTGCCAAAGGAGATATCCGGGCGCAAGTAGATTTCGTGTCTCAAATTTTTGGAATTGCGGCATAACGAGCGGTGATTAATGAGGATTGTTTGTCCTCAAGCAGTTTTTGCAACACAACCGTAATGAGTATTTTAGAGAAATCTCGTTTCAGACTTTCATCTATTTCTCAAAAACCAACCTTTACAGGACTTAGGTAAAGCTGCTTAGTTAGCACTTCAGCTTTTACTACCTCTAATGGCTTTACTGCCATTATAGCAATGCTCATTAAGGTTAGGACATAATTGAAAGAGTAAAGATCGAGAAGGGTATTGACAATGGCTGCTCCTTACAGCTACGACTTACGCCAAAAAGTGATTCAAGCCATTGAGCATGGCATGAGAAAAAGTGAAGCCAGCCGAGTTTTTAGCTTGAGTCGGAATACAATCGACCTGTGGCTAAAGCGAAGAGCTTCTTCAGGAGAGTTTCACGCGAAGTCGGGGTATCAAAAGGGAAGTAGACATAAAATCACCGACTGGGATACGTTTCGAGAGTTTGCACGAACTCATGGCGAACTTACTCAAGCAGAGATGGCTGAGGTCTGGGAACAGAAAATTAGTCGCCATACAATTAGTCGCGGACTCAAACAGATTAACTTTACGCGAAAAAAAAGACCTACGGCTATAAAGAAAGAGATGAACAACTGCGCGACTCATTTCGAGATGAAATTCAACAAAAAGACCCAAGGACATTAGTCTACGTAGATGAATCAGGAATAGATAATCGAGATACTTATGATTATGGCTGGAATGAAAAAGGGAAACCATTTTTCGCTTTGAAATCAGGTAAGAGGAGTGTAAGAGTAAGCATTATAGCGGCTTTAAATCAGGAAAAATTGATAGCCCCACTCACGTTTGAAGGGTCATGTAATCGTCAATTGTTTGAGAAATGGCTTGAAGATAGCTTGCTGCCCTCGCTGTCACCTGGTCAAACGATTATTCTAGATAATGCCACTTTTCATAAATCTGAGAAAATTCGAGAGTTGATTGAGAAGGCTAAGTGTGAACTTAAGTATTTGCCACCCTATTCTCCAGACTTGAATGACATAGAGCATCAATGGTTTCCAATTAAAAATCGAGTTAGAAAAATGACTCATAGCAACGAACCTTTTCGAGAAAAAGTAGATCGAGCAGTGGCAGCTTCGTCCTAACCTTAATGAGCATTGCTATACTTGCAGAAAATCAACACCTATAACCTTTAGCCAAACGCTATGAAATTGACATCAATGTGAGCTGGTGCAAGATGTGAGGCATGAATCCCACTAAGGATAAAAGCTGGCACTTTCAATAAGTGAATCTGTTGCCAGCGATCGCCCAAAGTCTTCTGTAAAGTGACAAGGTCGGTTATAAAGCGGGGTTTTCAGTGATGATGTTGAGAGCGGCTGAAGGCTGGGCCGTACGTAGCAAGGAGATTTTCGGGTGAAAGGGCCACCTCTGGTTGACCATGACAAATCAGGGTTTGGTTGAAGCAGATGACGCGATCGCAGTGGCGGCTGACCATATCCAGGTCGTGGGAAACTTGGAGTACGGTCCAATGCTGTTCTTGTTTCAGCTCATGGAGCAGCGCGTAAAAATCGGCTTCTTCCTGCACATCCACACCCGCAAATGCCTCATCTAGCACCAGGAATTGCTGGGGCATTACCAGGCAGTAAGCCAGAAGCACTCGCTTCAGTTCACCCCCACTCAGCGTCCCAATTGCCTGGTGGCGCAGGTGATAGGCCTCGACCCGCTCTAGGGCTTGAGCGATCGCTCTCATTTTCTCCGAGTTAGGTTGCCAACGCCATAGAGTGAGAAGGGAGAGGGGCTCCCGCCTCCTGGCTCCTACTCCCTGAATCCTCACCTGCTCACTGCTTCTGACCCACCGCAGCCCTACCAATTCATTGACAGAAATCGGAAAGCTCCGGTCAAAAATAAAATTCTGAGGGACATAGCCAAGTCGGTGGCGCAAACGACCCAAGCGTTCAGCAGGACGACCAAAAATTTCTACCCTCCCCGCTCTCCGAGGAATCAGGTCGAGAAGCGCCAGCACTAATGTACTTTTGCCTGCTCCATTCGGACCCACAATCGCCGTGTCTGTTCCTGGCAGCAATTCAAACGAGACGTTTTGAACCGCAGAATACGTACCCCGATAGACAGACAAACCCTCTACCTTGACTGTTGGAGGAGTGTTTTCAGATTGGGAATTTCGCTCATGTCTAGAGCTGGGTGCGTCAGGTTTCATCCTACTACCTACTGCCATGCAGATTCTATTGCTTTTAGGTTGGTTCTCATGGTTGTGAACTTAATACCTGGCAGTACGATTTGTTCAGCCTCATCAAGTGCTCAAACTTACCCGCTCAATCTCTAAACACTTAATACTCGTAGGGATTGCTGGGTTCTCGAATTGGTTTGATAGACTCAGCTTGAATAGCCAGCTCACGCTTACCTTCCAGATTTACTGTAATCATTTGACCTTCAATTTCAAACCAAGTATCCGGTGGGTAAGCCTTACGACTTTGGGTTAATTGAACAGGTAGCCCCACTGGGTAGGCATCTAAGGCACAATGAGCAATCACGAAGCGCGTAATTAGTAAGTATTGGTCTGGTAGTTTGGTTAAGTGAACCACAAATCCTTGGACTTTGGCTTTTTGACCTGTATAGGTTTCTGGTTCAGGATAGACAGCGAGTGTTCTCGCCCAATCAACTAGCGATTTTTCTTGTGATCGAACTGAAGACCGGAATGCCTGGGGTTGAATGCGAGATGAAACGAAGGAATCTGCAAGTCCCTGTTGAACCGCTGCTTGACTTGCCAGAGGATGAGGGGTTATCAATAGACCCAAAAGGGCGGTCAACAGAAGTAGCCCACTCGACCAACCTAGTGGGAACAGCGTCAAATGCTGCATCTTCGGCTGCGGACGCTTCTGCCAAAGTCCCTTGGTTTTGAAAGCAGCAATTAATAAGAATGCGACCCCAGTGGCAATGATTAACCCGAAGTAATTAGGATGAACTAGCAAGCTAAGTTTCCCAGTCAGCCAATATTGCAGCAGCAATATGCCCCAAGCAGTAATTGCTAAGACATCCAGCCAGTCTAAAATGCGAGGAAACTTAAAAGATTGAACTGCTCTCGTAGCCATTAAATTAATTCCTGAAGTTAATGCAAAACTGCTTGCTCTTGCACAGGGGGTACGACGGACTTACTTAAATTTGTCAGGCCGTGTATTTAGATTCCTCGCTACGTACTAATATCCTGGGTGGGACGGCCTGACAAATTTAAGCAGGTTTATGCTAGGGGATGAAGTGCGACCGCCTTCGTCGAATGCTGTGAGCTGTAAGGTGGACTCGCGAATGCCAAATTTGTCATTTAAGTGAGCTTGTAACTCCTTTAGTAACTGGTCCCGATCCTGGGCACTCAGAGATTCCACAGCAAGATGGGCGCACAGAGCAACTTGCCCAATGCCGCTACAACTAGCATCGGCAGACTCAACACTGGCTCTGGAGTTTGGAATCGACCAACAGCTTCCCAGGCAATCCAGGCAGCGATCGCGATCAGTCCCAATCCATTGACCAGCGCCACCAAAATTTCTACCCGTTGATGCCCCTGCAAAATAGTTAGACAAAATAGGAGCTGCCGTCCAACTGAAGATATCTGTACGTAGCGGAGAGCCTAAAAATACGGCAGCTCCTCCGCATGTCCTACTTTATCCTCGCCCAAAGGTTGCCTGCCCCGTAGAGGGACGCTGCGCCAGCCATGCTGCCATCAACGCCAACCCTAAGGTAATCACATCCAAAAGCATATGCCCCTACACAAAACCTGTCTAAATTTGTCAAGCCGTCCAACTGAAGATGTCTGTACGTAGCGGAGAGCCTAAAAATACGGCTTGACAAATTTAGATAAGTTCCTTGGACCCCTGAACCCGCTAAAAGTGACAAGCTGTGAGTCCAAAGGCCAGTTCCCAGTTCTACCAGGAAAAGGCTAATTCTCAATCCCAGAACAATCCAGAGGAGCTGTAACTTTTGCGTACCTCGCCCAGCCTCTATGCAGCTCAATTGGGAGTGTTTGCAGTCATTCAGCCTGACTGGGGTATCAATATCAGAAAGTACTTTCACTCTTCATCAATCCGTGTATTGAACAAACGCATGGCATTAAGCGTTACGAACAACGAAGAACCCATATCTTCCAGCACTGCTACTGGCAAACCGATCAAGCCCAAGGTTCCCAAGAGTATAAACGTGCCATTCAAAACAAGCGCTATAACAATACTCTGCTTGATCACAGATAGGGTACGCTGGCTAAGTTTGATAGCATAAGCCAGTCGTCGCAAGTCTCCACTGGTTAGAACAACGTCAGCCGCTTCGAGTGCAACGTCGATGTTACCCACTGCAAAACTGACATCTGCGGCAGCTAGAGCAGGAGTATCGTTAATGCCATCCCCGACCATGCCTACGACTCCAGAGTGGCGAAGTTTGTAAATTGCCTGGAGTTTATCTTCGGGGAGTAACTCCGCTTGGTAATCGTCAATTCCGACCTGTTGAGCAATCTGTTTAGCGACGGGAGAGCGATCGCCTGTCAGCATCACCAGTCGCTTCAATCCAATTCGTTTCAACAACCGTAACGCTTCTTTTGATTCCAGACGGAGTCCGTCTGCCAGGGCGATTGCTCCAATTAAGCTCCGTTGAGTTCCAACTAGCACGGGAGTTTGTCCCTGAGACTCAATTTTAGCCAACAAGGATTTCGCTGCTGCTGACACAGAGATCTCTTGCTCTGTAAACAACCGCGGATTGCCGACGAAGTAGATTGACTGTCTGAACTTTGCCCAAACTCCCTTACCAGGGATAGCTGTAAAGGTTTCTGGAGTTTCTAGTTCCATTCCCCTTGCTTTTGCTTCTGCCACGATTGCCTTTGCTAGCGGATGCTCTGATTGTTGTTCTAGAGAGGCGGCAAGCAGCAGCACGGTATCTGCACTCATTTCCCCTAAGGTATAAACCTCTTGCACAACAGGCATCCCTTGAGTAATCGTGCCAGTTTTATCAAAGGCAAGAGTTGTCAGTCGTCCGGCTGTCTCTAGTGCATTTCCCCCCTTGAATAACACCCCTTTTCGGGTTGCCGCCCCAATCGCACTCACAATAGAAACGGGAGTAGCAATCACGAGAGCGCAAGGACAAGCAATGACGATCAAGACCAATGCCTTATAAAACCACACGTTAAACGGTTGAGTAAAGAACAACGGTGGAATAATCGCAACCCCTGCTGCCAGCGTCAGAACGATCGGCGTGTAAATGACAGAAAAACGGTCAACCCACTGCTGGATAGGAGCACGACTCTCCTGGGCTGACTCCACCAGATGAATGATACGCGAGACTGTTGAATCGTTTGCCTTGTGGGTAACCTGAACTTCCAAAAAGCCAGCAGAGTTCAGCGTACCTGCGAAGACGCGATCGCCCTTTTCTTTGTCCTCTGGGGTCGATTCCCCTGTGATCGGCGACTGATCGACCGCACTGATTCCAGATAGCACTACACCATCTAATGCAATGCGTTGCCCTGGTCGGATGGTCAGGATTTCGCCCACCTGGATTGTTCCAACGGGAACTGTCATCTCTTGTCCGTTCCGCTTAATTGTAGCGGTGGGTGGAGTTAAATCCATCAAATCGCGAATGGCATTGCGAGTGCGACTGATGGTGAATGCCTGTAATGTTGTCCCCAAGGTAAACAAGACGATGACTAGTGCGCCTTGGAACCAATAGTTCAGAATTGCGGCTCCAATTGCGGCAAGCGTCATCAGCAAGTTCATGTCGGCTCGACGCAGTTTCAAGGAGATCCAAGCCGCTCGTGCGATCGGCAGTTCAGCAACAATTAGGCTGATGGCATAGAAGCCTTGGGCAACCCAATCGAGTGAGAATACACGTTCGGCAATCACCCCCAGCACCAAGCCAATGCTACTGAAAAGGACGGTTTGTCCTCGTCGTGTCCTCAGCCAAAATTGCCAACCTGTCAAGTCAGATGTAGGTTGTCGCTGATGGGTTGTCGGCTGGCTCTGTGGCATAGCATCAGAACCAGTGCTATTTCCCCCTGCACTCGTGGTTGTCACGTTCCCAACGGTATAACCCAAAGCAGTGACTTGATTGAGAATTGCTGTTTCATTGACCTGAACTGGGTCATACGACACCTCTAACCGTTCGGTTGCAAAACTGACTGAAACTTCAGAAACTCCTGATAACTTGTGAAGGTTAGCTGCAATCGTCTTGGCGCAACTGCCGCAGTCCATTCCACCAACCTTGGCCTGCAGTTTTTGATTAGAGGTCTGAGCCGGAGCCTGCTCAACGGTGTAACCCAGATCAGTCACGCGTTTGATGATGTCGGCTTCCCCAACTTGTTGGGGGTTATAGGATACCTCTAACCGTTCGGTTGCAAAACTAACTGAAACTTCAGAAATCCCTGACAGTTTCTGGAGACTAGCTTTAATGGTCTTAGCGCAACTGCCGCAGTCCATGCCACTAATCTTGGCTTGAAGCGTTTTGGCTGGATTGGCTGGAACGATATCAGCGGTGTAACCCAGGGCTGTAACGCGATCGCGGATGGCAGATTCATTCACCTGCTGTGGGTCAAAAGACACATTTAATCGCCCAGTGGCAAAACTCACAGATACCTCAGTCACTCCAGGCATCTGCTGCAAACTGGCTTCAATCGTCTTGGCACAGCTACCGCAGTCCATACCGGCGACCTGCGCCTGTAGGGTTTTGAGTGAGGGAACTGAGTTCATCTTGCGTACCTTTCCAATTGAAAACAACTTTCAAGACAAGTAGCCTACTTCAAGCTGTTGAGTAGCTAGGGTCGGTTCAGTACAACTACGCTGCCCGATTTATAATATATTAGCATTTGCTGATATGAGCGTTTAGTAGTTGATATGTTGTTCGCTGGAGCAGCACTTACTGAATTACTATTATATATTAGTAGTTGGTGATATATATTGCTCCTTAGGAGCTTCGCGGACGATTAATGATTGCATATACCAGAACGAAAACTGCTGACTTAAAGGCTAAGCTCTTTCGGGGGTTTTCTGACCATTCACGTCTATCGATCCTTAATGCATTGCGTCACGGTCCTTTGACTGTCAATGAGATTGTTGATGAAACAGGACTCAACCAATCGAATGTTTCTAACCATTTGAGCTGTCTGCGCTGCTGCAATCTAGTCGTCCGCGAACAGCAGGGACGCTACATGTACTACCAACTGGCAGATGTTCGCGTGGCGAAGCTTTTAGACCTAGCGGACGACCTCCTGGCAGATGGGGCGGAAGGAGTTCATCAATGTAGCCGTTACGACTTGCCATAAATAGTTGGACCTGACGAATGCTTAAAAAGTTGAGGTTCTTGGTCTCTTTAGCAAAGTTGGTTCATTAAGCACGAAACATGATGATGCGTAAACGTTCAACTCCCTGGATTCATCGCTGGTCTCGTCCCCTGATGGCGGGCATTGCTACCATTGGGGCTGTTGTCACGGCTTACCTAACTATCACCAAGTTAGTTGGCGGCGAGGCTGCCTGCCCGACTAAGGGTTGCGACATCGTCCTTTCCAGCCCCTATGCTACTGTCTTTGGCTTACCCCTCACCTTGTTTGGCTTTCTCGCTTACGTGAGCATGGTAGTTTTTGCCGTCGCTCCCCTGGTAGTGAATTCAACTAAGCAGCAGAAACTGCGCTCTCCCCTGGAAAACTGGACTTGGCTGCTGCTGTTAGCAGGTGCGACAGCAATGATGGTTTTTAGTGGCTACCTGATGTATCTGCTAGCCTTCCAAATCAAGGTAGTCTGTATCTATTGCGTTGCCTCTGCATTGTTCTCGACCAGCCTTTTTGTCCTGACATTGATAGGTCGTGAATGGGAGGATATTGGGCAACTATTCTTCACTGGAATTGTCGTGGCAATCCTGATGCTGGTTGGTACGTTAGGTGTCTATGCCAATGCGAACAACCTTGTGGCTGCATCGAATAGTAGTGATGTACCAGGAGAGGCTGGCTTAGCAATTACTACTACTTCTGGCAAAGCAGAACTGGCTCTGGCAGCTCATCTCAAACAAGTTGGAGCCAAAATGTACGGAGCCTTCTGGTGTCCTCACTGCCACGACCAAAAGCAGCTTTTTGGTCGAGAAGCGGTCAGTCAGATCAACTACATTGAGTGCGATCCTGAAGGCAAAAATCCTCAACCGGGCTTGTGTCAAGCGGCTAATGTTCAGAGCTATCCCAGCTGGGAGATCAAAGGTCAGTCTGTTTCTGGTACCCAGACCTTAGAAGAACTAGCCCAACTATCTGGCTATCGGGGACCGAGGAACTTTAAAAATGCTGTCCCTCAACTTTGAAGAAATCTATCAACGCGATAGGTTAGTTTGTTTTTCCCTATTACATCATAGGAGGTTTACTATGTCTCTGCGATTAGGCGATACGGTTCCAAATTTCACTCAAGCCTCGACTACTGGCGAAATCAACTTTTATGAGTGGGCAGGGGATAGCTGGGTTATATTGTTTTCCCACCCCAAGGACTATACTCCCGTTTGCACCACAGAACTAGGTGAAGTCGCTCGCCTCAAACCTGAATTTGACAAGCGCAATGTCAAGGTGCTTGCCCTCAGCGTTGATGATGTCGAGTCTCACACAGGTTGGGTCAAGGATATCGAGGAAACCCAAGGAGCAACCCTGAACTACCCGATTCTGGCGGACCCCGAACGCAAGGTTTCTGACCTGTACGACATGATCCACCCCAACGCGAATGATACCTTGACGGTGCGCTCTGTTTTCATCATCGACCCCAACAAGAAACTGCGACTGACATTTACCTATCCTGCCAGTACTGGGCGCAATTTTGATGAGTTACTGCGGGTGATTGATTCGCTGCAATTAACAGACAACTACAGTGTTGCCACCCCAGCCAACTGGAAAGATGGAGATGACTGCGTCATTGTCCCTTCGATTAAAGATCCTGAAGAGTTAAAGCAAAAGTTTCCCAAGGGCTACACAGCACTCAAGCCCTATCTGCGGATGACTCCTCAACCGAATAAGTAACTCGATCCATGGCGTTGCACAATCCTGAGATGATTTTGCTGATAGTCCAACGTCTGTTCCCTTGCGCTTAGCAAGTTTTGGATATGTATCAGAGACGGTTTCATCCCGCAAACGTGCAAGGCCAATCCGTTCAATAACGCTCGTTCCAGGGGTCAAGTTTGTTTTCACTTGACCTCATTTGAGTTCCTGACTTATGAAAATTGCTAACGACATCACACAATTAATTGGTCATACACCCTTGGTTCAGTTAAATCGGATGCCTCAAGCAGAGGGCTGTGTGGCTCAAATTGTCGTGAAACTAGAGGGCATGAATCCTTCTGCTTCTGTGAAGGACCGCATTGGGATTAGTATGCTCCATGCAGCTGAACGTGAAGGTCTGATTACACCTGGTCAAACAGTCCTGGTTGAACCTACATCCGGAAACACAGGCATCGCCTTGGCCATGACCGCTGCTGCCAAAGGCTATTGCTTGATTTTGACCATGCCAGAAACAATGAGTACTGAACGGCAAGCCATGCTACGGGCCTATGGAGCACAACTGGAATTAACCCCTGGAATTGAGGGGATGAGCGGCTGTATTCAAAGAGCACAGGAAATCGCCAATACGACTCCCAATGCTTATTTGCTGCAGCAGTTTCGCAATCCAGCTAATCCTCAAATTCATCGAGAAACAACCGCAGAAGAAATTTGGGCGGATACTGACGGTAAGGTCGATATTCTTGTGACAGGGATTGGGACCGGGGGGACTTTGAGTGGTGTGGCTGAGGTTCTGAAACAACGTAAGCCAGATTTTCAAGCGATCGCTGTGGAGCCGCTCAACAGTCCTGTTTTATCTGGTGGAAGACCGGGTCCTCACAAAATCCAAGGAATTGGGGCCGGATTCATTCCACCTGTTTTAAGAGTTGACCTAATTGATGAAGTCATTACCGTTAGCAATGACGAAGCTATTGCCTATGGTCGTCGTCTTGCCCGTGAAGAGGGATTACTGTCAGGGATTTCCACTGGAGCAGCGCTATGTGCTGCAATTCAGGTCGGAAAACGTCCTGAAAACAAAGGTCGGCTAATTGTGATGGTGCAACCCAGCTTTGGGGAACGGTATCTGAGTACTCCCCTGTTCCAAGAGTTAAAGCAGAGTGGATCAACCTTCTGAGGTCTTAGGGTGTGTTCTAATTCTGTTGCTCTACTTTTGCAGCTGCTGAGGCTGAATTGCCCAGCACTATTTGCATCAACTGTCTCCCAGGAGGATTAAATATGCTGTTTCGACAGTTGTTTGATGCCGAATCTAGCACTTATAGCTACTTGATTGCCGATCTGAATACTCAGGAAGCGGTCTTGGTCGATCCAGTCCTAGAGCAGGTCGAGCGAGACCATCACCTCCTTCAAGAGCTTGGCTTAGCGCTCCGATACTGCCTGGAAACCCATATCCACGCAGACCATATTACAGGAACGTCAACACTGCGGGAGTTGACAGGTTGTTCAGGAGTAGTTCCAGAAGGAGCCCAGGCTGACTGCGCTGACCAGTTCATTAGAGATGGAGAACTGCTTGAAGTAGGAAGCCTTACCCTCCAGGCGATCGCCACTCCTGGTCACACTGATAGCCACATGGCTTACCGAGTCAATGGCGACCGCGTTCTTACAGGAGATGCTCTGTTTATCCGGGGCTGTGGTCGCACTGATTTTCAAAGCGGTGACGCGGGAACCTTGTTCGATTCGGTGACGCAACGCCTATTTACGCTGCCAGATCAAACCCTGGTATACCCTGCCCATGACTATCGGGGGTATACAGTGTCCACGATTGGGGAAGAAAAGCAGTGGAATCCTCGGTTTGCCGGACGCGATGGTCGCGGAGCGAACCGCCTTCGGCATCGCACTAGCTTCACTGAGTTTATGGCCAACCTAGACCAGCTCGGCAGATGTAACCCACCAGACATGAAAGGAAGTGACAATTGGGTGTAAACTTCCAGTAGCCAAGTCATTTTCAGAAAGAAAGAAAGTCGGTTTCAACAGTCCATGCCCAGTCTCCAAGCCACAGCAATTATCCTGTTAGATAGACAGCAGACCGTACTCAAACAAATTGTGCGTCGCTCTAAAAATCCGCATCGCGGGCGTCAGACGTGCACAACTAATATTGGCCGCCGCAGCTGGAGCCAGTAATACTGACATTAGTCAACAACTGCAATTAGACCGGGGTCAAGTGCGGCTATGGCGACAGCGATGGTTAACAGTTGCTCCACAACTGGCCCTGGCCGAGAAGCGAGGGCGTGAGTGACCAAGAGTTGATGGGGTTAATTACCAAAGTTCTAAGTGATGAACGCCGTCCTGGAACTTGCAACTTTTTCAGCCCTGAAATTGTGGTGCAAATTGTAGCAATTGCCTGTGAGACCCCCCAAAAGTCTAAGCGTCCCGTGAGTAATTGGAGTGCGCGGGAGCGTTGTGCGATGAAGCAGTCCTCCGTGGCATTGTGGAGAAAGTATCACCCCAGTATGAAAGCGAAGCATCCTCTGGCCCCCTTCTGTCCGTTGGGGGTTGGGGGTTGGCGTGGGGCGTTTTTTAAAAAGAAGCCAGCTTGCAGCCTCATCGTCATCTAACTTGTCTCAATGCCAATCCTGAGAACCCCCTTGAATTCAGGCAACAGGTAATTTATATCTGTCAGCTGCACAAAAAAGCGAAAGAGTTGTTAACACAAGGAATTCATCTGGTCAGCACAGATGAGATGAGTGGTATTCAAGCATTAGAACGCGCTCATGCCACTCGATTAATGAAACCCAGACGGGTAGAGCGGATTGAATTTGAGTACATCAGACACGGACGCTCATTCCCTGATTGCCAATTGGCACGTAGCAATGGGTCAGCTAATTACTCCTACGATTGGTGCTTTCGAGGACTGAAGAAGACTTCAAAAACCATATAGCCCAAACTTTAGACACCGACCACAATGGCAAGTGGATTTTCATCGTTGACCAGTTGAACATTCACAAATCTGAATCCCTGGTGCGCCTGGTAGCAGAACGCTGTGGTATTAATACTGACTTGGGAGTCAATAGAATTGTCTGGCATCTTCCGGTCAATGGCAACCCGTTCAGCTTTCCTATCCAATCCCAAGCACTCCATTCGCTTTGTATACATTCCCAAACATACGTCCTGGCTTAATCAGATTGAGTGTTGGTGCGCGCATTCTGATGCGACGGCTACTCAAACGAGGTAATTTCACCTCAACCTCAGACCTCAAGCAGAAAATTCTGGATTTTATTGCCTACTACAACTGCACGATGGCAAAACCATTTCAGTGGAAGTTTGACGGCTGCCCAAAGGCGGCATAGGCTGGTGGGTTATTTTTGCCTAGCTGGTCTAGAGCTACCGGAGCCTCAAAAGATGAAAGATGATGGAAGCTATTCCTGCTAACGAGCATTGCGGTAACTTAGCTTCTCTCAAACCGGGTTGAGTTAGCGGTGACAGAATGGCACTGCCAGTGCCGAGCCTGTTCTAAATCGTGATTATAAAACCAAAACCAATGATCGCTCAGTTCTTCGACTCCCTTTATGGCTACTCACTCTGATGCGTGAAAAAGTTTATCCAGTCCTCTCCGTACACACCTGCACGAAGCAGTACAACTGAAAAGGAAATTTCATGTATGACGAACATCTTGCTTTATTTGCTTTTGGGCTTGGTAGCTGGAGTCTTTAGTGGATTGATTGGCGTTGGTGGAGGGGTGATTATTGTCCCGGCGCTAGGGTCTGTTTTAAAACTTGCTTAGAGAAATGATAATTTGAGAATTGTGGTGTTTAGCAATGTAGTATGATTCTTCCGCCTCACCGCCCTTGGGGACTTGACTGAGCAACAATGGCAACGGCTCAAACCACTACTCTACCGCCAACGGTTCCCGTTGGCTAGAATCCCTTCCTGTCCTGCTTTTTAAGAGTTGCCGTGAAAAGTCAGATCAGCTTTTAACTCAATAGCGTGTAGCAATCCGACGGAATTGCTTTAAGCGGTTGAAGCATCGCTCAACTAAGTTGCGTTGACGATAAATCGATTTGTCAAGCTTCCCCCGCCTGCATTCATTCGCCTTCCGTGGAATTGTTAATCGAATGCCACGTCGTCGTAAATAGCGACGGATATTACCACTACTGTAGCCCATTACGCCGACCACTCGCCTAGGACGTAGACGTGGGCGACCCGCTCCTGCCCGTTTTACCGCTCCTTGTGCCATCAGTTGCTCCTCCACCACTGCTTCATGACGTTCACCAACGGTGAGTAGGAATGCCACAGGTAAGCCTTTGCCATCACAACGAAGATGAATTTTGGTGCTAAAA
>QQTW01002043.1_pt1 | contig 14477 bp, 13 predicted proteins | sample 1904831 | NCBI WGS metagenome assembly QQTW01 (sample SAMN09435610, study PRJNA476489) | Subsurface metagenome, whole genome shotgun sequencing project. | reverse complement strand
GTGAGTCACGGGGCGGGTGGAGGAGGCTGGTGTGGCCGTCGTCCTGCCGTCCACGCGTGCCGGGCGGGGGAATGAGGCTCGGGACGTTCTGCCAGATGGGGTCGTCGCGGCCGTGCGGGCGCTTTCGGCCGTAGAGGATGCGAAGGCGAACGTCGGTGGGGGCGTTCGGCAGATCCGCAGCGGTGACCATGAGACTCGGTTCGTCACCGTCCAGGCGCAGGAGATCCGGGAGCAGGCGTGGGAGGCCGGTCACGCGGCCACGCAGACGGCGTTCCAGCCAGGGCGAGCGGTGCGCGGCCCTGACAAAGAGACCGGGGAGGCCCCGGGGGACGAAACCCCGCCGTACCGGGCCCAGCCAATCCTCATCCTCGCGCCAGCCAGCGGCGAACAGCTGTCGCCGGTAGTCCTCCCGAAAATTCTCGGCGGGCTGTTCGGCGTCGAGCACGATCTCGTTGATCCATCTTCCTCGTGTCAACTCTTGCGCCGAGCTTCCCACCACGATGGCGCCATCGGGCATCGGGAGTCTGGGGGGCAGGCCGTCGGGTAGCCGACCGGGGTAGAGGCGGGGAGGCCCACCCATCTGCTCACCTTCGGGGGCGGAGGGTGCCAAGAGCCGTTCGGCGAGCTTGCCCAGCGCGGCTACGTCCTCGTACGGGTTGCGAGCGTTCTCTTCCAAGATGTCCTCCCGATAGTCCGCTCTTGGATACGTCCCGTCCGTTGCGGGGTTGCGCGTACTCCCGTGCTATCGAGGTCCGGCGCGGACGGCGGCGGGAGGATCCGTTACGCGCGGACGGCGCGCAGAAGCTGCGAGAGGAGGTCCTTGACGAGGTTCGGTGCTTCGATCTGCGGGCTGTGGCCGACAGGACCGAGGTTGGCGTAGGCGCCCATCGGGAAAGCTCGGGCGCTCGCCTCGGCGGAGCGGATGGAGACGAGGTTGTCGTACTCGCCGGAGGCGACGAGGACGGGGTTTTTGTAGCGATGGAGCCTCGATGCCGCGTTCCAGGACGAGAGCAACCGAGCGTTGCCGGAGAAGCTGGACGGGTGCATGCGTCCCGCCTCATTCACGAGGCTTTCGAAGTACCGGGGGACTCGGGTGCCGAGGGTCTGGCGGAGCGCCATGCGGAGGCCCCGACGGTCGTGGCGGTAGCTCTCCAGTAACGGGTAGAGGTACTCGGGGGTGTAGAGGCCCGTGTGCGGGGCCGGGGCGAGGAGGAAGAGGGCGGGGAACCGGCCGGGGTCGGAGAGGGCGAGCTCGGTGGCGACGGCCCCGCCGAAGGAGTGGCCGAGGAGGATCGCCCGCTCTACGCCGAGATCGTCGAGGAAGTCCGTGAGGCTTCGAGCGTAGAACGGGATCGAGGGACGGAAGGTGCCGTTCGCGTAGCTCTCGCCGAAGCCCGGGAGGTCCGGGGCGATCAGGCGCGTACCGGGCTGGGGGTCGGCGAGGAGCTCACGCCACCACTGCTTCCCGGCGAAGTTGCCGTGGATGAGCAGGACGGAGGCGGGACCGTCTCCGGCCTCGAAGTAGCTGAGGAGGCGGTCATCCTCTTCATCGTGAGTTGTTACGCGCAGGACCATTCTTCTCCGGTCTTCTCGGGGGCGGTTACGGGTTGAGGACGAGCTTGCCGGTCGTCCGGCGGCCCTGGAGGTCTGCGTGAGCCTTCTGGGCGTCAGAGAGCGCGTAGCGGCCGCCTATGTTCAGCTTCACCTGGCCGGAGGCTATCCAGCCGAGCATCTCTTCCAGGCTCGGGCCGAAAAGCTCGGGGCGGCTCATGATCTGGGGCAGGTAGAAGCCCGCGACGACGTGGTTCTTCTTCATCAGCGCCGCCGGGACGAGCCCCCCCCCGGTCCCCGCTCGCCGCCCCGAAGACGACCATCCGTCCGAAGGCATTCAAACAGCGCAGGTTCTTCTCCGGGAAATCTCCGCCGACCATCTCCATGATGACGTCGGCACCCTTGCCACCCGTCGCCTCCTTGACCTTCTGGGGCCAGTCCTCCTCCGTGTAGTTGATCAGGACGTCGGCCCCCAGCTCTCCGGCGAGGTCGAGCTTCTCCTGAGTGCTCGCCGTTGCGATGACCGTCCCCGCCCCGAGGAGCTTCGCCATCTGCACGGCGAGGTAGCCGACGCCGCCGGCCGCCGCGTGGACGGCAGGACGACGGCCACACCAGCCTCCTCCACCCGCCTCGTGACTCACTGATCCTCCCCGGTGGCGGAGGGGGACGCTGGGAGGCGGACGGCGCACACACGACCGCGACGCTACAAACGGCCCTCGGCCTTGACGAGGTCGACAGTCACTACGCATCCGGTCTTCGGGAGGCCGGATGGCAATACGTGGAGCGAGGGGGGGACGGCCAACAGGCGTGGAGCACCTGGCGCTCCACCGATGAGAGGGGTGGGGCCTGGAACGGTACTTTCAGCGCGCTGCTCTTATCGGGACCCTCCACGCGCTACCTGCTTCAGTTCTATGTCGGCAAGATGATGTAGTTCCGGCGGGTCGGGTAGCGGTCGCTCCCTGCGTCAGAGCAAGGAAAAGGCGTCGGGGGGCGAGCTCTATGCTCGCCCCCCGACGCTTGAAGAACGATCGGTGAGAAGCCGACCGCAGATATCTGAAAGCTCTAGATCACCGAGCTGGAAGGGCCACCGGCGACGTAGATGGTCTCGCCGCTGATGTAGGCGGCTTCGTCGGAGACGAGGAAGGCGACGACGTTGGCGATGTCATCGACACGGCCGAAGCGCCTGAGCGGGATGTTCTTAGCGAAGCGCTCCTTCATGTCATCCATGGTCATGCCGACGCGCTCCGCGGCCTCCTTGGTCATCTCCGTCTCGATCCAGCCGGGAGCGACCGCGTTGACGTTGATGTTGAACCTGCCGAGCTCCAGAGCGAGCGTGCGCGCCATCGCCTGAAGGCCCGCCTTCGCCGCCGAATAGTTGAGCTGGCCCTTGTTCCCGAGAGCCACGATCGAGCTCGTCATGATGATCTTGCCGGACTTCTGCTCGACCATGTACTTCTGGGCCTCGCGCGAGCACAGGAAGCTGCCCTTGAGGTGGACGTCGAGGACGGTGTCCCAGTCGTCGTCCGTCATCTTGAACGAGAGGTTGTCCCTGAGGAGCCCCGCGTTGTTGATGAGGATGTCGATCCTGCCGAAACGCTCCTTGACCTTGGCGAACGCCGCCTCGACCTGCTCCGTCTTCGAAACGTCGCACCCTATGGCGATCCCCTCGGCCCCCGCGGCCTCGATGGCCTCGACGGTCTCCCGACCAGCCTCCTCCGTGAGGTCCAGAACAGCGACGTTGGCCCCGTCCTGAGCCATCCTTATCGCCTCCGCAGCACCTATGCCCCGTCCTGCGCCTGTTACGATCGCTACCCGATCATCGAGCCTACCCATGTTTTCACCTTTCTTCTTCCATGCTTCCGGCACCGGCCGGATCTACATCATTGCAACTGTGGGCCATTATATTAAAAATGAACCTATGTGTTGGACGGTAATAGATGAAACGTATGTGCTTTGAGCGTCGTGCGTGGTTCCGGGTAGGTTCGAGGGCGCACTAGGCGAAGAAAAGGAGGCCCTGGGATAGAGATCGCCAGGGCCTCGTTTTCGCTAATTTTGAGCTTTATTGCATGTAGATGCCGCCGTTAATGTTCATGGTCTGGCCGGTGATGTAGTCGCCGTCGACGACGAGGTAGCGGACGCACCTGGCGATCTCCTCCGGGCTGCCGATGCGGCCGAGTGGAATCTTCGCCTTGATCTTCTCCCGAACCTCCTCGGGGACGTCGCTGAACATGTCCGTCTCCATGAAGCCGGGGCAGATCGCGTTCACGCAGACGTTGTAGCGGGCGAGCTCTTGCGCCGCCGACTTGGTGAAGCCGATCATGCCGGCCTTCGCCGCCGCGTAGTTTGTCTGCCCGAAGTTCCCCGCCTGCCCGACGAACGAGCTTATGTTGATGATCTTGCCGCTCGACTGCTCCGTGAAGTGAGGCAGCGCCGCCTTTACGGTGTAGTAGCTGCTGTTGAGGTTCGTCTGGACTACCTTGTTCCACTCCTCGGTCGTCAGCTTCTTCATGGTCTTGTCTATGGTGATCCCGGCGTTGTTGACGAGTATGTCTATGTTCCCGAAATGCTCGATGGTGCCTTCTATAAGCTTCGCCGCCTGATCCGGGTCCGAAACGTCGGCCTGTATCGCCACGGCCTGATCCTCACCGAGCTTATTTACCAGCTCCTCGGCGGGTCCCTTGGAGTTGGCATAGTTGATGACTACCTTCGCCCCCCCACGCCCTAGCTCCTCGGCTATGGCCCGTCCGAGCCCTCGCCCCGCTCCCGTTACTACCGCTACAGCACCTTCCAGACTACCCATGTGTTCCTCCCTTTTCCATTTTCTCCTCCGAAGAAGTCTATTGCCGCAAGCAGCCCCGGGCAAACTATGTGCGCGGGGCACCTTCAAGCCACGAAAAACAGCGTCCGAAGAGTTACAATCTAGGGAGAAGCAGCAGTGAACATCTTAATAGGTAGATAGTCATATGTGTGTATAATGCACATAATATGGAAGCGAGAAAAATGGGCGAGAAGCAAGAGGCGAAGCGGGGACCCGAGGTAAAGCCGAGGAACTGGCTCGTGCCGGTGATTCTGTTGACGCTTCGGGAGTGGAACTCCTATGGTTACGAGCTTATGGAGCGGTCCACGGCTTTCGGGTTCGAGGCGATGAATCCTGGGACTTTGTATCGAACACTGCGCCAGATGGAGAAGGATGGCGTTGTGGAGTCTGCCTGGGAGACCTCCAAGGGCGGTCCGGCTCGGAGGATGTATACGATCACGGACGCGGGTGAGGCGTACCTGGACTTTTGGGCCAAGGCACTCGAACAGTACCAGCGCAATATGGACACCTTCTTCAAGCTCTACACCGGCCAGTCGTTACGGCCCGAGGAGAACGACAAGAAGGAAGACTAGGGCCGGGCGGTCGGTCTGAACGTAGAAACTCGGGGGACGCAAGGGGCGTCCCCTTTCTCTTGCCCGTGGGTAGCTTGCGAGCGGCCGGGCGGCGCAGTTCTGTCGCGGTAAGAGGCGCCGGGTGGTAGGCTGCGACAAGGGCCGGGGCAGGCCGGCCGGAACGGTGCGGGAGAGCGCAGAGATGGGGTTCTTCCGGGGACTAGCGGAGGCCGTTGTCTTCTTGGGCGCGGCGGAGGAGGTTTTTAGGATGACGCAAGGGTCCGGGAACCCCGCGGAGGCGGGGGTAAAGTCGATGCAGGACGTGTTCGGCGGGGCCATGGCGGCCCAGCAGCGGAGCGTAAGCCTGGCGCAGGACTGGACGCAGGGTGTGATCGACTCTTACGAGAACCAGGCCGCGAGCTACCAGGCGCTGATGGAGGCGATGAAGAGCTCCCTGTCGGCGCTTGAAACTACCCTCAAGAGCCAGGAGGAGACCAACAAAGCACTGAGGCAGAGCCTGGACGCCTACAAGAGCGCCCTCGACAACGCGAGCCAGACGCAGGAGAGGAATATGCTGCTCGCCCAGCGCTTCTTCAACGACATCGTCGAGACGCTGCGCGGGCAGCTCGAGAGCAGCCGTTCGCTCCTCGTGGAGCCTGCGGCGAGGCAGCAGGAGTTTTTTCAGAACATCACCCAGGAGTGGCTCGACGCCTATATGAAGCTACTCAACGCCCCGATGGAGCTCTACAAGTCCGGGTCGGAGAGGGCCCCGAGGCAGGGTAGTGGAGGCGTCTGAGCTGGCCGTGCGGACGATTTGTGCGGTTAGCACTTTGGTAATATAGATGACAGGTGTAGGCGAAAGAGGAGAAGGAAAGCGTGAGCTTCGGTAACGGCAACGGTAGTGGTGAGATCGTCATCTCGATGCCCCTAAGGACCGCGATAGGAACGTTCGGCGGCTCCCTCAAAGATATCCCGGCCACCGACCTCGGGGCGACGGTCGGCAAAGAGGTCATCAGCCGGTCCGGCATAGCGGCCGATCAGGTCGATCAGATCATCGTCGGTAACATACTCTCGGCCGGCCAGGGCATGAACCCGGGCCGTCAGGTCGGGATGAAGGCGGGGCTCCCGGTCGAGACCCCGGGGATGACGCTGAACAGGATGTGTGGCTCGGGCCTCCAGGCGATCATCTCGGCGGCGCAGGAGATAGCCCTCGGCGACGCCGAAGTCGTCATGGCCGGCGGCATAGAGAACATGGACCGGGCGCCTTTCCTCGTGGACAAGGGCCGCTACGGCTACAAGATGGGCATGCCCTCGGTTCAGATGCACGACCATATGGTCTTCGACGGCCTGTGGGACGTCTTCAACGACTACCACATGGGCGTCACCGCCGAGAACGTCGCGGAGCGCTACGGCATCACCCGTGAGGAGTCCGACGAGTATGCCGCGCGCAGCCACCAGCGGGCCCACAAGTCGAACGAGGAAGAGATCTTCAGCGGCCAGATCGTGCCGATCGAGATCAAGCAGAAGAAGGAGACCGTCGAGTTCGTCACCGACGAGCACGTCCGTCCGGGCGCGACGGCCGAGGGGCTCCAGAAGCTCAAGCCGATCTTCAAGAAGGACGGCGGCACGGTGACCGCCGCCAACGCCAGCGGCGTCAACGATGGTGCCGCGATGATGCTCGTCACGAGCGAGAAGAAGGCCGGAGAGCTCGGTCTTCCGATAGCCGGCAGGCTCCTCTCGGCGGCGGTCGCGGGCGTCGACCCGTCCGTGATGGGGACCGGCATGATCCCGGCGTCGCGCTTGGCGCTGAAGAAGGCCGGTCTCACGGTGGACGATCTCGACGCCGTCGAGGCGAACGAGGCTTTCGCCTCCATCGCCATCGCCGTCCAGCGCGATCTCGAGGTCCCCGACGAGAAGATGAACCCCGTCGGCGGGGCCATCGCCCTCGGTCACCCCATCGGCGCTACCGGCGCGATCCTGACCGCCAAGATCCTGCACCACCTGGAGCGTATCGACGGGCGTTACGGCCTCGTGACCCTGTGCATCGGCGGCGGCATGGGCATCGCCGCCGTCTTCGAGCGGGTGTCGTAAGCGGGGTAGAAGCCGACCGGTTCTCACCGGTCGTTCCATCGGAGGGGGCCGCGGATCAAGCGGCCCCCTCCGCGTCGTTCTGACAGAGCATCGAGCACGGATGGGGTAGCATTCCATCCGGTCGCGGCAGAGCACGAGAATCGGGAGGATCTGGTTTGGAGCTTGCGGGGCGGATGGAGCGGTTGGGGACGGAGACAGCCTTCTCCGTGCTCGCGAAGGCGAAGGCGCTGGAGGCCGAGGGGCGCGAGATCGTCCACCTGGAGATCGGCGAGCCGGACTTCGATACCCCGGCGCACGTCGTGGAGGCGGGCTGCCGGGCGTTGCGCGAGGGCAAGACCCGCTACACTCCGGCCGCCGGCATCCCGGAGCTGCGCGCCGCGATAGCGGAGGACGTGTCGAAGAGCCGGGGCGTAACGGTCGAGCCCGAGCAGGTCGTCGTCACGCCGGGGGGGAAGCCGATCATGTTCTTCGCCCTCCTCGCGCTCGTCGGCGAGGGGGACGAGGTCTTACTGCCGAACCCGTCGTTCCCGATCTACGAGTCGATGGTGAACTTCGCCGGTGGCCGTCCGGTCCCGCTGCCGCTCCGCCAGGAGAACGGCTTCCGCTTCGACCTCGACGAGTTCCGCGCGGGCCTGAGCGAGAGAACCAAGCTCGTGATCCTCAACTCCCCCGCGAACCCGACCGGCGGCGTGCTGACACCCGGAGACATTCACGAGCTGGCCGAAATCCTGCGCGAGCGCCCTGACGTAACGATCCTGAGCGATGAGATCTACTCAAGGCTCCTCTACGACAGCCCCTTCTCCAGCATCGCGAGCGAATCCGGCATGGGCCCGGACGAACGCACGATCATCCTGGACGGCTTCTCGAAGACCTACGCGATGACCGGATGGCGCATCGGCTACGGTGTGATGTCCCGCGCCCTCGCCGAGCAGATAACCAAGCTCCAGGTGAACTCGAACTCCTGCACGGCCGCCGCCTCCCAGTACGCGGCCCTGGCGGCCCTAGAAGGCCCCCAGGATGACGTCGGACGCATGCTGACCGAGTTCCGCGCCCGGCGAGACTTGATCGTGTCCGGCCTGAACGACCTGCCCGGCGTGGAATGCATAGCCCCCCAGGGTGCCTTCTACGCCTTCCCGAGCATAACCGAGACCGGCCACGGCGCGGACGCCCTCGCCGACCTGCTCCTGAACGACGCCGGCGTGGCCTGCCTCTCCGGTACCGCGTTCGGACGCCATGGCGAGGGACACTTACGCCTCTCCTACGCCAACTCCCGCGAGAACATAGCCAAGGCCCTCGAGCGTATGGGCGACGTACTCGCGCGGACCCCGGCCAGTTAACACCATCCGGACGGCCGCCTCTGATCATCCGGCAGTGAGCCAGGCCGTGGGATAAGAGAGATAGGGTGCAAAAAGGTAGAAAGAAGCATTGTTTCAGGAGAGGAGAGTCCCTCCCTCCTACACCTAGTTTCGGTCTCCGCTCGTCGGGGAGATCTCTATGTCGATGCGCTCGGCCCCATCCTGCCAGCTCATCTTCTCGGGGAGGCCGAGGCTGCGGAGTAGCTTGAGCATCGGGGTGTTGTTGGGCAGGACGTACGCATGCAGCTTCTCGACGCTCCTGTCACGAGCTGCCTCGATCAGCGCGCGGGTCAGCCCCAGCCCGAGGCCGAGACCCTGCATGCGATCCTCGACGAGCGCCGCGTACTCGGCACTCCCGGTCACGTCTTCGCTGCGGTCATAGCGCACGACAGCTATGATCTCGTTCTCGTCCTCAGGATCCAGGGCGACGAGGGCGTAGCGTTCCACGCCGTCGACCTCCGCAAAGCGCCGCGCCTGCTTGTCCGAGAGCTGCTTCATAGGGCCGAAGTAACGCATCTCGACCGTCTGCTCGCTCAAACGCCCGAAGAGGCGCTGCAATGCCCTCGCGTCGCCTGACCTTATCTCCCGAACCGGCACGGGCCTACCATCCGCCAGCGTAAGAAGGCCGCGGCCCTTCATCGAGGACGAATCCTTGCTACATTCTTCGTATCTATATGCAAAATTCACATAGTCAATAGTATCTCGTGAGGTACGGGTAAACAACGTGGGCTGGTGTCGTGGATCACCGTACCGGGGTCAGGGGGGAGCGGTATGCTACATCAGGGTTTTCACTCCAGTTCCGCATCTTTCGTATCTTTGGGCTTTTGCGAGAGGGGACTCATGCCGGATCTGACGAGTTCCAGGAATTGCTCCTGGGAGATAGTCAGGTACTGGGCCAGGCGGTCCGGTCTGAGGAGGGTGGACATGGCGTCGTGGAGGGCCTTGCGGTTCGCTTCGAGGAGGACGTCGAGGGAACGCTGGTAGTCGTGAGCCAGGGAGCCGGTCCACGATGCTTCCGAGCCTTGCAGGGCCTCTTCGAGCGTCTCGCCCTCCAGGGCCCGGGCGGCGAGCTCGACGGCGCGGTAGGTCGGGGTGGTCAGGCGGCGCTCGGTGGGGGAGAGCAGGCCGGCGGTCGTGTTCAAGCTGATCACGTATCGCAGGAGCTCCGCCAGCGCGCGGGCTTCTTCAGTGGAGATCCTCAATTCTGCGCGACCGTTCTGTGCTTCTTGCGCCACGGGCATCTCTCCTCAAGAAAATGTTAAGGGGATTTTAAACGTCGCGCGCGGAGGCCGCCAATACTTCATGCGGGAGCTCGGGGGTAAGGGTCCTTCTTCCGGGCTCGTGAGGTACGCTAGAAGGATGCGCAAGGTTCAGAAGTGGTGGCACGGCCGGGTTTCGTCTGCTCTCTCTTCGTCTCGGTGGGTTTCGTGGGGAGGGGTCTCGCTCGTCGTCGGGGGCGGGCTCGGGGTCGCGGCTCAGATCTTCTTCGTGCTGATGTTCGGCGCTTTCCCATTCTCGGGCTTCGAGGTCGCGTTCGGCATGCTCAGCGTCGTTTTCCTGTTGCAGGGCGCCGTGGTGCCGTTCGTCCTGGCGGTCGGCCTGACCGGGCTGTACGCCCTGGCGGCGCAACATCCGGGCCGGCTCCGGTGGTACGCGCGGCTCGGGCTCGGCCTGCTCCTGATATCGGCGGGCGTGCTGGCCGGGACGAACGCCTACGAGACCCTGATTCAGCCGCGGTACATCGCGTACGGTCCCGACGAGGGCATCCCCCTGACCCAGACCGTCTTGATCTGGGCGGGCTGGGGCTGGCCTATCGGTGCCACGCTCCTCGGTATCGGCGCGCTAGCCGTGAAGGGGCTGGGTTGGTTGCGAGCGTTGCCTCTCGCGCTCGGCCTCTTCAGCACCCCGCTGGCCTACCGGGTGTTCCTCCACGCGATAACGGGCGGGAACCCGCAAGGGGGCGTGAATGGCGCTTCCCGCATCTTACTCGACGCGCAGCCGGTGCTACTAAACCTCGGCTGGATCCTGCTGGGCTATCTTCTGCTCCGCGCGAGGGGAGCGGAGCCCATCTCCAAGACGAACCGTCGCCTGGCGCGCCATCTCTACGAGGGGGCGTGGGGCAGGGGAGAACTGGGCATCCTGGACGAGCTCGTCGCCCCGGACGTCATCGACCACTATCACGGCCAGCGCGGCCTCGGGAACCTCAAGAGGAGCGTCGCGAGCCTGCGCGCCTCCTTCCCAGATCTCCGTTTCGACCTCGAAGGGCAGGAGGCGGAGGAAGATAGGGTAACGACGCGTTGGACGGCGAGCGGCACGGATGCGGGCGGGGTCCTCTGGTATCCGCCGACGGGGAAAGCAGTAACCTTCTCAGGCACGTTCACGGACCGTTTCGAGGAGGGCAGGATCGTCGAGCACCGGGGGGAATCCGACACGCCGGGGCTGCTCCGCCGGCTCGGTCTCCCCCCAGAAGGATAAGCCCCGCCTTCCTAGCGGACCTGCTCCTCGGCCCGGGGCTCTCGGGCGCGCCCGTTGCTCTCGGGGGCTTTTGAGGAGGGCGGTCGGGGGGCGAAGGCGCGGTGGCCGGTGATAGCGTGGCCTACGATCAGGGTGTTCACGTCGTTCGTACCCTCGTAGGAGTAGACGCCCTCTATATCCGCCATGTGCTCCATCACGCGGTAGTCGAGGAGGACGCCGTTGCCGCCGAGGACGTCGCGGGCGAGGGCGGCGATCTCACGCGCCTTCGCCACGTTGTTCATCTTGAACATGGAGACGGTCGCGGGGTCGAGGTTACCGGCGTCCTTCGTGCGGCCCATGTGTATGGAGAGAAGCTGGCTCAGAGAGACCTCGTTGACCATCTTCACGAGCTTCTGCTGGACGAGCTGGTGTGAGGCTATGGGCGCGCCGAACTGCTCCCTCTCCTTCGCGTACGAGAGGGCGATCTCGTAGCAGTCCGTCGCCTGGCCGAGCCCGTCCCAGCCCACGCCGTAGCGCGAGTGGGTGAGGACGGAGAGGGTAGAGCCCAGGCCCGTCGCCCCCGGGAGGCGGGCGTCGTCTGGGATCCGGCAATCCTCCATCCTTATGTGCGTCTGCCAGACGGAGCGCTGAGAGCCCTTTCGCGGCAGGATCTCGGCGTGAAAGCCGGGGTTGTCGCCCTCGACTAGGAAGCCCGAGATCTTGCCGTCCTCAGTCTTCGCCCAGATTACGGCGACGTCCGCGAAAGAGCCGTTGCCTATCCACTTCTTCTCACCATCCAGGACGTACCCGTCCGGGACCTTTCTCGCGGTGGTCGACATCGAGCCCGGGTCGGAGCCTGCGGAGGGCTCGGTTAGGCCGAAGCAGCCGATCTCCTCGCATTTCGCCATCCCGGGGAGCCAGCGCATCTTCTGCTCCTCGCTCCCGAGCGCGTGTATCGCCGCCATCGCGAGCCCGCTCTGAACGTGCAAAAAGGTCGCCACGGAGCCGGAGCCGCGCGCTATCTCCGCTATGGCGAGGCCGTAGGCGACGTTGTTCCACCCCGCGCAGCCGTACTCGGGAGAGAACGGGCCTCCCATGACGCCTAACTCTCCGAGAGGTTGCAGCAGGTGGCGGGGGAACTCGGCACGGTCCCAGAAATCGGCGGCGATCGGGATCACCTCGCGGTCCACGAACTCGCGGACCTTCGCCTGAATCTCCTTCTCCTCCTTGGAGAGGAGGCTTGCGACGTTGATGAAGTCCGCGGGGCTCGTCCCCCGCCTGGTCTCCTCGGGCGTTACGTTCATCTTCTGCGTCCCCCTGCGGTCGTCTTCGATCGAAGTCCCTTGAAGGCAAGAATAGTGTCTAGCAACACAGCGGTCAATCTACGCCCCACAAGCTCGGAAGGTGTGGGGAGGCCCGAGAAACGGGTAAACTGTGCGGGGGAACACAAACGTGACCGGGCCGTAACGGCGTTGCCCGGAGAAGGAGGTACCGACCAGATGACCGATTCAACGGCCGGTAACGGGGGCAGCGGTCCCGGGACGGGCGGATTGACGCCGCGTGGCGCGGCGATGGCACCGTTCGAGATGTGGTCGCAGTGGTTCGTTAACAATATGGGCGGGGCGACGCCCGGGGGGAGCATCCCCTGGCTGACGAAGCCGGGCGTCCCCACGAGCAAGGACTTCGAGTCTCTGCCGGTGGGGACCGTTGCGAACGACCCGCTGCTCTCCGTGATGGAGAAGCTGTGGGACGCGAACCCCATGCAGAACGTGCTGCCCATAAACTGGTTGGAGATCACGCGCGCCCTCCAGACCCTGTGGCTGCGCGAGATGTCCGACCCCAGCAGGGCGATAGAGTCCGCCGCCGAGTTCAACGCCAAGGTCTGGCGCTCCACCTTCGACGTCTGGCAGGAGTCGATGGCGCGGATGTGGGGCCTGCCGGCCACGGAACCGCAGGAGGGCGAGGGTAGGGGCACTGCCGGTGCCGACAAGCGCTTCTCCGCCCCCGAGTGGGAGGCGAACCCCTACTATCAGACCCTAAAGGAATCCTACCTCCTGGCCTCCGAGTACCTCCTGAAGGAGGCCGAGAAGACGGACGGCGAGAGCTCCGAGGAGCAGAAGCGCCTGACGTTCTACCTCAAGCAGTTTGTCGACGCGATGGCCCCGGCGAACTTCCTTCTCACCAACCCCGCCGCCCTCAAGCGCATCGCCGAGACCGGCGGTACGAGCCTCGCCGAGGGGACGCGCAACCTCCTGAGCGACCTGCGCGAGGGACGCCTGAGCATGACCGACGCGAACGCGTTCCAGCCGGGTGAGAACCTCGCCATAACGCCGGGCAAGGTCGTCTACCGCAACGAGCTCATAGAGCTTATCCAGTATGAGCCCACGGTGGAGAAGGTTCACGAGATCCCCATCCTCTTCTTCCCGCCCTGGATCAACAAGTACTACATCCTCGACCTCCAGCCGAAGAACAGCATGGTCAAGTACCTTTTGGACGAGGGCTACCAGGTCTTCATGACCTCGTGGAAGAACCCGGATGCCTCGCTGGAGCACCTCCAGTTCGAGGACTACATGAGCCTCGGGGTCCTCTCGGCCGTCGACGTCGTGCGCGACGTCACCGGCGCGGAGAAGGTCAACCCTGTCGGCTACTGCGCCGGCGGGACGCTTCTCTCCGTGACGCACGCCTGGCTCGCCGCGGGCGGCGACGAGAACCCGTTCCACGCCTCGACCTTCATGGTCGCGATGCAGGACTTCTCGGACGTCGGGGACACGTCGGTCTTTATCGACGAGCCCCAGATCGAGTTCATGGAGCAGCAGATGAAGGAGCGCGGTTACCTCGACAACCGCAAGATGGCGAACATGTTCAACTCGCTGCGTGCGAACGATCTGATCTGGTCGAACGTCGTGAACAACTACCTTCTCGGCCAGAAGCCCCCCGCCTTCGACCTCCTCTACTGGAACTCCGACGGCACGCGCATGGCCCGCGACGCCCACAGCTTCTACCTCCGGAACACCTACCTCGAGAACAACCTCGTGAAGCCCGGCAAGGTCACCATAAAGGACCGCCAGATAGATCTCACTAAAATCTCCGGCGACGTCTACGCGGTCGGAGCCGAGAAGGACCACATCGTCCCCTGGAACTCGGCGTGGCAGATAAACAAGATCGCCAAGGACGCCAAGGTGCGTTACGCCCTAGCAAACTCGGGCCACATCGCGGGCATGATCAACCCGCCCTCCAAGGGCAAGGGAACGTACTGGGTCAACGAGGAGACCGACTCTTCCGAGACCGCCGAGAAGTGGAAGGAAGGGGCCAAGCGGCACGAGGGCTCCTGGTGGGAGGACTGGACGGCCTGGCTCTCCGAGCGCTCCGGCAAGATGGTTTCGCCGCCCCAGATAGGAAGCGAAAAATATCCGATCCTCGATGACGCCCCCGGCTCCTACGTCAAGGAGACGTAAGCCCCCGCGAGCCGGATGCGAGAGGGGGGCGGGGCGTCGTGTGACGCCCCGCTCCCCTTTTTCTTGACCACGCCTATCTAAGATCTGCTGGAGCGTTCCCCCAGCCAGCCGCTGAGCTTTGGCCAGAGACCTTTCTTGGCGCCTCGGCCGGTCATGAGGCCGACGTGCCCAGCGTCGAGGACGAAGAACTCCTTGTCCTCGC
>QQTW01002042.1_pt1 | contig 14481 bp, 16 predicted proteins | sample 1904831 | NCBI WGS metagenome assembly QQTW01 (sample SAMN09435610, study PRJNA476489) | Subsurface metagenome, whole genome shotgun sequencing project. | reverse complement strand
CGGAGTCATCGACGAAAAACAAAGCCTCGCCCAATGCCATGTTCTGGAACGTCGTGTGGTGCTTGACTGCCACTTGGAATTGCGTGTCGGGGGTGCAGTTCACTTTGAAGGTCTCGGAGTCCCATTGCACGGATCCCGATGCGGCCGAGGTCACACTCTTCGTTTTATGCACTTCCTTGGGTCCCTTGGAGGTGAGTTGCTTGATGTAGACCCTCAATTTAATCTCGGGGGCGTATCCCGTTGCTGAAACGATCGTGAAGGTCGCCGTCCCCAGCGGTGCTGATCCCCCTTGTCCTCCTCCTCCTCCCCCTGCTACACTCGTCATGGATCGTCCGCCCATGCTCACCGTTCGACTGTGTTGCGGGGATGATGCGGTCGGGGTTTGTGCCGTCGGTGAAGTCCCCACTGGACTTGGACTTTGGCCGCCCAATTGCCCGTTCATACCCACCGGGGTTTGACGCAGCGGATCAACCGATAATAGCCCGCCCTGCTTGTTGCTCATGGGACTGCCCTGCACGTCGGGACTTTCTGATCGACGGTTGTCTTTGTCTTTGTTCTTTTTGCCCAACAGACCATCCTTGAGGAACGACGCCCCCTTACCCACGCCTTTGATCGGTGCAGTGCCCACTGACGTCGCCACCGTCGCCACCTTGCGAGGTGCCGCCAGCGTCCCAGAGAAGGTCGACGAGCCCTGACGAGCTCGCGTCACGTACTCTGGTCGGAACAGAATCTTCAACCGGATCGTGCCGGACTTGCCGTCCAACGGCAGCTTGTACTCTTTCGGAATCATCGGCTCGAGCATCTCCAGGTTGATGTCGGCCGCTCCCAAGAAATCGTCGTTGCCCAACGTGTCGTAGTCATACACCATGACTTTAAAATCAGCTCCGATGCGCGACGGAACGGCCGTCTCGAAGTACTGCCGCCATACGGGGTTCAGCGTCTTCTTCTGCTCGGCCGACTTGAAGATTTCTTTTCCGTTCAGCACGAATTTGCAGTACGGGTCGCTAAAGCCGTTGCGGTCCGCAGCCGGGAGATCGTTCGCTTCCAACACGTCGACCCGGATGTTGCCCATGTTGTTGATGCTCTCGCGTGGGTCGAGCTTCATCTTGACCGGAATGTATCGCAGGCTGACCGTGATCTGGTTGACACCTCCTTCGACATCTTTCAAAGTAAGAACCGTCGGCTTGTTCTGTATTTAGATTCATTAGCTATAATCGTTCGCATCATCGTGATCATCTGCCATTTACCAAACACTGCCCCAGGGTCGTCAGGGTGTCGCCGCTGATCTTGGCAATGACGTGATCTTCCTTGTCGTCACCCTTGTGGTCACCCTTGCCTGTGAGTCGGACGGTGATTCGGGAGACGTCAATCTCGCGAACAAACGCATCTCCCGCTGGGATTTGTCAGTCTCGATACGCAATATGGAAGGGATATCTGTGCAACCACATACTCTCGTCGAACCGGTGATGTCTCGACTTGATCTTGGACGACGCATACGAGGGGAAGCGCATATCGTCCATGAGCACCTCGACGCGAGAATTGGTCTGAGCGAATTCTCCTTCGATGAGCTTGAACACCACAAGACCAGATTCTAGAACGCCAGTAAGTTAGTGCTGAGTTGCTCTGCCTGACCTATACTCGTCTTACCGTATTTGCCAAGATCCTCGGGCCGTAGGTAAATCTTCGGCGCCCGCTTCTCTTCCGTCGTCTCGCTTTGGTCCTTCTCGCCTTCGGCCATCTTCTGCAGCAAGGTCGGATCGGTCTCGCTGGTCTTGCGGTCTTCGGCGTTCTTTCGTGTCACGCTATCTTGGGTGGATCCACCATCAACCGACACCCGCTGCTGCTCTTCCTTGACATCCGCATCTTCCTCCGGATCCACAACGTTGAGACACGGATAGAATGCCACCGTATAGTTCAACGTCCCCTTGGCCGCGCCTTTGCTATGGATGCGCAGTCCATCCGACTGCAGACGACGCTCACTGTGCGCCAAGTATTCGCCCGTGGCGTCCTGATGGATGTAATCCGCCGCCGCCACCTCAACCTGACCCAGCGACCGGTCCTTACCAAGATTCTCCTCATCGAGCACCTCGATCGTGATGCGTTCGCGATCCGAGTGCATCGGAATGTAGTGCACCTCGTCCCATTCCGGGTCGAGGTTGTTTCGGAACGTCACTGTCCGGGCCTTCTCCACGCCCGATAGCAGCACCTTGACGTACGGATCCGACTTGCCGACCGTCTCCAGATTGCGTAGGCCTCGGGCGCTGTGGAAATGCAGCCGCATGACACCGATCGGTGTGATGTAGCCTCCACTCCCGCCCAAGACTCCTTTGAGGGCCACCGGCTTCCATTGCAATGTCATCTTGGCTCGTCCCGACTTGGCCCCCGCGAGATGATACCACTCCTGTCCCTTGTCCATCAATCGCAGCATGTCGTCCAGTCGAACCTGATACGTCCCCAGGATGGGATCCGTTGCGAGATCGCGATCGTCTTTGATGACCAGGCCCAACTTGGCCGACCGTCGATCCGTGATGAGAAACTCCTTGGATGGATTGGGCCAGATGGGATTGTTCGTTCGCTTGAGCTTGTTCGTGACATGCACCTCCCGGCCGTTGAGGAGCAGCACCGCGTACGGATTCAGGTTGCCGACCATGCTCTTGCTGCTGTCCAGTTCCTTGGCCTGCTCCACCGTGAACTTGGCGATACCCGTGTTGGACTCGGGCGGTGGCTCGACCGTGCCATCCTCCAGCTTGCGACCTTCGAGGACGGGGAAGAAGCGGATATCGGCTTGAATCACGCCGCGTGCCTTTCCGCCGACCAACACCTCCAGTTGCAGGTTCTCCTGCTCAGGGTCTTTCTCGAGGCTTTCTAGCACGAAGCTGGCCGTCCCAAGCGACTTGTCTTTTCGGAATTCGTTGTAGTCAAAGACTTGCAGCGTCAGCGTGTCCCGGAGGGATGTCAGGATGATCTCTTTGGTTTCGTTCCAGCGCGGACTGGCATTCTCTTTGACGATCTTGGATTGCACGAGGGCGTCCTTGCCGTTGAGCGACAGCACCACGTAGGGGTCGGGGGTGCCCGAAAACTTATCCGGATTCCTCAACCCCTGTGCGCCGTGAAGAGTTACCGCCACGACTCCAATCGCTTGATCCAGCGCATCTCCCGACAAGATCTTGGCAACCTCGATGGGGAAGACGTTGGGCGCGTACATGATGGGACTGAGGTTGGCGTGAATCTGACTCTGGATGAATGTCTCCAGACCGGGGACGAAGTTGATGTCGAAGCCCAGCATATCTCCCCCGAGCGGCTTGCACACGTAGTCGATCGTGGGTTCTTCCAGGAAACAAAACTCGATCCGCTCCACGTGCGGGAAGGGAATCTGCAGTTTGACCTTGAGTCGAATCAGGCCCGAGAAGGCCATGTCTTCAACGATGACGTCCAGACCGTGGCTGACCATCGCCTTGCCGACTCTCACTTCCAGGACGACTTTCCTGTTGACTTGTCAGCATGTGATGTTGCTGTTCATCCAGAGCCACCTACGGATTAACTTTGTTCTTGATCTGGCGCGCCGTTAGATCCTCGACATCATTGGGCGTGAAGCTGAATTTCCAGTCCATCAAAACGATGTCGTCCTCAGCTTTGGGATACGTTCTGACGTGATCCATTCGTGGCGGCTTGGACCCCAGGGTAAAGAACTTGAGCCGCAGACTGTCCAGGAAGGCTGGTGTCGCCGTGCTGAGCACTTGATCGACGGAATTGATAACGGTCTGGGCTAGCACGGGCTGGTAAATGGGCCAGAACTTGACCAGAAAACTATTGATCCACTCCAAGCTCTCGACGTCCGTCTCGAGCTTCGTCTTGGCCAGCTCCCGCTCGATGTCGTCTCGGAAATTCCGACGCACTCGACGGATGGACGTCCGATAGTAGGTGGCACAAATGGCGAGGATGATCATGACCCAGCCGAGGCCTCCACCCACGACGGCGACGGACCAGGAGGAGAGACAGGCGAAGACGATGATGGCCGTGTTGTGGTACCAGTCTGAATACGGTTAATTAAAGAGATCATTCCATTTCCATTGATCAATCGTTTGATGCTCACCTCCAAAGAACTTGTCGTCGAGCTTGCTCTCGACCCAGGTCTGATGATCCAGCAGGGTCGGGCCTTGGGTATCGGCGTTGTCTCCACTTCCGAACTTGGGCGCCCATCCCGTCTTGGAGACCCATTGTGCGTTCTCATCGGCGGTCCACTGACCGTTGACTTTGGTGGTGTCGCCATTGGCCGTCGGTGCCGACTGATCCACGAGCGCTGCCCCTTCGGTCGGCGAGGGCAGGTCATACTTGACCGCGTTGGGGTCCAAATCCTATCATCACGTTCGTGAGCATGTGTGACCAAATTTTGACGCAACGGACAAGGTGGTCACTTACCACGTCGGTCACCAGTGCCGATGCTTTGTGATGCCGAGGATGATGGAAGCCAGGCGGTACATGCTGTGATCCACCGTACGAATCAGCTAGATATTTCTACCTGCAGACCTCTTCTCTCTCCATCTGTCTATTCCTCATGCGTCCTACACCTCCATACGACTGCACTCACCGATCTGGCTTGAGCCGCTTTCTGCTCGGGCGTGGCATTCGGATCAAACTGATACGCATCCGATCCCGCTCTCTTGCTCTCCTCCAGCATCTCACGCTCGGCGTCGGCGGCTGTGACGAAGCTACGGTCGTCACGCGCCGCCTCGATGACGCCTTGCTGCTTGCGCGCGGACACCTGCGAGGTGCTCATCTTGACAGGCGTCCTCGTCGAGCCGGACTATTTAAATTTTCCTGGATCTCGGCTGAGCCCCTGAGGGGACGAATGGCTGAGTGGATGAGCCTACGTGACTGATGGTTTAGCGATAGGGATATGAGAGGAGGATTGCTGATATGAGCTCGGCTTCAGGTTTCCATGCGCACGATCGGCATGGACAAAGAACACGTCGACTGCGAGCTGAGGTCAAACGTTGAAGAGGTCAATTGGAAATAAAAAGATGAGTGATTGGTGTAGGAAAAAAGGCGGATAGTGAATGAAGCCTGATTGCCGTCAGGAGATCTTTCACGTCGACTGACGTGGATCGATGAAGTGAACGCGAAGAGGCGGCTGCCGAATTGGGCGGTCGGATCGGGATTCTTGCCGGCAAACGCCCAGTCTCATGTGCCTCAGGGATACTGTAGCAGGAAGATGAGATCAACAACCGGGGTTGGAGGTCCCTTCCCGTCGGCAGCTTTAAATCTGGGGAAAGGCTGAAGGAGGAAGAAGACGAAGAACGGGAAAGAGGAAAAGGGAAACGGGGGGTCGGGAAGGGAGAAAGAACGAACGAACCCAGATACAGAGAGCAACCTTATGATGGACTGACAAGGCGGGAACACGACGATCAAACCGTCTCCAGGGCCGATGGCAGTTGGAAAAAAATATATTTCCCGCAGATATCAAGCACTGAGTACGAGCATGTGAGGCTCTTCAACTTCAACGACCATTCAACCGGCGCCGTACTCGCTCAGACCAGGTCAAGGAACGGGTTACGAGACCCTTCTACGAGAATGAACGTGCCCCGAAGATGATTCCCCCCCAGATGCGGATTCGGGAGAAAGCCCGTGGGTGAGATGCTGGGGCTGCAAGCTGGGGTGACACGACACCTAATCGATTATGCTGCATCCCGACGATGGTAACATGGGAAAGAAGGAAAGAGTGTGGTAGGGTTCATGGAGGCATCGATGTTGCCGAGCTTGACGCGGCGCGGCTATATGTAGAGCTGGACGCGATGGTGCTTTTGAAACATTGAAACATCATGTCGACAAGCTACAATAGGAGATGGTACTTTCGGATAGTTTCATCGCTCTGGGGATTAACGTCGATCTTGGGGTGAACAAGAGTAACATGGTGAGGATGGGCAGCAGACCTGGTACGAAACACTCGCGGGGAGAAACCGCTACATATCGAGGGAATCATTCTTGGGCGACGCTGAGAAAGAAGGGTGGGAACGACTATCGGGAAAAACCATTCTGATGAGACCCTACCGTGATACTGTACTGCCGTTCATCGATTGCTCATGCGAATCACACCGGCACCGACCAGGCGTCGGATCTTGTCACGAATCCCAGCGTTCTTCATGTGCTCGTTCAGAGCCGCCGGATCATTCTTGGCTTGCTGCAAGATGCTCTGCATCACCGGATCTTGCAGGATGGAAATAATCTATGTTTCGATGTCATCGGTCAGCGAGCTGATCCGTCGACGTTGGAATAAAAATGCCAGTGAGAAGATGACTGACCTCGGGATCTCGTTGGATGCGTTCCATCGTCTCCTCCTCCGTCTCCCCCTCTCGCGCGCTGTACATCGCCTGCAGCGCCTTCTGCTGCTGTTGCTCAATCTCGCGCGTATTGGCGCCCGTCGAATCGTGTTCCGTCGCTTGGGTGCAGATATCCAGGCACTTGCTGTACTCGCGCATGGCAAAGTACGCCTGCGCCTTGCGGATGTAGGCCCGTACGAAGTTTGGGTCGCGTTTGATGGCCTCGTCGCAGTCTTGTACCGCGCTCGGGAAGGACATCAGCTTGATGTAGGCCGCCGCCCGATTGCTGTAGCCGCGCGGGTCGTCCGGAGCGCGCTTGATCATCTCGGTGTATGCGGCCACGGCACCGGGCCAGTCGGCCTCTTTGAATTTCTTGTTGCCTTCTTCGCGCGCCTCCTCAGCCTTGGCCGGGTCGACGTAGGATTCCTTTTCCTTGATGATGAGCGCCTTCTCCGCCGCTCGGAGCTTGGTGAGGATCTCCGGCGTGCGATGCTCGGTGAGGGAGCGTTGATAGTGGTTGATGGCATTTTGCAGGTCGCCCATCTTCTCATACGCAGCACCCATGCGTCCAAACGCTCTGTGACCATGTCAGCCATGGTGGGCCAATTTTGACATTGACATTTCGAGGACTCACTTGGCAATCAACTTAAAGTCGGCCAGCATCTCTCGACCTTCGTCGATCGCTTTCTGACACGCCTCGATCGCACCCGGATAGTCTCCCTTTTCGAACTTGGCCGCCCCAATGTTCGTCAGATAGGTGATGTCCTTGTGCAACTCCCACGCCTTGCTGTAGTGTTCGATCGCCGCATCAAACTCGCGTTTCTTGTACAATTCCGTTCCCCGCTTCTTTTCGGCATCGGCTTCTTCTTGCGCCTTCTTCTTCGCCATGGCCTCCTCATCATCAGGCTCGGGCTCGGGTGCTGGCTCCGGCGCTCTTGCAGTTTCAGATGGCTTGGGAGCACTCGAGCTCGGCCGACTGCTGGCATCGGGCATCGGAGTGTCCTGGTCGGCATCTTTCGCCGCCGGACCAGTTGCCGCATCCGACTCGCCTTCTCCGGGTGTTCCAAATTGCATGTCCATCCCCAGCAAAACACCCATGACCTGCAGCATCCGTGGATCTTGCATGGCCTGCGACATGCTCGAAGGATTCTGCCCCATTTGCTGCAGCTTCGCCATGAAGTTGGCGTCGGCCAGCAGCCCGCTGGTCTTGGGGTTGTTGGCCAGTTTCTGCATCAACTGCGGATCGGTGAACATGCTGCCTAGTCCACCCAACGGATCTCGACCCGCTCCGTCGGCGTGCGCTTCGGCCTCGATCGCGCGCTTGACGGCATCGGCCCCGGACTTTGCTTGCGCATTGGATGGTTCGAGTTCGACGGCCTTCTCATACGCTTCCAGTGCGTCCACTATCCACCACGTCAGCACCAACAGTATGTAAATAAGTTTCGCGACCTGCCATCGTACCTAGATTGCCCTGACCATGCAACGCCGTGCCCTTTCGTGTCCAGCCCTTGGCCCAGTCGGACTTGATCTCGGTGACCTTGTTGGCATCCTCCAGTGCATGGTCAAAATCTTTGAGGGACGCATAGGCGCCGGAGCGGTTCGAGTACAAGACATGATTGGTTGGCTCGAGCTCAATGGCCTGCGAAAACTTGTCTCTATATCGATATTAGCCGGCGGTATCAATAAGACGAAGCTTGGGACGAACTGACACTGCCTCCTCAAACTTCTTTTCCGCGAATGCCTTATTGCCTTCGGCCTTCAATGCGTCCGCCATGATACCCCGAATCTATCTTTGTCCAAATCTGAGACTGAATTGGGGGAAGGTGATGGAGATGAGGGTAATGGTAGAAAATGCTGCCTGTGAAGCTGGAGTGACGCTGCTCTGACCTTCTAGAGCTTTCGGCTTCGGCTTCGGGCTTCGGGTTTCGGCGGTCGGGCCGAGATTTTCTCCGTGATACTCCCTCACCGCCTGAGCACGTGTGCAGGATTCTGCCGCATCCCCCAACCGCCCGTTCGTGACTCTAACGTGGGGCAGCACACCGCTAAGATTCTCGAAGAGTAATAATATGAGCTTCAAAGAGTGCAACTGGGTGTTCAAGTCAACTGCCTTCGGTACGAAACATACGAAGCATCATGTAATTAAGACAATGCTGATATATAATTTTGGTACCTAGGTAGCTCCTACCGCGTAAACTACCCTCATTGTGAGTCGTCAACCACCGGGGCTCAGGCCTTGGGCGTGCTCTCGTCGTCAAGATGCCGCCCAAGGGCAAGTCGAAAGAGGACAAAGCGGCCATCAAACAGCTCAAAGATGCTCTGTACGCTCGATGTGCACAAGAGGACCCAGAGAAGCGGTTTTCGACCGAAGATCTGCTCGAACTAGGCGTCATCCGTCGCAATGACCATGAGATGTTGATGCAATGTACCCAGGTGCTGCTGGCGGAAGGGTTATTTCAAGTCTCGAGTACCTTGGACGGAGCATTGTTCCAAGTGATCCGTAAAGAAGATGCAGCACGGTACGTCATGTGAATGATTTATGCACGATACTCCATCAATCTCTAGACAACGAAGCTGATATGAATCATTGATTCTAGATATCAAAACTTCACGCAGGAAGAGCACCTCGTCTTCACGACCATCGAAGCCGCCGGACGAGACCCGATCTGGACCCAAACGATTAGGAATCGCACCAACCTGCATTTGACAGTCGTCAATCGAGCGATCAAGAATCTCGAAAGCAAAGGCTTCATCAAGAACATTCAAAATGTCCGCTTCCCAACGAAAAAGATGTACATGCTCGCCAAGCTCACGCCCTCGGAAGACGTCACGGGTGGACCATGGTTCACGGATGGCGAGCTCGACACGGAATTCATCGAGCGATTGAGCAGTCTGATCGAGATGTACGTACGAAGTCGAAGCATGCGTCGATTTCCACGACATGCACATGCACATACATCCACAACATCCTCACACAGCAAAGCTACGACGAAGGATAAAGGATCAATGCCCAATGGAACCCCAAAGAAACCCACAAAGCATCAAGTCATCGAACTGGAAGAAGTTCCTCCCTCGGACGAGACCGGCACTGGTGCCGGTACTGGTACCAGCACCGCTACCAAACGACCCGCTCCCTCATCATTCTCCAAGCCTCCGGCAGCCAAAAAACCCACAACTACCAAATCCCAACCATCGATCCTCAAACTCGAAGAAGCACACGCGCATTACCTCCCCCACCCGCCTTCTTTCCAAGACTACCCTACCCTTCCGGACATCATGTCCTGGCTGAACGGGACGCGGGTGACAGACACGCCATTAAGCGAAGAACACGTTCGGCAACTCCTCGACCTGTTATATTACGACAACCGCATCGAGCGAGTGACGATTGATCTCCCTCCTCCTATCAACAACGGTCTCATTCCCGACGAGTATGGATACAACGAACGAGATGATCCAGATTATGATCCAAAAATGCCCGATACAGTGCATGATGATGATGCCGAGAATGTCTTTCAACCGATCCTCAAGGAAACACCCCCGCCGAGGGAGGCGATGCCGTTGATGTTTCGCGCCGTACGGATCCTACCACTGGACTCTGATCAGATGTATCCCGGTGATGGAAATGCTTATACTGAGGTGCCTTGCGGAAGATGTCCCGTGTTTAATTTATGTGAACAGGGGGGTCCGATCAATGCGAGTTCGTGTGTGTATTTTCAGGAATGGCTCGAGAAATGATGAATCGCTTTCTTTCTTTCTCTTTCTCTCTACATATCTCCTCTCACCTCTTCCCTCCCTTCCTTCCTGCCTCCCTCCCCCCCTCCTCTCGCTTTCTCCGAAAAGCATGTCCCGGTTAAAAGCGCGCGCCTTTTTCATGTAGTTGTTTTCATTTCTTTTCATCATCAGCGACCATGGTGAGACTGGCTGGCTTCATTACCTATACCTAGCTGCTTCATTCATTTTTTCATCTGTCTTGCACACACACTGAACATTGGGTGGAAAAATGCCATTGCCCAGCAGCCAGCCAGCCGAACAGGTTCAGCGATTCTAAAGAGGGGGAAAAGGAGGAAGAGGGAATAGAAGGGGAGAGGAAGTAGCCGTTCTATTCTGTTCCTCTCTGTGGAAAGGAAAGAAAGAATAGCATGAGCCCGTCTTCTTTCATGTTTCTATTATACATTTCAGCGATGAGCCTGCTCTAGTCACAGTAACTGGCTTCATTTCTTTACTCTGATTTTATTACTTTTGGCATGCACACTAGAATATTGATTGGTGGAAAGATGACAGGCCGGCTGGCTGGCTAGCTGCTGAAAAGGTCAGCAGTTCGACATAAGCGAAATGGGGAAGTATATAGCTTTTCTTCGGCTCGGTGCTTGGGGCTTTTTCTGTTTCGTCGCTACATATTCCCTACGGTATTGCTTGTCTGAGGGTGTTCAATTCGCTTGCTTGCTTGGCGTTATATTCGCTTGACCTCTAGCATTTATTTAGCATGGCATTGCTTGGCATTTACACCAGCTTGACCTCTCTTATCATACGACAGAAATATCGCACCGCACAGTAACCGACCCCACTTCCGCTCGGACGATGAGGAAGGTGAGGCCGCTTATTGCATGGTGCGATACTTCTGTCACGTCGTAATAGTATTTAGTTCTAGTACACTTGCATGTTAGGGCGTTTTGACCATAGTTTCTCTTATGCGTTCAATGAGCTTCCATTGGCTTTAGCTGCGGTTGATGTGATCGAGCTCGGAGTGGACCACTGTAGCGTAGCCTGGAAAGCTGAATTCAGGGTGAGCCATGAGACGGAAGGAGCAACTAATTGAATTTGGGGAAAAAGGGCAATCAAGCTAAGTTCTGATTGAAGTGAAGTGAAGTAAAGTGGACGATCGATATGTTCTTTTGCGTGTTACTACCTAGCCAGCAAAGCGATCCATTGAAAATCCGTCACGTGCATGCTCGAGCCTCCAATTTGCGAATTCACCATATCTAACAATCAAACTTCTGCTCTCTCTCACTTTCTCTCCTCACAGTTGACCACAGTCGGTGATGACGGGTGGCTTGGGATTGCCCTGGGGAAACTTGGGCGAGCCCGAACTGTCACCCGTGGCCTCGAGAGCCTTGACAACCTTCATCGACTCCTCGTCAGCCACCTCGCCAAAGACGACGTGCTTGTTGTCAAGCCAGTCCGTCTTGATGGTCGTGATGAAGAATTGCGAGCCGTTCCTGTTTTGATGGTCAGTTTGCTAGTTCGGAAGAGGCATTGCGAATGGCGAAATACGCACGTGTTGGGTCCCGAGTTGGCCATGGACAGCTGACCGGGCTTGGTGTGTTTTAGCTTGAAGTTCTCATCGGCAAACTTCTCGCCGTAGATGGATTTGCCGCCGGTGCCCTACATAATCAGCATGATCCAGGTGAATTATTTCGAGATTGAGCAGTGGCTTACGTTGCCGCGGGTAAAGTCACCACCCTGAAGCATGAACTGAGGGATGATGCGATGAAACACAGCTCCCTTGTAGCCGAATCCCTTCTCGCCCGTGCAGAGGGCGCGGAAGTTCTCGGCCGTCCGAGGGACCTCCTCGTCGAAGAGGACCATGTTGATCCGTCCGGATTGCTCTGAGCATATCAACGTCAGCAATGGGAGCCGGAGACTGAATTCTCAGCATCCTATCTCACCCTTGACGTCCCGGGTCGGTCGGTTGGAGCTATCGAGGACGGGACCGGTCCAGGCCACGTCGAAGTAGGTTTTGAACACCATGGTGGCGGGGGAAGCGTGGAATGACCGTCGAAGGGGACTGAGAGTGGATCCAAGTGGTCTTCGAAAGGCAGCGACTCGAGAGGAGATGGAGACGGAATGGCCGAGGGAGGAAGTGGGGCGAAGGAGGAGAGAAGAGGAGGAGGAAGGGAGGAAGTGGGGCATCGCAGGCTTCTTAAATCCGTTGGTGAGCAGAAGTGCTACAAGTACATTAGCCCCGCAATCCAAGTATACTATGGCGTAAGAGATGTGAGAAGATACCTGATGGGGCGAGATTAGCAACTTGGACTTGAGAGATACCGAGTTTTGCTGAAAAAAGGACTAAAACGTGTAGTACCGTTCAAGTACCGGATATGACGCTATCATCATCGTGAGCCTCAGCGCCATTTTTCTCCCTCTTCGGCAGAGGGATCGTCGAGGACATTTCTGCAGTGGGAAGACCGCAGATAACCCCCCTTCTGAAGAGCGAAGGAATCAAGGAGCTCAATTGATACCAGGAGACCAGATACTCACATGGCAATGTAGAACTTCAATTGACCAAGAAACAAGAATGATCAGACCGACCGACAAGCTGCAATGGAACGACTGAGACTGTTGGTAGCAGAGGAGAGAAGAGGCTCTCGTCCCAAGTCAGGGAAATTTTTCTCGCCCCTGAATTGAACGCTCCCGGGAAGAGCTCCCCATCCCGCTCAGCCGATGATGCGCTCATCGAGCCTCGATATTGATGAAAGATGACCATTGAATATCGTTCTCTATGGCGTTATAAAGAGGGAGAACTCACTCTAACACTTTAAGATACATCTTGAAAACGGTCGGCAGCAGCAGTACCAGTAGTCACATGACTCTATCATGTGATTCTAACTCACGTGACCAATCACCAACTGCCCCCTTGTCTCGGACCAAGCCGGCGAATCTGAAGTTCTCGGCCGCGGGCTGACGGCTGAACAACATTTTGGGCCACGAATACTCGATTGTCGCCCGCCAACCGGAAGCATTGTCAATTTCAACGATCAAAGCAGAGCAGACCACAGCACACGGCATTCGCGATGGATTTCAACTCGCTCAAGGACCAGGTCAGCAATATCAGTCTGTACGATGTCAAGGCGGGAGTGCGCAAGCTGCAAAATGGTGAGCGTTGATCTATACCAGCTGCATGCCATATACCGATGCTAAATTATATATCTGTCTAGCGGTGATGAATTTTACCGAGATGGAGGCCAAGGTGGCTATCACCAGAACTCATGACAGGAAAGCGGAATTGACTGTAGTTTATCAGGTGCGGGAGGCGACCAACAACGAGCCATGGGGTGCCTCGTCCACGCTCATGCAAGAGATTGCCAATGGGACGTTCAATTAGTATGTTTGTAGTATTCGAGTTATTACCTTCAGACCACTAACACATTCGACAGCGGCTTGCTGAACGAGATCATGCCCATGATCTATAAAAGATTCACCGACAAATCCGCCGAGGAGTGGCGGCAGATCTACAAGGTGCGTCGATTGACCGTCTGACTGATGGTCGTTGAAAATTTCCTTACTGATACCCTCCAATCCAGGCCCTTCAACTGCTGGAATTTTTGATCAAGAATGGCTCGGAGCGAGTGATTGATGATGCTCGCTCGCATCTCTCGTTGCTCAAGATGTTACGCCAATTTCATTTCATCGATGCCAACGGTAAAGATCAGGGCATCAACGTGCGGAACCGCGCCAAGGAGCTTGCCGATCTGCTGTCGGACGTCGACCGAATCCGAGCCGAGCGAAAGAAGGCGAGGGCGACGCGAAATAAGTATGGTGGTCTCGAGGGCGGGTCCAGCTTTGGATCGTCGAGTAACAGTCGATATGGTGGTTTTGGCAGCGAAGACATGAGCTTCGGTGGTTACAGTGGCGGCGTGTATGGCGACGGGGGTGGCTTTGGAGGAAACACGTCTGGGTTTCACGGGTCGAGCAGCAGCAGCGGCGGTCGTCGCGATCGATTCGAGGAATACGACGAGGGCGACGATGGTGGGGTTGCGGCGGCTCCGTCCGGTCGACGAACCGCCGACAGTGGCGGTTCGAGCGTTCGTCGAGAGGAGGCGTCCAAGAAAAAGACCGAGCCGCCGAAGCCCAAGGAGCCCGAGGTGGATTTGTTGTCGATCGATGAGCCTCCAGCCGTCACGAGTTCGAATGGGAAGGGTACTGCGGCGGACGACGATTTCGACGATTTCCAATCAGCGGCTCCTCCACCGCCAACAACGCAGTCGACCAACCCACTCGCTCAAGCTCTGCCACTCCCCACGATGACCTCCTCTGCTGCTCTCCCCGCGCCGCTTGCCGCACCCAAGCCCATGTCCGGTGGACCAAACGCGGCCATCAACAACCTCGTTGCATTCTCATCCGTCTCGCCCACACCGTCCAATACATCAATCTCGCAACCACCTCCCCC
>QQTW01002041.1_pt1 | contig 14482 bp, 14 predicted proteins | sample 1904831 | NCBI WGS metagenome assembly QQTW01 (sample SAMN09435610, study PRJNA476489) | Subsurface metagenome, whole genome shotgun sequencing project. | reverse complement strand
GCCGATCAATCTCCTCGGTGCCACCAAGAGTAGCGCGATATCTTTAGGGAGATGTAGTGATCGTTGTGTTGTCGCTAGCCTATTGTTTATTTCGTGGATTTTTTCCAAAGGGTACCTACTATTGTAGTGAGCACTGAGCCCTGGAGTTGAGAGTATTGCCTGATGTGCCCAAGTGCATGGACGGTAGCAGGTGTGCAAAAGCGCCGAAGAAAGCATTAGCGCGATTCGTGCCGAACTATGTCATCGGAACTGTGGATGCGCAACTGTTTCCACCAGAGCATGCTCGAAACATCCACAGACTGTTGGATGGTTTGCTAGATGCTGAAGATAATGCGCTTCTTGGTCTCCTGCTCGAGCTCGTCGCGATTTTGAGAGGACACAACCGTTCCGCGTTACGTGAGGCTGTTACACCGCAATGTCCCCCGCCACCATCAATAATAGTCAGGACTTTGCAGAAAGCGCTTTAGAAAGGGAGTTCTACAGGTACTGTCTCATTCATATGCAACAAACAGTCGGACTCACCATATTGAACTAGGTATTACCGGCCGGAGCCCTTAGCAGCGGCGGCGACGGCCCACCGGCCTGGGTTCGGTGATCTTCACATTGTCTCGTGTGACCCAGGCATCCGCAGGCGGAGGGGCCCTCGATCCTCCTATGATACAGCTCTTACGGCCTTTGCGCAACTAGGTGCTCTGCGGCTCAACGCACGTCGGTGCATGATATCTTTCTTCGACAGAAAGAACCAGTATATTCTTGCGGAGGCCACCAGGACGCTCTCATTGCAAACAGATATCGCACAGCAGCAGTGCGATGAACTATGGCTTGGTGCCACAGTTCTTCCAAAAGGGCATGGAATCTGCGAGCATACCGTCAAACTATCTCCCATGTACGAAATGTCAAGCACAGGCATATACATGGAGGTCACGTCTCAAGTGATTCCAGACCTGAGGAAGGATGAGAGGTTCAAGGACAAGGCATACGTAACGGGATCACCTGGTGCACGCTTCTACGCGGGTGTGCCAATTCGCAGCCCGGGTGGAGCTAGCATAGGCTCATACTGTGTGCTCGACGACCAGCCAAGGGATGGACTCGATGCATCCTCTCTGGAGTTCATGAAGGAAATGGCCGTCACGGTCATGAAGCATCTTGAGATGGCCAAAGCTCAGGATGACCACCGGCGTGGCGGGGTCATGGTACGAGGTCTCGGCAGCTTCATAGAGGGTAAATCTACCACGAAGGGATGGTCCTTCGACTCCCCGAAAGCCATGGCAAAGACTTCGGCGAGTGTCAAAGGGTATCATGTCAAGGAGAGTGAATTTGAGCACAATCAAAAAAGTCAAGACACCGTTCCGAAGGCTCCACAAAATTCTCATTCCTCTCCTGGTCCTGGCTCAGGGCCTCTGAAGCTTCCGTCAGAGGAAAGCGTTTTATCTGCACTAAGGGCTGGATCTCAGCTGAAAGAAGCCTTCTCCTCGACTGAGAGCTCCACGGTCACGTCAGCTACTTCCAGTAACATCGCAACGCCGACTTCGGAGAAACCAGCGACCGTCGCAAATTCAGGTGACACCCGCCCGTCGGTGGAAGCTAACGCGGAGCCTGATCTCCAAGACGTTGTGCTTGCTCCGAATGTAAAAAACACTTTTCAGCGTGCTGCTGATAGTATACGAGAAGCTACGGAAGTCGAGGGAGCCATGTTCTTCGACGCGAGCGTTGGATCCTTTGCTGGACTTGTGGAAGCTTCTGAAGGAAAAGATCAAGCCTTGCATGACGATTCAGATTCTTCACTCCCACACGTGAGGAACGCGAAAGACACTTCCGAGTCCACTGACAAGATTCGGCGAATTCGATCAGGACTCGATGAGAAGCAATGCAGAGTGTTAGGATTATCGCTTTCGAGTGGCATCGACCCAGAAACTGGTCGCGGATCTGGAAAGGAGCTTGTTATGACCGAAAGATTCCTCAAGGGCTTGTTGCGAAGGTATCCGCGCGGTAAAGTCTTCAACTTCGATGATTCTATAGCGCCTACATCACCAGCCTCTATTGATAATGATCTGCACATGTCAACCAGTTACGAAGCCGTCTTTGACACCGACGCTGATCTCGAGTCAACCATACCAACCAGAAGGAGTAGAAAACTATCATGGCAGAGCGAGTCCTTAATCCTCCATGAGATCTTTCCGCGCGCTCGTTGTCTCGCCTTATGCCCGCTCTGGGATTCTCACCGAGAAAGATGGTTTGCTGCAAATATTATCTGGACAACTCAAGCGATGCGAATCTTTACGAATGAAGAAGAGCTGAGTTATCTTACAGCCTTCGGCAACTGTGTAATGGCCGAAGTAGCAAGATTAGATGCCAAGCAGGCGGATCGCGCAAAGGCGGATTTGTTGTCTTCCATCAGCCACGAGTTGAGGTGAGCCGACGCTCGTGCTAGTGCAATTTATTCTGTTGACTAAGTCTGTCAGGTCGCCTCTACATGGTGTTTTGGGAAGTGTGGAGTTGCTTCAGGACACGACGCTTGATGCTTTCCAGCGTGGCACAATCCACACTATCAGTACCTGTGGAAGAACGCTGCTGGACACAATCAACCATGTGAGTTGAGTGGGCTCAGATCAACTATATCTATGTGACTAATACGGCATAAAAGTTACTCGACTTTGCAAAAATAAATAATCTCGTGAGGGAATCCAAGGGCACGACCGAGCCTAACGTAAAGGGCCACCGACGCACGAAAACCATCGAGAATGCCGAAAGTGCTTCAACTCTCCCGATAGCATCTGAAGATATAGCTGATCTAAGCGAGATCATGGAAGAAGTTCTCGAGAGTGTGTATGCTGGTTACGACTTTCAGCAACATGCCGCTCAAGACATTGGGGAGGCCAAGTTGAACGTCTGGGACAAGCAGACACCGCGGCTCCCTTCATCTGGGGTGAATGGTTCTCGCATTCAACCCAAGGATGAGAGCAATCGCATACGCGTCATTGTGGAAATTGATAAGGCTTCTAATTGGGTATTCAAAACTAATGCCGGGGCCTGGAGAAGAATTCTGATGAACCTTTTCGGAAATTCGCTCAAGTACACCGAACGTGGATCCGTCAAAGTCAGCCTGCACATGAAGACAGTCCCCTCGAAGCCAGGGATAGATGCGTCTCAGATCACTTTGACGGTTAGTGATTCTGGAAAAGGCATTTCTAACGAGTACCTGCGAAACCGTCTGTTCACACCGTTTGCGCAAGAAGACTCACGTAGTCCCGGGACTGGACTGGGCCTGAGCATTACACGTCAAATCGTAGCTTCACTCGGAGGCAGCATCAAAGTGCAAAGCGAACAAGGAATTGGAACCGAAGTCACAGTTGCGTGCTCGCTTGCCCATGCTGGGCATCTGGGCGATCCCCAAAATCACATAAGAGACGATTCCAGTAGGGACTTCGTAGAGGAAACGAGGAAGAGAAGGTTGAAGGTCTGCCTGTTGGGCTTCGAAACCGAACGCGTCGGGGTCACGACAAACTTATCGGAAATCGAAAGCCTAGCAATGAGTTCGTTCAAGGCTTCTATCGAAAAGTTATGCATCGATTGGCTTGGATTGGAAGTTGGTAGTGCTTCGCATCTCGAGGACAAACCGGTTGACTTGTTCATCGCTACTCACGAAGTTGCTTCCATCGCGACTTCGCTAATCAGCAATGGCCACGCCAAAGACCATGCGGGAGATCCATTGAGCGCTCGGCCTGTCGTTATTCTTTGTCGTGCAGCGGCAACGACTCAGTCGACTTCAATGCCACGGTCCTTCGGAGGAACGACCCAAGTGGTGGAATATATATCCCAGCCGTGAGTTCTCAACCTCCTTGACTCTGATCAACCAAACATTCCTGCCGCTATGCATAGAGTAACTGGATCCTGTTGAGATCATCATCCATGCTGCTTTTCTTTCCTTCTTTCCTCAGTTTCGCTTTTTGGCGATACAGCATTTGCCACTAACTCGAAGCCCCTCTCAAACTTGTTGTCCTGTGCAAAGAACTGCCGTAGAGTCTCGCTCTGCGTACGTTATCAAATGCTTTACTAATTCGGGCTTCAGCTGCGGACCACTCAAACTGGCAAAAGCTATCGACGCCTGCCTTCAGCGCCAAAATCAAAAGGTCCAGCCGTTGGTCACGTCCTTAACAAAGGCTCGTGACGAGGCAGCGGCAGACGAAGCCGCGCCGGATGCACGCCGGCAGTCTCTGCTAACAAGTCGTTTTGAAATGCAGAGACCGCGAGCCACAACTGAGCCAGCTCTCCCTCAAGCAGAAGGCCTCGTTACGCCACTGCGGTCGGACTCGGCAGGGCCCGACAGTCGTTCCGATCTTCCGGTGGCAGCAACAACGATAGCGCAAGTGCAGTTACCCTCCTCGCCATCATTCTCCTTCCTTTTGGTCGATGACAACGCTATCAATCTACGTGTAAGTACATCCGAGATACCGGTTTGCGGGGTTTGCTGACAATACTCAAAGTTGTTGGCCACTTATATGAAGAAAAAGGGACACCGCTTTGAGACTGCTATTGACGGGTTGGAAGCGCTCGAGAAGTACAAAGCGGCATCCGATCCGTTCGACTGGGTCATCATGGGTAAGATAACCGAGTGCCGATGTTGCACAACTCCTTTTCACTGTCGTGTTCGTATCGTCTCGGTGGCTGACTTATCCAGACATTACTATGCCCGTCATGGATGGGTTGACGGCCACTCGGGAAATCCGGGCTTTCGAGCGAGACGCCGGCAAGATACCAGCTCAAGTGATTGCTTTGACGGGGTTGGCTTCAGCCAGTGTGCAGCAGGAGGCTTTCACTAGTGGCGTCAATGTTTTTCTCCCCAAGCCAGTGCGGTTAACAGAATTGAGTAGAATTATCTTGGCTACGAGTTCAAGGTCACAGTCAACCTAGGGCGTATCGAGAAAGAGTTTGGAATCATCACACGACCTTGCAGAACACGACTACGACCACAAGATTACGCGGTATATTCGCGTCTCAAGAGTATCGTTAAACTATTGAGAAAACATTTCGTGGCATCATCACCAGATTCCAGGCGTACCTGCCAACGGCATGGATCTCTTCAGACCTGGATCCTTGGCAGCTCAGCCAGTCAAGCACATATGCTCGAGCGAATGTGCGAAGGATGCTGCCTCCTGAACGACAGACCACCGGCCAAGCTAACATCTGCCCAACATTTCCCGCAACGCGGTTCGTTCAGCCGTAGTGATGCTCAGGTCCCAGACATATTTGACCCGAATCCACATGGAAGCATACGTGCAGTGGTACGAGGCTATTGCCGGCATTAGTCAGGCACCAACGAGATTGGATGGAGGCGGTTCACTCACTTAGAGGTGGCTTCCATGCCTCAGGACCGCTGTCCGATTTCGCTTGATTGACGTTATCGGTCACGGCGATCAGCTCCGGATACGTGAGATCGTTGGCAAAAGCTTGCCGACGGGATGTCGACCAGGATGCGGCGCCAGACTGGAAGGGCTCAGCATTGTTCTCAGGATTGTGTTTCAGGCACTGGGCTTTCAAATGCAAAGAGAAAGAAAGCAATGTCTTCAGGACAACCCGTACCTTCCAAGCATTTGACAAGGGCACCATATGATCAATGTCGACGTCGGACGCGCTCGTCCAGGTCGCGCCATCGAAAGGGCTATACCATGACCCGCTGACAGCGGCGCAAGAGCTGTCTTGGACGACGTTCCGGCCATCCCGCTTCAACACGACTTCACGCGTGTTGCAATTGTTGCCTTGGTTGATCCAATGAGGGAACAGGTCACGGCTGTACCCGGTCTGCGATCCCCAGGCCGCCACCCGCAACGCGTTGAGTTCGGCTGCGGCAGTGGTAGGTGAGGGGATGTTGGGCGGCACCGGCAGGGCCACCGGGGCAGCAAAAGAGAGGACGGGCAAGAACAAAAGGGCGGAGAGGATGGCAACCATCTTGACGGAGAAATCCTGAACGAGTCTAGCTCACGAGATGGAAGACAGAAACGTTGGCGGCGTCAAGCTCTACCGAGATCAAAAAAGCAGCCTGCTGCAGAACGATTGCGATGATTGTCATGATACGGGGCACAATAGCTGCTCTTTATACCCGGTCATCTTCCTGGATGGTAACATTGCCGGCGCGTCGGCAGCTGTTCCCATCCCCACGGCCGGCACCTCCGCCAACACCAACACCTTTTTCCTTCTTCGAATAGTCGTCTGTCGCTTCCTGAATGGCTCTCTCGCGTCCAACAGTACGTAAGCGAGTCGCACAGAGAAGCTCAACTCCGCCACAAGCGCAGCGCTCTCCGTGAGCGATAAGATTCGTTGCGGGTGGTGAGCGGCAACGCGACACCAATGAGCACGGGCGCCCGCCAAACGTGAGAGCCTCCTCGAGGCGTGGAATCTCTGGAATCAAGGGAGCTTCTATTACAGGGATGGCGCAAGTTATGCATCCCTACCTAGTGTATCCCAATGCCTGTCAGGACTTAGAACTTCGTAGCTGAGAGACACAGCGGAGCCACACCTCTTCTCACCGTTGTCCAGTCCCCATCTCCAGGTGGGAGCATGGGCCGACAACTCGGCCTTGCGCTTCGCCTCTGCGACGGGATTGATGCGGAGATCCCGCCCCCACAGTGACAGCCTGTCGCACCGTATCGCTCGGCCGCACCGAACCCTCAAGCATTCTCCAGCATTGCACGGCTCTGCAGGCAACTCACTCCAGGCGTGGGCATCGATCCTGGTTATGCCAGCCGGTCATCAGGCCCCCTCGCCGTGGAGATCCATTCCCTCCGCGTCTTGCCACTGCTTTGGGCTGTAACTCCGGCAATTGTTCCGCCAAGGCATAAGCGGGCATGTTCCCGCGCTTCGTTGCAGCGCTTCCAAGGCACAGCCGAGAAAACGGGGATCTGAGATGTTTCTCCAAACCAAACAAGCGATTGACGGGAACTCTAACTCTCTCAGGAAGGCGTCTTTGCTCTTGATGAAGAGCGACAGGAAATCAAGAAGCCGTCATCGATTCTGATTATCTGCGAAACACATGAATGTGTTTCAGGCTACTCCAGCAATAATATGTGATCCTGCCAATTACCGACGCGATCGGAGTCCGTGGGCAGGTTCCGCTGACAACCATCTCTGCGTCCACGCATTATCTGCAGCGTCTGGACCTCATCAGAACCAACCCTTGTGCTAGTGTGGGATAACTGACCAGCATAGCAAATCACTAACCTCCTGCGACTCCAACTCCTAGCCTGTCGGTCGCTGAGTGTGGGGAGTCACCGGAGATAAGCCCGCCGAGTCGACAGAGAAAAGCTCAACTGCAATGTTGTTGGCTGGCGATTTGCCAGCCAACGGGTCTCAGAGAGCCGATATCTCGAGACATGGCTAAGTCTTGGTATGGCCTGGACTAAGAGAACTGACAATGAACACAGTCACGGTAAAGGATAGAGAAACCCTCACGAGAGCCAGCACAGAGGTTCCATCTCAGGAACGTTTTCGTATACCGGAAGCTCCATTCTTCGCAGGGAGTCGAGCACCATTTCGGGCATCAGCAGCTGTCAGATTGCCTAGCGACTGGGGCGCATCTGGTCTCTACGTGCCGTCGCAGGTGGCCAACAGCATCAGGGACGCGATACCACAAGAGAGTGGAGATTCCTGATTGAATCACCGCTCCAGCCCCACACAGTTTTTCTCATGCATTACTGTGGTGCTCACAAGGCTCCCTCGTGGCGAAACGCGAAACACCTTTCAGTGCGTTCTTCGTTCACAGTGGGCCTTCCCTTCTCTCCAGCTAAAGCGTGGCATCAGGCTCCAGTAAGAGTCGGTGTCACTATTGGCCGACAATGCAAATTTCAATTATTAGCAGTCCGAGTATCTTGAAATGCCTAGATCATTTAGCACACATACCCTTGCTGCTGAGGCACAGAGCGCAACAAACACCGAATGAAGAAGGCCTTGGAACTTACTTATCTTTCCTCAATTGCTCTGATAATACTGAATTCTCACATGCTATGGGAAGTTTCAAAAACAGTTAGGAAAGACTGGCGGGCTTTTATCGTTTCTTGCACCCCATCTACCATAGCTTATTACCCTCCAAACGAATCTCTCATTAGGGAAAGTGAGTTGGTTTTCCTTCTCGTCAGTTTCTATAATATCTTTCTGAAGCTCATCCTCATCGCCATAGTTCCCTTTTCCACTGCCACCAAGTTTGTTTCGATTTAACATTTCTTAGCTCTTCATATCCAAGATTGTGATCGCAAAATGAAAAGTGTACTACACGTCTTATCCATAGCTTTTGCTATTTGATTGCGTTCTCATGGTCCATGTAATAGTATTTTCAGAATTTGGTTAATTCAGATGTTTGCATCTTCCATTCCCACCTGAGGTCTTTCGCTGGATTGATAAGTGATGTTTCGAAAGACCGCTTCTCCCAGCTAGATATCTCATTTTCAGGCGTAAGATGTTAGTTGATCATCTGGTACAGTGATGCTAATCTTAAGGGACAGCATCGAATCGGGTTTTCAGGAACTTTTGCAACGAATAAAGGTGTGTTCGACAAGGCAGTTTCCTGAAATCCTTACAACCCAAAGAAATCAATTCTTTACCTGGAAAAGTGCACATATTCGTGGTCCTGGAGCGGCAATAGCGGCCTGGTTTTTCCGATAACGCCTGATTGAGTCCTATGCGGGAAGCGTTCACGCGTATCCAGAGTATCGGGTCCTCGAGGATCCGGTCGAGGGCCATTTGGAGGTCGGCGGATGGACGTGCAAACGGGCCAAAGGCTTTTTCCGCACAACGAAGATCGCCGGTGGTACAATGCACCAGCCGCTGAATCGAGCCTTTCACATAACCCTCGAAGTCACCTTCCATGAAATACAAGTGAAAATCATGACGTTAAGATTTTGAAAATACAAACCGAAGACTCTCATACTAGACACTCCTCTGCGCACCTGGGCATGTATATCTTGCCCAAACTTGATCACTGGATGGAGGTCAAAGAATGCCAGGATACTAAGGCAGAAAGGGGGAAATAGTCTCGTGTCTTATTACTTCGCCTGACTGCGAGGAGACCAATTGAATGGTTGCAACGGGGACCCGGAAGAGGATCCTGGGGGTTGGCGGGCGCCATTCCCGCTAGCGGCCATGACCGCATCCAAACTCACTGCGGGGTCACATCATTGTGTGAAATCCAAAGCATGCAAGTGCCGACCACGGCAACCCAGACGGCATATCAAATAAGCTTTGCAGACACATTATCGAAGCCTGACGAGGCATGCAATCCTACCCACGAGAGTCTCAACGACACCACACATAAAACGGATATCGCGTACCCCGCACGCTTCCGTAGATGTGCGGAGCGACGGAGCTTAGGCCTTTCGCCGGTCAGATCGGGTTGCGAAGATGTTACACCATAGCACCACCGTGCCACCGCAACTCGTTCCGACGCGGAATGCTGCACGCAAGGTCACACTGCCAATTACTCCGCACCGGTCGCGGTGTGACGTTGATATAAGCTGCGGAAGACCCCGCATGAGATGCTGCAGATATATGATGTGGGAGATCCGGGAAATCCCTAACCTGAAAGCACCGGTCCCTTGATGAAGCTGGGCTGTAGACCGCGAAATGGCGACTGAGAAGAATTTGGATATTCCGTATGTCAATTACGAACTGAACTCCAAATATACGGTTCCCACCTAACGATGCATACAAACAGTTCAGACCAACTAGGCAGGCGCAAATCAACGTTTGAAGATGAGACAAGGCGGCGCCAGAGTCTCAATCACTTAACGGAGAACATCACTGGCGAGTGAGTGCTGTTCTCGCTGTGGGGATCGAATCTTCTCTGCTCACCGGCGCAGGATCCGCAACCCGCTCGTTGGCGTTCCAAAAGACGAGCTTTTCGAAGATGTAGAAGCATTCGCAGCCGAGAAGGGCTTGACAGATATCATCCCACTGCTGAAAAAGGGGGCTCTCGCGGCCCAGAACCCAGCTGGAATCGATACCATCGAGGACTACGACGACACGGACCGCGCAGAGCTTGCTTATGAGATTGAGCACAAATGGTCGCACCCAAAAGCCCTGTATCTTACCATCTTCCTCAACTCGATCGCCGCCGCGATCCAAGGATGGGATCAAACTGGTATTTCATGGTCTTATGTACTTTGAAAAGTGAAAAAGCACTGATCGGTGACAGGGTCAAATGGTGCGAATCTGTCTTTCCCAGATGAATTCGGCATTGGAACCACCGGAGCTACGTGCCAGGGTCCTGGGGGTGCTGCTCTTTGTGATCGAAACTCTTGGCTTGTGGGTTTCGTTAACGCAACTCCATACATCGCCATTGCCCTCTTGTACGTTCTTAGCTTTCTTTACATTGGTGCGCCCTAGGAGCACTAACGATATTCGAATGAGCAGCGCCGGCTGGATTTCGGATCCTATGAATGAGTTCATCGGCCGCCGCGGAACTATCTTTGTTGCCGCCATCTTCAGTCTTCTCGCCCCTCTTGGCTCAGGCTTGACGCAGAGTTGGCCTCAACTTGTAGTATGCAGGATCATGCTCGGAATTGGTCAGTATAGGTGCACAAAAATCAGCGGGTATGCATCTGACGGGTTGCAAGGTATGGGCTTGAAGGAAGTGACTGTCCCGGTCTTTTCCGCCGAGGTCGCACCACCCTCCGTTCGCGGTGGTCTGGTCATGTCTTGGTAAGGTGAAAACGAGCGATTAGGAAGAGCATAGTGTTGACTAAATCCAGGCAAATCTGGACGGCGTTTGGCATTCTCCTGGGTACCAGCGCTAATCTTGCCGTGAAGGTCAGTCGCTGCCTCGCGACAGTACACCTTGATATCTCCGGCATCGACGGCTGATGTGCATATTAGGATGTTGGCGCAATCGCTTGGCGTCTTCAGCTCGGAAGCGCCTTCATACCAGCAGTGCCGCTTGTACTTGGCATCTACTTCTGTCCAGAGTCCCCCAGGTGGCTTATGAAGAAAGGCCGGTTCAAGGAAGCGTATCAGTAAGCAGATTCTTGTAAAGCGTAGTTCCGCTGATGACTGCGCGAGATTGGGTGGAACTTCAGCTGAGATATGATACAGTTCTTTCAGTCGCCTCAGAAGGGCGCCCATTCAGGCGGCCAGGGATCTATACTACGCTCACGCTCTGTTACGCCAGGAAGCATTAGTTATTGCGGAATCTGGAGTCAGGACTAAAGGCAATGTTTTCACTCGCTTTGTCGAGCTGTTTACGATCCCGCGAGTGCGGCGTGCGACACAAGCTTCAGGTATTGTCATGATCGGACAACAAATGTGTGGCAGTACGTAAACCCCATCTTCTCTCTTGACGTACATTACCCGGGACCCCATATACTGACCTGGCTATTAAGTCAACATCATCGCGTTCTACAGCTCTACAATCTTCATCGAAGCTGGCGCCAGCGTTACCAACGCGCTTTTGGCGTCTTGGGGCTTTGGTTTAGTGAACTTTACGTTTGCATGGCCAGCGGTCTGGACGATTGACACGTTCGGGCGTCGAGCGGTATGCATCACCTACTCACTACCCGCCGGGCGCATCAGATGGTGTCTAATATCACACTTTACAGCTTCTTCTTTTCACGTTTCCGAACATGTGCTGGACGTTGCTCGCCGCCGGCTTCTGCTTCTGGATTCCCAAGAGTTCACCCGCTCACCTCGGCATGATTGCGTTCTTCATCTACCTGTTCGACTGCTTCTACAGCCCCGGAGAAGGCCCGGTTCCTTTCACCTACTCCGCCGAAGTCTTCCCCCTTTCGCACCGTGAGATCGGCATGTCGTGGGCCGTCGCGACCAACAACTTCTGGGCTGCAGTTCTCTCGCTCACCCTGCCGCGCATGTTACGGGCGTTGAGGCCCCAAGGCACTTTTGCCTTTTATGCCGGCCTCAACTTCATCGCCTTCTGGATGATATTCTTCTGGTTGCCCGAGACGAAGCAACGTACCCTCGAAGAGTTAGACTATGTTTTCGGCGTCCCGACGCGCCGGCATATGAAGTATCAGATCACGGAGGCGGCGCCGCACTGGTTCAAGACGTTTGTACTGCGCAAGAAGGGCTTGACTGCGCCACAACTGTACAAGTTTGACGAGATTCACGATGAGGCGGCGACTGGGGAGAAGACTCATATTAAAGATGTGTAGTAGATTGTCGAGCACAAGAGCAGTCGTGCTCAGTTGACCGGAGCTACCTTAACCTCTCACAAAGATAGTCAATACGAGTCGTCTAGAGCTATGGCTACTCTCTTGCACACCGTTTCCTTGCTTGTTGTCAGGCGGAATATGACGTTTCATAAGCTCTTTCAGTCGAGGATACCCGTTATTTCGCGATTTCACTCTCTAGCAATATTAGACTTATCTTGTACCCCAGCGACAGATGACAAGACTAGACATGTCACCTTCTCAGGAATCTTCTCGATAACGCTCGATATTGAGGTTCAGACGATATTTCGACTTCTGCAATCGTTGTACTTGTGCCGTAATGCACGCTCGAAGCTGACTTTCTATAAATATGACGAAACTCATCATCCACATAGGGCGACAATGTTCGCTCTCGGTGCCATATACGTTGTCCTGATGGGATGACTGCTCCGGGACCACAGTGTTGTTCAGGCAAACATGCGCCTGTTGAGTAAAGTCTGTGATTGCTCGCCTCTCATGCGCCGTGCGCGGACGCTGTACAGACTCCTGCAATCATATAGACTCGATCATTGCAACCGCAACAGATGTCATCGAGAAAGCAGTGTTCAGCAATGGGTATCGTCGACTGAGCACGGCACAGACTTTGGTGGGTTCCCGGTAAGGCTGCTTCAGCCTTGCCGGATGAGGAAGTTCTGAGATCCGCTAACGCCCCGGCCCGATACATAGAGCCAATCACAAGGCCGCATAAGAGCCTCCTATAACCGATTAGGAAACCGAGTCTCAACCTTTTTTTCCTACCAGGCTCCTTTGCTGGTTGATGACGAAGGGTAATGATGGCAATCTCAAGAAGACCGTGGGGCCACCTTCATTTGCAATAGATGTCAACAACCTCTTCGTCAATCATCGACGCGCTTGGTGTATGGAAAAATAACCTGCTTCTAACAACCGACGATAGCTATCATGGCGAGCGTATCCGGCCATGTCTTCAATAACCTCGCCCGCCGAGCCGGGTTCAACACCACAGAGCTAACTCAGAATCCACTCGCGCGTCTGAGTGATGCCGAGATTCAGGCTCGGCTCATGGATGCTGCTCCTCCGACATGGGCCGTTGTAGTAACAGTCGTGATCGGGACCGTCCTACTATTGACCTATGTCTGCGTATGAGCTTTTCGCTCCAATCCAGTCGAAGTCGGAACTAACACCATTACACAGATACACTATGTGCTTCACAATGTGGTCTTCACCTTGTCAATGGTCGAAGCGCCACATGTTCAGGTCGCCACCAAACGAGACGACGATGACGCCGCTGACCGAGACGGTGATGATGACGAAGATCATGAGGAGAAGGGACAGCTTTTGCCAGACGGTGCTTCGCGTTCGACATCCATGACTTCCTCAATCCGCCGTACTCTTGCGCATCTCCGGCGCGTTGCAGGCTTCCGTCGTGGATTCTTTCGAGGAGCGCCTCACTTGGTGCTATACTTCCTCGCTTCCCTTCCCTTCCGCGCCAGTCTCACGCTTCTTCTACCGACCGTCGTCAGCGAGCCGCTGAGCAACCTTCTTCCAGCCCTGCTTCTCAGCACCCTCCATGCAGCAACTACCCACGCAGTCATCTCCACGACGCCAAAGTCCTTCTTCCGCCGGTTCCCTCCGATCGCGGCCTGGAAGCACCTCGCCATCCCCACCGCCGTCTATGGCACCGCCGAGTATCTGACATTTCTTCTTCCAACGCTCACCACAATGGCGCTTGGTCTCGACGATCAGTCTCTGGCCGATCCGAAAGACATGCTGATGGGCTCTAATCGGCCAAGACACCAGGAGGAGGCGCATCTCATCATTTTGCTGAGCAAGTTCGCTATCATCATGGCCGTCAGCGGCATCTCCGGCCTGCTCTTCACGCTCCCGGCGTCCGCGGCGCTCACGAGAGTCGAGGCCTCGCTTCTGCCTGAGACGGAGTCGACGGTGGTGAGTCTGGACCCGGCTTTGGGGAAGAAAGGTGTGGAGCGCTACGGCGACGGTGAAACGCGCAAGAGTGCGCTTCCAGAGCCTGTCGGGCTTTTGGAAGCCTGGCGGTCTCTCAGCTGGTCCGCTCTTCGACGCACGTTGTGGCTCGGTTTCAAGGTGCTCGTCGTCCTTACCGTCCTTGAGGTGGTCTTCCTTCTTATCACAGCCTTGGCTGCGGGAGCAATTTTGAAGGATGTGGTGGCGATCATTTTGGGGGAGTTTGTGCGGCAGTCCACAGCGCAGGATATGCTTGTCGAGTCGGGTCCTATGTGAACCTTGAGGTGTTTGTGGCCTATGCTGTGTGAAAGTATTGGAGAAAAATATTCGCTACC
>QQTW01002040.1_pt1 | contig 14499 bp, 13 predicted proteins | sample 1904831 | NCBI WGS metagenome assembly QQTW01 (sample SAMN09435610, study PRJNA476489) | Subsurface metagenome, whole genome shotgun sequencing project. | reverse complement strand
GACCTGGTGGATGTACCTCAGGAGAAGGAAGATCTTGCGAGGGTTTTCGAGGAGGGATATGGTATCTCTTCCACTCCATGGAAAATACCGAGCGAGAACTCGTTCCACAGGCTTTTTGCGCGGATATTGGAGTTCTTGGTGCATGACGATGGAATTGGGAATCTATTGATCATCCATTATGGTGGACATGGTCAGAGCAGCGAGAATCAGTGCCATTGGACAGCGTATGAATTCTCTCTCAATTTTCCTTACATAAGTAGTGAATACAGCGGACTAATAAGCAGATAGCGAACTAAGTGGAGATACCGGCAAACTGGATTGGTTACCTATACAACATCACATTACAGCTCATGCAACGGCGGATGTTCTCATGATACTTGATTGCTGCTACGCTGGATGTGCAGTTCGAGGCTCTGGTCCCGGTCAGAAAGAGCTATTAGCAGCTTGCGAGAAAAAAGCTCTAGCGACTGGTCACTCAACAGCCAATGTCTTCACCTTCTCGCGAACTTTGATCAATCACCTGGAAACTCATGCCCGTACCGGAGAACCTTTCCGGATCAGCGATCTTCATGTCGATCTGGCAAGGACGAAGCTACAACCCTCGCCATTTTACGCTATTCTCCCGGGCACGTCAAACAGTCCCATCATGCTCTTTCCGAAGTATGCCACCAGAAATAATATCATACAAGAGCGAAGAGAGGAATCAGTCTTGATACACCTGCACCTGTCTGGCGATCCGGCCCCAAAAGCTTGGAATGAATGGCTAACTACGAATATACCGGAAGCCATTGCAAAAGTACAGATTGGGGCAGTATACCGGAGTTACTCAACAGTCCTTGTCATATCGATTTCGCTCGAGCTATGGTCGTTTTTCCCGCAGAACGCCGCCTATTCCTATATCGGAATCGTCAGATCTGATAACTTGCATCTGGGAGCGACTACTGATGCTCCTGAGATTGCCACTTCCGAAAAAGCGAACCGACAAACGACGTCCATGCAGGATTATGATGACAGCAGCTCTGACACGCTTGCGAGCGACAGCGAGAGTTGGAACATCAGCAGCTCTGACACGCTTGCGAGCGATAGCGAGAGTTGGAACATCAGCAGACCGACCAGAATCCCAAGTCTTCCAATGACTCTGGGATGGAAAACTGCTCGTCCATCTCCTAGCCCTCCGTGGAAAAGGAAAAACATGGGACAGAACCCAGAAGCAGAATCTGGTATTGGACGAACCCTGGTGGCATCGACAGCTAAAGCATCAAGTGCTTGGACGCAAGCCGAAGATAATGTCCTAATACAGGAAAGAGTACGAGGTCAAGGATGGCAAGCGATTGCGGAGAAATTCCCTTTTAAATCGCCAAATGCATGCCAAGAACGTCATGAACATTTAATGGAGAGGTGGAGTATTGATGGTTGGGATGGTAAAAGATTCGAGCATCTTGCAAGCGAGTATACGAAGGTTCGAAAGGAAATGTGGTCTATCCTAGCTGATCGGGTTGGCGCCAACTGGCAAACACTTGAGTCAAAGGTAATGTATTCAACTATAAGATTTCTTGATATTGTATATGATCACTGATAGTATGAAACAGTGCTTTGACAAAGGGCTGAAGAATATTCAAGCCGCTGCACGAGGTGCAGCCAGAAGAGAGCGGCAACCTCAATCGGTGTCAAGTCAATAAGTCCAGTCACCGAATATCGAGGCCCGACTTCGAGTTTCCATCATACGAATAGTCATATATTGCTTTTAGAGACTGGGTAATGGTTAGTTATAAGTATTGATCGCTCAAACTCACATGTGTCTTCCCCATTAAGTCATCACATGTCACCTCCCTGAAGTCAGGTTACGATCCATCTCATCGGCGCTGAATTTATAATCCCATATTCCCATAGCTCTCCAGCCACGCTAGGTAGCGCTCCGTTTCCCATTGTTCACGAAATCATGAGGCATCGTCACATACTATTTAACAAAACATCCCCGAACCTGCTAATGCTCAATCTGTAAAAGTTACTAGCACGTAGATATTGCCAGGCATTCACGGGTATAATAGCCACACGCGCTTAAGATGGCTTAAGATGGGTTTCAACGATGATAGCGCCCGCTAACAGCGCCTGTCGCAATCGATAAGCGCCCACGCGGGTGAAAGAAAAGGCGAGATTTCCGAACAGAGGAAAATGGGCTATACATTAGGCTTGGGGATCACTATCCTTAGCGCTTCATCCCTATCCCAGTGGGGAGATTCTGGGCCGCATACTGTCCGCTTGTCTCGCTTTTTCTTTCACCCGCGTGGCGCCCCACCCCCCCCCCCCCCCCCCCCCCCCCCCTGACAGCCCACCCCCTCAAGCCAACCCAGAACACCCCATCAACCAACCCACCATGGATTCCTCCACCCAAGAAGAAGCTGGTCTCACAGCAGCCGAGCTCTCGCGCTGGCGCGACGACGGGTTCCTCGTGCTACGCGACGCGCTCGACCGCGCCACGATCGACACGCTATTGGCGGAGACGAACGAGCTACTTGAGAACTTCTCGCTCGAGTCGCACCCGATGACGCGCTTCTTGACAGGCGAGGGTGCGGACGGGAAACATGTGGGGGACGAGTATTTCTTGACGAGCGGGGACAAGATACGGTTTTTCTTTGAGGAGGGTGGGTTTTCTTATGCTTCTTCGGTAGACTTTGTAGTTGTGACTGGTATATGGCTGTGATTTGGAGACTTGTTGGATATTAGATGGGCATTTAGATTGATGATGTTATATGCTTTTCCAACAGATGCATTCGACGCCAACGGCCATCTCACGGTGCCGAAATCGCGCGCCGTCAACAAGATCGGGCACGCGCTGCACGACCTGTGCGCCCCATTCCGGGACATCACCGTCTCGGCGCGCAACGCCGCCATCGCGCGCTCGCTGGGTTTCCGCGACCCGCGCGTGCTGCAGAGCATGGTGATCTGCAAGCAGCCGAGCATCGGCGGGCGCGTCCCGCCCCATCAGGACAGCACCTTCCTGTACACGAACCCGCCCAGCGCCGTCGGGTTCTGGTACGCGCTCGAAGACACCACCGTCGAGAACGGATGTCTGAGTTTCGCAAAGGGAAGTCACCGCAGAGCCGGGATCGGAAAGAGGTTCGTGAGAACTGGTGAGGGCGGCACGGATTTTGAGTCGGTGGGAGATGGAGAGCAGAGATGGCCGCGGGAGACGGAGCTGTATCGGCGGGATATGAAGGGGGAGGGAGCAGGGGAGCAGGAGGAGGAGTATGAGTTGATGGAGGTGCCGGCTGGATCGTTGGTGTTGATACACGGTAACGTGCTCCATAAGAGCGAGAAGAACAGAAGTGGGAAGAGTCGAGTCATCTACACGTTCCATGTCATCGAAGGAGAATATCCGTATGACGACAAAAATTGGTTGCAGCCAAGCCATGAAGGCTTTACGCGTCTGAAAAGTGCCGGTGAGTAGTCCATGACTTTAGTCCATGAGCTACAGTAGTATAAAGCAAACATTCAATAATAACAATAAAAAAATGGAGGCTCACCTTATCTGGAGATGTTGCCAACTTTTCATGTAGGAATCGATAATGCAAATCGCTAAAATCGCCCGAAATTTCGACATGGCAACTCGAAAACGCCAAAGCAGCAGCAGTGGCGTACACTACATAGTAAGCTGCTTGATGCCTCTGAATTCAGCCCTGGATCACCTGTACTGGCGGTGGCCCTCTTCGATAACTGATTCATCCGCTAAGAAGCAACATCACCACCAGCCGTCAGAAGACCCAGCATGCCTCTAGTCTGACAAGCCTGCTGTGCGCGCTCGACCTCTTTGCGCACACGTTGGTGCAGCAACTTGACGAGTCGATCAATCTCCTCGGACTGCCCAAGGTGGACCGAATAGAGATCGATGACGAGAACACCGACTTCGACGGCAACGGCGACGTATCTTGGATCCGGCAGATACTTGGTCAACCACCGCAGGATCGGCTGCAGAGTCACCTCGTCACGACCTTGCAACGCCGTGCGCATGGCGGAACGGTGCCGCAGCGCAACTAGAAGCGTTAGGACGATGACCGGAGGATAGTGCTGTGGCTGATGTTAGCCGGGTCGGTGTGCCTGGCTGCCTCCTTCGGACCGACCTGATGGAGCACGAAATCCAAGGCCGCTGCATATCGCCCCTTTCGAAGGTCTACTTCCCATTGCGCCAACGGTTTCTTTTTCCTCCGCTCGTTGCCTTCAATGATGACGTCGGCTCCCTCGCCGGTGAACTGGCTCCCTCGAAGCCGCTTCGCCGTTACTGCTCGCTTCTTGGTCTTTTTCCGATCATATTCATCCAGATTGCCTTCGATCATTGCCTGCATTTCCTTTGCCCGCTCATCTTCGCGCTTCTGTTCTTGCTGTGACGAACGGGTTCGAATTGATAAGAGACCTGACTGCATGCCAACCACCAGATGCCTGTCTTCGAGCGAGGCACCCGAAGGAATGACGCTTAGCGATAGAATCGGAGCTGGATATTTAGAACCGGCGACGACATTCCATGCCATTGTCTCAAAGACCTTCAGGTGGCCATCGAGACCGCCAGCGAGAAGGCGACTGCCTTTGGACGCCAGGCATAGTGACGTGACGGTCTTTTGATGGGCTCTTAGGAGCTGCAAAGGCTTGCCTGCCACCAGGTCCAACACCGAGACCTGATTATCTGATGATGCCACAACGGTGGTGCCAGATGGCAGAGGCAAGACACTTTCGATGGGTGCTCGATGCTTGAACGTCATGACCGCCCTCCCTGGTGTACGAGGATCCCATATTCGAACTGTCTCGTCATATGAACCCGAGACCAGCGTATTAGAGCTGTTGCCCGGGATAAAGGCACCGGTCCTAACGTAGTCCCCATGGCCACCAAACGTCCTGGTCGACTCTTGCGCAGCAAGGTCCCAGAGGCGCACAGTTCGGTCATCACTGGTGCTCATGAGGGTAGTCACATCTGCGGGAGAGAATTTGGTCGTCCATACGGGCTGCTTGTGCTCCTTCCACGTTCGGAGAATTGCTCGCGAGTTGATATCGAACGCCTGGATCGTGCCGGTATCATCTGCGGCCACAATGATCCGACTATCGCGCCGGATGTCACCCGAGCGAGCGACATCGTCAAATCGAGAGATGGTCTTGACTAGTTTCCTGGTCCGAGAAGAGAATATCTGTACACGTGGCCCGGTTGTCACACCGAATAAATCATTTGATGGACCTGTCGAACCTTTTGGAGCCGGTGTCGGTGTGGTGATGTGTGTGACCGGGTAGGAGGATGGCGAAGGAATCTGCAGTTGTGAACGGAAGCTGCGCCAATATCGCTGATCTGGTGTTTGTGGTGCTGGTCCAGCAGGCAGTTTGATCTGCTGCAAGCTCTTCACTGGCGCGGCCATGGTTCGTTGTCGGCCAGCAAGTTTTGCCTAGAGCTATTGATCACAGAACGATCATTTCCGTGGGCGATAATTGTTCGTAGAGGCTGGCGTCTCTTGAGTCTTGGTACGCCGTAGTAGCCTTATGTGGATATAGCTCTAGCCCGTTCAGACGTGAGCAACTCCAACCTCCTGCCTTCTACAAACGTAACCGAATACCTTCGATCATGGCGCGGACGTCAGGGAAGAATTTGCTGCAATCGCGTCTCGATCAGCTTCTCGATAGCCGGGCCTTTCCAAAGACGATATGTCCGTCTGAAGCTCCCCGCAGTCTATCGGCGGCGGAGCTTCAAGAGCTGGGGGCGCGAGAATGGCGGGACTTGATGGATGATGCTCGGACAATCGTCTGGAGGATGCGCGATCTTGGCCAAGTGGAGATTTTACAACGAGGTCAAACTCTTGATGAGAATATTCAGATTGATGAGGTCAAAGGCCCGATCAGAGTCAGGAGGAAAGCCGTGGAGACTCCGAGCCAGGACAACAATGTGGTGGAGATATGAGGTACCTCTTTGTGGGGGTTGGACTCGGCTTAGGGCTTACGGTGCTTTCGACAGATCCGGAAGTCGAGCATCCAGAGCTCTGACCTCCGATGTCCAACAAATTTCTGACCGCTCTCTCTGTGTTGATGATACCCCCCAGTACTTTGCACTCCCATGCATAAGCGACATGGGGTATTGGTGGCCACATTTTCGTTGGACATCGGCGGTCGTTGGGTCGTTCAAGAGGTTCAAGAGCGTCACCGATGCCTGCCGCGCCGTCTCACCTGTCGGTCTCTACTCCATCGTTTGATGTGATCCTCGGATGCTTCGTTTTCTGCTCGCCGGTCCAACTTCATCAAAACAGGCTTCATGAGACGTCAATCCTTGGATCTGGACCCAGCTTCTGACCGGCCCCGATCTCAGATGTCCGACAAAACTCTGGCCATGCCTGGCTTTGCTGGCCAGATTATTGTTGGACACCTGAGATCGTCTACGCGCTGTCAGAGACCTCACCACCATGCTGACCGCGTCTCCGACGTGCTTTGTATGGATCGTGCAAGGCTTCATTTTCGCTCGCTGGCCAGGAATACTCGAGACAGGCCTCATGAGCTATTGATTTCTCGAGCCCGAGTTCCGGTCCGGACCCAGTTCGACATCCGACGTTTGACGAATTCCGGGCCATCCCCGGCTCTCCCGGCCAGAATATCATCGGACATCTGAGTCGTCAAAACCTCAACATCATGGCATCGCGTGTCGGGAGCGGTATGAATGATCACCATCTTGCGATGCTTCATTTTCTCTCGCCAGTCATGTTCATCCGGAACCAGCTTCATGAGCTATCAACTTCTGCGACTCGGGTCCGGGTTCTGGCCTGTTCTGATCTCCGATGTTCGATGAATTCTTGGCCATCCCTGGTGGTGCTGGCCAAAACTTCATCGGCCATCGGAGTCCTCGAAACCTCAACAGATAGATGCATTTCGCGTGTCGGACACGTTCTATATGGGATCGTGACATCTTACGGAGCTTCAATTCTGGAGTCTCGGTCAAGATCCCTCACAACATGCTTGATGAGCTGTCAACTTCTGGAAGCCCGGATCCAGGTCCTGACCCAATCTGACCTCGATGTTCGACGAGAACTCGGCCATCCAATGCTGGCCAGATTATCGTCGGCCATCTGAGCTGCCAAACCTCTACACCATGGATTTCGCGTTCGAGACGCGATTGTGTATGTCGTGATGATCTTTCAAAGCTTCATCTTCTTGCCCCGTCGGCCGCGGACCCCCAGAAGATGCTTGATGAGCTGTCAATTTCGTGAAGCTGGACACAGGTTCTGAGCCAAATCGACCTCCGATGTTCGACAGACTGTTGGCCGCTGGCATCGACCAGCCCGGTCACGTTACTAGATACGTACCCACTCCTGGCCAGATATCCGTTGGCTTCCTGTTTATCGAACACCAGGCATTCCTGTCCATACGCACAAGACCTAGAACGCAGCTATAGTACGATGAGGGCAGTCAACAACAGAAGACTGGATCAAGATATCTCATGTTTCAGCTTGAACGAGGTTGAAGCTCCTGGCCGAAGATGCAAGGTTTGGCCGTTACCGCTCAAGATCCCCAAGGTAGAGCCATAATGACTCACGATACTCTTCGTCTTGTTTTCGAGACCATTCAGTGGTACAATATTGGGATTTGCCTTGAGAGCTACCTTCCGTAAAGTTCTTCCTCCTCAATCTCGCGGCATTTTGCACATCAAGTTTCTGGAATTGAATCTTGCCAGGAAGAGTTTTCGAGCTTAACGTAGGTCATATCAATCTCTGACCCAATTACTCGTTCAGGCGAGCTCGGCTTCCAGTACATTCTGTTTCCGTTCCGAATGATGACCTTGGGATGCAAAGATACATCTTAACAGTTAACATACAGCCTTATATTGACTCGACCGTGCTATAACTGTCAGGAGATGAGCATTCAACAGTGCTAATCAGATTGATGGACATTCACAAGTGAGCTGAGGTCAGACGTAGACAAACTCGCTGCATTGTGGAGACATGGCCTTCTTCGAAACGTAGCATGCAAGAGGCCCAGTCTGGTATTGCCTCATGCCCATCACTCCGGTCGAGCTTGACGCGCGTCAATGGAGTCGTTTGGTTGAGGTCCGGAAAAGTTGGGCTGCCCGGAATAAGGTTGATCCGACCGCCAATGCACGTCATCGCTTAAAATCACGTGACATTAAAGCCATGCCGTTTTAGGAAGTGTGGTTCTCATTTTCCAGCTGCGTGCGTCTTCGGCGTGGCTGGTTGGTCGGCTCTGCGCTTGGGCTCGTTTCGGGGGTTGGAGACGCGTCCTCACGGCGAAGCCAACACCAGCAACAGATCCAAGCTTCCATCTGACGACGCTGTTTTGATTTGTGATACATTGGACACGACGACTTACAAGGATAAGCTGTTGTCGTCGCTGCTTCTTATTCGGTGGCTGAACGACAATGCTCGTTGCAACCGGTCATCCCCTTGACTGAACGACATTGATCTGGGTGACGAGGTCACCTTGCTTCGCCAGCTTCTGCACGGTCTTATTACTTCGATCTCGAGCTCGACGTCGGAAGCGAATCCCTTTTTGGCTACTGAGATCGACAAGATGGCTCTTAAAATGTCAATGGCCGCCTTGGCCGGCGCTCATACGGCCGGCATCTACGCCGACATGACAGTCGATGGGCCAGACATTGGCGACCTGGTCGTGATTCTCGACAAGGCAAAGAATCTCCCGAATCGAAAGACGATCGGAAAACAGGATCCATACTGTGCCGCCAGACTGGGGAAGGAGGCCAAGAAAACCGAGACCGACAAACGTGGAGGCCAGACACCGCGATGGTATGTTGTATTGGAAGCAGCGTCGGGTTGAATGGACGTTAACAGATGGCTTTAGGGACCAAGAGCTTCGGTTCAGAGTGCACGATTCGGCAGACTACCGTCAATTGAAGGTTTCGGTCTTCAACGACGATAAAAGAACCGACCTAATCGGCGAAACTTGGGTCAACCTCGAAGATATCCTCCAGCGAGGTGGAGGCCGTGCCGACGGTTGGCATCCGCTCAATTGCAAAGGCAAATATGCCGGCGAGATCCGAATCGAGCTCACGTACTACGACACCCGACCGAAGGAGGAGCGACCAGCAGAGACTCGACGTGAAAGCGTCAAGTCTCGGCCACAGCAGGGTTCGAGGGACTCCCTCGGCGGACCCAGGCAGCCGAAGCCTGTAACGCGGCGGCCTCTGCCGGCCGACCCTGTTCAGGCGCCATCTTCAATCGCGACGGATATTGTCGCGCCACTACCGCTGCGACCGACTCCACCAAGGGCTCAACCCCAGGCCGCACGTCAACCTCAACCGGTAGCCCTTCCTCTCGATCATTACGCTCAGCCAGCTATGCAGCCCTACCCTCAGGATGAGCCAAGCCATCCGCATCTAACGAGGCAACCCATTCACGCGGTCCCTACGCCATATGTCGAGGAGGTGGAGGAAACGGAATCACCCAGCAAATATGCGCCTGAGCCAGTCGATATGTTTGCGCCTACGGTTGAGGATGGCAACAGCGCAGTCCGCCGTGCAGAGCATCGGCCGGCACCACACCACGGGTATGGTCAGGAAACATACCAACCGATGCACGATCAGCCAAGGCAACAACCATACTACGCTCCAGTTGACCACAATCCTGAAGTGGCACCGCTCCGTGCTGCTCGACAGCCGAGCCCCGAAGCTCCGGCGCCTCTCACTTCGAGCAATAGCCATGCTTATGCGATCGAGGCTCCCCCGCCCATGCGGCATCACCATTCGGCTCCGGATCATCGACAGCCGCCAAGCCACCCTTACGCACCGAGGGAAGAGCGGTACGATCCTTACAAGGTCAATGGTGACAGTCCGCAACATGTTATGCAGTTACGGCATCAAGCCTATGCTTCTGACATCGAAGAAGATTACATCCACCCCCCACTATCCGATGGCGAAGATGTTCCACCTCCGCCACCGGCCCATCGAGCAAGCGATTCACAGCTGGCTCTTGCAAGGACGTCTGGCCGATACAGTCACGGTCACTCAGTGCCCGTCGATCCCGTATCGATCGGACAGTCGCACGACTCACGACACTCGCCGCATGCACCGTATGCCAGCTCTCCTCTATCAGGAAATGGATTCGGGTACGCGACGTCTGGTCACATCGCTGCCACCCCGCCTTCCTACGAACCGCCCCAGCGCCTCCCCAATCATGGCGGCAGTTTCTCGGAGAGCCAGTTCGAGATGCCTCCAAGTCTGGTTCCTGGCTACGACTCGAGGACAATCGTGGAGCATCCTGCTCGCGGAAGGCGGGAAGTCGTCGATGACGGCAGATGGGATGGCAGTCCGGGCCATTCCACGGCCGTCACCTCGCATCGCGCTTATCGACCCTTTGTTCCTCCCAGTGAACCGGTCGATATCGCTCCAAGGCGCCATGAAGAGATAGACCCTCAACGGTCTTCCCGGACATCCGTATCAGCTGCGGGGCCTCCAGCCGCGAGTCCAGAGCCACTTCGCGTTCCTCGCAAGTCTGTCAGTCCTCGACCGTCGACTGGCTTGGAGCAGACACAAACACCGTTCGGCCCAGACGCCTTTGACGTGCTGAACCCGAACGCCGGCTCTCCCGGAGCCACAGAAGGCGGCGCGCAGTACCGCACGCCCGAGGAAGCCGACCGCGTAGCTCGTGAACATGAGCGCGGGCAGCAGTCCAACGACCCGATCATCGGGTCCGACGGGCGCGTCATCGACCCCTCAGACCACCTACCGTCAAGCACGTGGGCGCCCGAACCCGAACCGAAACGGCCCTCCAAAGCCGTCTTGACCATGGAAGCGCGCTCGCGCCCATCCCCACAAGGCGCCCAGGCCATGCCACCCAGCACCCGTCGTGCCACGCGCGACGGCGGTGTCGCAAGGCCGCACTCCATCGCCGGGAACGTGTACGGCAACGATCCGCACACGCCGCCCGACAACACGCGCCGCATCCGCATCCAGATGAAGCCGCGCGTCCCAGCGTCAGCGTCGACGACCCCGACATCGACGCCGCACGGTGGTGCGTACACGGGCAATCACGTGACCTCGACGCCGCGGTCTATGCCAAAGGTCTCGACAGCTGGGCACGACGATTACGCGCGCGGCGGAGGAGGTAGTCCGTCGTACTCGCCGTACGGGAGCACGAGCGCGGGGATGAACGGAGGAGGGATGGGTTCGCCTGGCGACATACACTCGCAACAGCAGATGCAGATGCAGCTACAGCAAGCGCCACCGCCCATACCCGCGAAACTGCCCATGAATACGGGGCCCAGAGACGAGTATTCGGCCCTCAGCGAGGAGCTGAGCACCATCAATATCGGAAGCACGGGGCGCAGGGTGGCGAGGCGGAGTTATTACTGAGCTGGCGCAACAGACGCCCATTGGTTTCGTTACGTTTCCATTATGACGTGTTGATGCTCTTGGTTGATTGCTTGCTGTTCCCGGGTATGCTGGGTGCGGGATGACTTGATTCTTTCTCATCGTTGATTCATGGGAGTTTTTTTGCTTGTTGGGTTTGAGTTTCGGTTTGTCGAAAGCTGGGCTTCAGGATGAAAAACAACGGATGAGAGGATAGACGAACGGTATAGTCCCACGGGTGGGAGTTTTATGAGGTTTGGGAAGTTGGAATACAGAAGAATGAACGTTTGATTTATGATTGAGTTGTTGTTGACGAGGTCTGAATTGCAATTACATGACAGGGTCCTAGAGACATGCTCATCAGGACTGATTCTGCTGTTCTTTTACGTGGCAAGATAGGAGCTATTGGAAAGGCCTTGATCAACGATTGTGAGTTTGCCATTGTCGTGTGCCTTGCTCGACGACATTGATCTAAGTTCTCTCGACGCCCAACGGGGGGTTCTGTTTAGTCTCGCTGTCTTCGAGGACATGTCGCCACTCCCTTCTCCCCTTCCGATCATGAGCTTGGATGTCTGTTCGCAGTAGGGTACTCCAGTTCCATGGTGAGGATATGGGGGGGTTGCTGAGGGAGCTGTCAGGGGCTGGGTCACGTGTCGTTAAGCTCCTTAAGGCTAGCCCTACGGCGTCGGCTAGTCCTTTAGTAGTAAGTAGCGTTGGGAGCTACAGGGATGTAGCTTCGAGATATGTTTCGCGTTGTTGCGTTTCGAGATCACTGCGACTACAGTTGCACGTCCTGACCATGTCAATGGAGTTATACAGCATGGATCTCGACGTTTCAACGCGATCGTTCATGGTCACGCAAGTGATGCCGGCGGCGACCTCCTCTTTACCAGGAGGTTCTTTACTGCTTCACTGCGGTTCTACATCTGTCCTCTTATATGCTTCTTTTCCTCTCCTTGTCTTCCTACTCTTCTCTTCCTCGATCTCTTCTTCTCTTCCTGCTCTTCTCTGTCTCGTCTCCTTTTACTACTCTCGTCTGCTTCTTCCTCTTCCTCCTTTACAACACACTCAGTCTTCTACCTAGTGTCTGTCTCTTCTACCACTTGAATGTGAGTAACTCTCAATTGACTATCTAGCGATCCTTTTCCTGCTCCTCTTACTTACTCCTCTCTCAGACACGACATCCTGCATCACTTGCCAATTGCATCTCCTTGAACTCGAAGTGAAACATGTAAGTTGTGCTGAATGAGGTCTTTCTCATTATCCGACTGACTTGTCTCTCCATCTGCAGTGGACTCGTCTCTCAGCTACTGCTTGCTTCTTGCAGCGGCCTACTTTAAAACTGTAAGAAGTCCGGACTAAGCTCTCTCTTGTCTTCTGTTCGCCATACTTATCTCTCCACACCTCGCTCATTCCAAGTCATCAGTGAGGTCGACAAGCGCTTCACGATGTCTTCGGGTACGCCAGACTTGACGCTACCTAAACGCACGACGATTAGGGGTCTTCGCCATGATCACGAAACGACCGATAACTATGTTGCCGTCTACACCCTGGTAGACTTGTATGGCATGAGAGAAGACGAAATAATTGCAGATCTCGATTACGGGTTCGAAGGTGTAAACAACTTTGAAAGAGTAGGCAGGGAAGTCTGGCTGTCGTTGGCGGAAGAGTCGGATTTCACGGGACGGTCATTGCAAGCCGTATTTGACTATCACGTGAAGAAGGTTGCAACAGTGAAGGATTATCGTTGTCCGGATTGCTTCGTTGTGATCTGGAACCCGCACTTTAAAGACAAGGGTGTGGTGGTAGTCTGCTTGGATGAACGCGAGCCAGGGAGAGTTCGGGTTCGGGTTGGCTGCTTGGGTTTACGGGCACTTTTTGTTGGACTGAGGCGTCTCATTGTGGTGGAAGACGGGTGGTGGCTTTGCAAGGCGCTGGACAGGTGGCGCGGCACCGGTCGACCTCCGACTTGGGACGATGGCAGGACCGAGACTGACGAAAGCGACACGGACGACGAAGCTGCGCATGCCCTGCCGCCGGGAGCCCAGGAGGGTCAACAAGCAGGAAATGCAGCTGAGGTGCAAGTCATCACCAACGGACACCCGGCCGGAAGTGGACAGGGCAAAGGGCCCGTCGAAATCATCCTCAACGTCAAAGGACAGCAACAGCAGTCTGCATCTGCCGACTCTCCCTCGGTCGTGATCCGCGTCAACACGTTAGGCCAGTAGGGGACAAAGCACGGGCAACGAGCTGTAAGTTCCCCCAAAAGTCAGTACTTCAACTTACATGCATCGAGGCTCGAATGAAGCTAATCCAGTACTTAGGGGTGGTCCAAAAGGCCAGAGGTTGACATGTTGACAAGGCCTGGATGGACCCGGTATCGTCAAGCTAGGGGGCCTGAGGTTTCGACATGAGTCGAGAAGCGGATTTAGTTCGATAGGCTATCAATTCAACTAGTCCAATCGAATTCTTTCCTTTGCCTCGAATGGGGAACTGCGCGTTATAAATCCTCATGACACCAGCTTCCAGTCCAGAAAGCTCAAATGGCACATTCTTTGCCTGTAGCAAGTCCGAAGCAACAAAACTTCTCTGCAACTATTCCGAACCCATCGACTTTCCACGATAATGTAGCCGTCCTGTTCCAGCACGCACAGGGCAGGGGCTTCTTCCCTCAAGGGGACATGACACGTAGATTCCACAATGCCTGATACTCCAGTTTGCATTTGCATCATCATTGGGCTTGTTTGAAGCAGAACTCCGTTTGCACAAGACCAATGGCTGAAGAGTTTGTAGCAGGCACGTCAGCTGTTTCTCTATGCTGACAGCGAAGACATTGTTGTTTGCATCAGGCTTGAAACAAACGACATTAAGCGTTACGGTAGAGTGTGGTGTGGAGCATCAATACAGCGGCTTGTAGACATGACTTCATGACACGTGCATTGGAGGGATAGGCGTTCCTCTCCGTCGATCTTTTTGAAAGTGGGGCTTGTCCGACCTACAATCCCTTCACGAGCTGGGTGACTTCATGCCATATCATTAAGAGGGGCGTTCGAGTTTCCAGATAGGAAAAAGTATCTTGGGATCGTGCTCAGGGGTAGTTCATGATGACTAGGACAACTGAGTACTGGCAAAGAATGTGCCATTTGAGCTTTCTGGACTGGAAG
>QQTW01002039.1_pt1 | contig 14499 bp, 21 predicted proteins | sample 1904831 | NCBI WGS metagenome assembly QQTW01 (sample SAMN09435610, study PRJNA476489) | Subsurface metagenome, whole genome shotgun sequencing project. | reverse complement strand
CGTCGGAGGATTGCTGCAAGCTCGTCGGCTATGGTGTAGGACAGAGAACATCTGGAGTATTAAATATGGATAGATCGTCGTATGTTTGCATTTCGAGCTGCGGCTTGTCGACCTGCGGTTTTCCGACTTGCGGTTTTCCGACCTGCGGTTTAGGCCGAGCAGCTCGACGAGTGCGAGCAGTAGCCAGGGACGATTGTGGCCGAACAACATCATCCAAAGCCTCAGCCAGCTCTTTCCAACTGATTTCCGGCACGTCTTTTGTATCCCCTTTCTTCGCGGCCACTCTTTCACAAGTCTCCCTCATCTGAACTTTACTGACCTCGGCCACGAAGCCAGTGCTGGTCACGACTCTCACGGCATCCTCGCGGTCTTGGATCACGCCCTCCACTCGACACAACTTCTCCACCCAAGCACGGTCAACTCCCCCGCCGACATCTTCAGCAATTTCGTTCAGATTGGCCCAGCCGAGAGTCTCGAACGATTCTCGAACGAGATTCACAGCGGTCTTGCGGCGTGCCATGTCATCTTCCCAGGCCTTACGTTCCTCCTGTTTTCGTTGTTCCCGTAGACCTCTGTTTTTCTCTTCAAGCTTCGCCTCGACTTTTGCTCGTCGTCGTCTCTCTTCGGCCAGGTATTGTTCTTCAGCGGCTGCCTCTTCGCGCTCTTGAGCCCGCTGAGCATCGCCTTGGGACCGCATGAATTCGTGATACGCTCGTCTTTCATCTTTTCGCGCCAATGACTTGGCTTTCTTCTTGCCCACGTTGCGAGTGGCCGCAGTGACCGGCCGAGCTGGAGCAGCAGGGAGCACATCACCATCATGCTGCTCTGGGTCAGCCGCAGCTAGGTGACCATTCTGCTGCTGCTGGCCAGGAAAAGAAGCTGCACCGTCTGGTATTTCGACTTCTGCTTCGTCTGGTGCATGTGCTGCCCGGTTCTCTTCTTGAGTGTCCTCGACTTCGTTCCTCACCACGTTCTCCTGAGTATGTCTTTCTTCTATTGGTTCGCTTGGAATCCTCTGTGCGTCTTGCAATTGCCTCTCCACTTGTCGTTCCAGCATGCAAGGTGCATACCAGAGTAACGTGCACAGAATAAAGGTGTGAATGACATCTTGCAGAAGAGGGGTGTCTGGTCTGGTAAATGGAAGGAGCAGATTGAAGGCGCGAGTGCACCTCGCAAACACAGATGATAACAAGTCTGCGAAGGGCATCTTGCGCAGATCAATCCCAGCTTAGCTTTTCACTTATGATCAATATTGCTTGGCATCTCAGATAGGTCAAGCCGATAGGTATGCAACTATATCCGTTTGAGCTCTGTAATGCAAGATTGTGAGAGTGCGTGGAGTCGGAAATAAAAAGTGCACGCTGCGAGTCATACGTTACGTCGTGCTTTAGGATATTCCCAACGAGTGCCAGAATTCCATGTCATCCCAGTTGCGTTTTAAATGACTGTCAGAGTATTACCAGTTTTGACGCTCGCTAAATTAGCGCGCGGTATGGAGAGCTGTCAAACGGGCATCTCCCAACTGCGGAACAACCTCGGCAAAGGCAGATCAGCAATCAAGCGCAACATGCGAACTTCGGAGGCCGTGCGTCGCATCAGCGCACGTTATATGAGTGCTGCTGCGCGCCTGTAGAGTCATTCTAGTGTAAATCCTGACTTCGATAGATGATCGACAAGATGCCTGAGCAGCAAGAGCAGCCACAGAAGACGTTGATTCGTCCCCCGCCTCTGGACCCTTCCAGATCGGCAGTAGAGAATGCGCTGGATTTGACTCCATTAGCCGACTTTGGTCCAGTAAGGCACCCCAATTACTCTTTTATATACGAAATAATACATAGATCGACTATTATATACCGATGTCTAATATAGATGCTAGGATGTGTACACAAATACTCGACCGCTGTGGCAGGCACCCACAGCTCGCGGCATCTACGGCGGCGCCGTGGTAGCACAGTCTTTGAGTGCCGCCCAGCAAACTGTTCCGCATGAATTCTCTGCTCATTCCATGCATTGCTCCTTTATTTTGGCCGGAAGCGGTGACGTGCCAGTAATCTATCACGTCGAACATGTTCGGGAGGGGCGAAGCTTTGCAACTCGAACCGTCCATGCCAAACAAAAAGGTCGATGTATATTTACCTCGGTGTTGAGTTTCTTCAGGGAAGGCAGTGGCGGAGAGAAGACGTTGGAACATGCAAGACCGATGACGGACGTAGAGCCGCCGGTCGAGGACACGACCGACGTAGCGCTATCGGCGGGAGGGATTGAAGCGCCGTTCCAGAGCTACGGAATTGATCTGAAGAATGGTGTGTCCCGCGGTGTATATGGTGAAAGACCTACCCTCTGATGACCATCGGGATAGAGCACGGTCAACCACATGAAAAAATTGTCCGACGCTGGCATCGAGCATGGGGCCCCATCTCCGAGAAAGGTGGACACCAAGCACATCTGATTGCCCTCGCATACCTGTCTGACCGATGGTTCGTTGGGACGGCATGGGGAGTGCATTTGCCCCCTGAAATTTCTCCGTTTAAAGACAGCAGATCCAAGAACTCTCAGTCCCGGTTTGACGACAAATCGCAAGAAAAGAAGGCTGCGGACGAGTCGAATCCGGAGACGGCATATCCTCAGCCGGGCATGATGGTCAGTTTGGATCATACCATCTACTTCCACGACCCACGAGGATTTCGAGCGGATGAGTGGATCCTTACGGAGATGGAGAGTCCGTGGGCAGGGGATGGACGAGCCTTGATCATTCAAAGGGTGTATACCCGGCATGGCAAATTGATTGCATCGTGTTTTCAAGAGGTGTGTATTGATTTTCGAATATGGGACATTGCTCATGCAGTTATAGGGCATCATTCGATTGAAGCAGGATCAAGATCTGCCTAGCAGCAAGCCTCGTGCCCGCATTTGAGTCATTTCAGGATAAAGACAGCTAGATGGTACAGTGAGGGCTTGCATCGGATTAGGAATGGGAAATGGCAAAGGTTAGATCTGTTTCCCTTGACATTGTCAGTCTAATTATGTGGGGTAATTATCCTGGCTTCTGAGAGAGAATTGGTATATATTCATCTAGAATGGAAAGGTGAGCAGACTTCTCAAAATAGTCAGTGCACCTCTGACATAGTAGCTTTTGCCGTGAACATGTTTCTAAACATATGAGTATATACTTACTTCAGCTAGAAATCGCTCTTGAATATACACTACTCTTCTGTCTTTGCTACGAAAGTACAGTCCACCGGCCGCCTCGGTCAGCGCCGGGGCTACTCCCGTATTCACAACTCGATGCAATACCCTACTGTCCGATTTACGAGTCCTTGGTTCTCCGCGCCCTCGTATGGCTGCATGCAGCAGCGTCAGGCGAAAGATGCGCCCTATGGCTGTGGCGTGACTCGTTCAAGTGCACTCGGCGAGATGGCAGCGGTCCGTCCCATGTTCGATCGGTATTTACTGTGTGTGGGTACGCCGGCTAGCCAGCGGCGCGACTCCCGCTAAGGCCGGCACCCTGTCGGGCGCACTTAAACGAGGCCGGTAGGTTAAACGAGTCGTTGATCCGCCAGGTACGAGTATGAACGTCTATAAAATGGCGCATATCATTTTGAATTGGTTCTGTTATACATGGGGTACATATCAGTAATGAGATTCCGGTGGTCCAAACTTGTCGTACATCGAGTAAGTTAATGTCCCAAGGTTCGTAGGTACGAGGGTGCTGACAGCCGCTGAACGTATCTCTGGTAGATGAAGCTCCATTACCACGCCATACGTTGCTTTAAAAAAACGTTCACACCGGTTGAAGGCGTGAGTCGACGACCATGCCGATACGGTCCGTTGACATATTCACGATGATTCTTGGTTTGGAAGAAGGAAGTGCAGGACATCTAGCTACATACTTAATGGCTGTCCCAGCTCCCACTTGGCGCAGTGCTCGATCCCCCTTTTGCTGGCTTGTGACCTAGTCAACAATTATTGGTGGTACACAACGAGTCCTGCTTCTCCCTCAAACACTTTTCTTCAAAGATGTTTCTGAAGATGGCTTCTACCGGACTTCGCCTTTCTTCTCCGTTGGCGATGATCCTGGCCGTGGCCGCAGCACTTCTTGGTTGCATGCAAACAGCAAGTGCGGCCGCTCCGGATCAAGGCGGTACCAGTGGACTGCTCACCGTCTTTCGACTCGAGCAGACTTCAAGAGGCGGAGGGTATCAGGCGGTTCTTCATGGTTGCCTCAATGTCCTTGGCGCTGCGATTTCCGGCGATCGGGGCTGTAGCTTTTTCTACATATCTAGCGACGGTGAGTCTCAGTTATTCCTGCATCTGATTGACTCTGAAACGCGGCGAGGCTGACGAAGACTGTCATAGACACGTACGACGATTATATCGCCGCGGTCGATGGCGAAAAACGCAACACGTGTCAAATTGTGCCTGATATCACAGGGCCACTTAGCAACGGGAGACTACCAGATATGCTACTATGCAGAGCTGGCTTGTCGCAAAGGCCGAGCACGCTCGCGGTGTTTGATGAGCGGGTTTCTTCCAGTGTCTTCAGGAACAGCCCGAAAGCGAACCACTACTACTTTCTTAACTACATCGGGGGTAGAAAGGAACCCCCCCTGGATGCCATCTCAGCAAAAATTGACGCCTCCTTTGGGCGATCGGAGAAGACCAACGTACCCGACATATTTTGGATGAGACCCCAGCCTCAAGGATTCCAGGGTGGTTCCGAAATCTATACCCGGAACCTGCCGGGCACCGTGCCGATCTGGATTCGGTACGAGGTGAGGAAGAAGCTCGGATACCGCGAAAGCTTGGGACCTCGCGGGTCGATTCAGGTGATGAAAAGTGAACCCTTGACGGCTGGGCCCGCTGAGAAAGTCAAATATGGACCCTTTGGACCCGCAGGAGCGTTGTCATCTGGAGGCTCCTGGAACCCCGATTACACGGGGGCCATCTTCTACCAAACGATTTCAGGTTGGTCAACAATCTCATTGGGTTCATCCGGGCGTTCAACACCACTTTCATAGGCGCTTGCTCTTCGGCAATCCAGCTCGTAGCCCATGAGTTTGCTTGAGAGCGAGACTCTTTGCGTTGCTCGCCGTCCGTGACCTGCGAAATACACTTACTAACGGTTGTATGTCTACAGAATCAAACGGTAGAAGATACAGTCTCTTGGAATCTCGAGAAGGTCCTTGCGGGCAAGGACAAGTTCTCAAAGGCTTTGAGTGCGACGTTGGCCAACCGCAGATCCGAGTACGTATACATATTCTTGCCTGGTGCTGGCGACCACTGCATCTCGACGAAACCGCTAACTCTGGTGAAACAGTTCCCGCTAGCCGCCGATGGGTCGATCAACAAGATCTTCTACGTCCTGCCGCAAGAATCTGGGGAGACGGGCTCACAATGGGTCTATTTCAGTCTCAAAGACGCTCTAGAGAGTGTCAATGGAGAAGGCGTCACGCCATGGAAGCTTCGGCTGAAATGGGTGCCTTCAGCGGACCAATCACGGATCAACTTGGTGGATCGAGTCGGCTAATCAATCGGCTCTAGCATGGGATCAAAGAGCGTTTGATCATACTAATGTAGGAGACGTCGGCCCGTTGTAACGGCAGTCCGACTAAGATTATTCGAGATGGGCAGTAAATGTTCTCTACGGACCACAAGTGGGGACGTCTTTTTGGACGTCCCCGTTTGTCCCTCATGGTCCAGCCAGGTCATGTCAGAAGAAGGACATCAATCGAATCAAGCCCTCCTCCTCAGAGCATACAGCTTGCATTGACAGGTTTGTTACACGTCTACCGAAGATGTGCAGCTAAGGTCAGAATCTCCGCACTGATACCGCAATGCCGCTAGCCTGATGCTTGGGAAGACGTTAGATACTTGGATAAGGACGTTAAGAGACCTGTGTAATTGGTGTCTGCGCGAAGTTTTTCAGTGTCGCCTGACTAGAGCAATTACAGGATAGAACATCAACACATGCCGAAGCATCGCTCTCGTGCAAGCTGGTCTCTCGTTCGTCGTCCAAAGAAACCAGCTAGCGGCTAGACATCCCAGTACCAAGAGTTGATCAACTCCGATGTGAGTGGCCCTAAAGACTGCGATTCGATGTGAGATTGCGGACTGTCTCAATAACCGGGCAGATGCTGGTCGCATGACCTACTTCTAGAAAAGATTTGTTGAGGACGTTGTATTCAGACCGGTGCGAGCGCACAATTATGCCCGTGTATTCGAACAAGGTTTGACCATGATGGCCACAGTTTTGTCGACCATCTGGGGATCACGAATCGAAGCGAAGTCCGAAGTTCGAAGTCCTAAGTTCGAATTCGCGAAGGGGGTTCGACAGTTCGGAGCTTCAATGCTAGCTTCGAAGTTCGAATTCGTGAATTCGACGAGCTCAACGATGGCCGACAAAATTATGGCCGAGCTGTTCCCCACCGGAACCCGGAAAAATCAAAACTCCGGACAATGCGCCCTTTCTGCCCCACCATCTCGAATGACTCCCCACCAGGGCCGTTTCTGTGCGCATCTGGTCTTGTTCTTGCCCAACATTTGCGACAATCTGCGCGGACAATCGTCTGAAAGCTGAAGCATTCCTGACTGTGCTCAGCAGCAAGTTCGCCTCACGCAATCATCATGCCAATGTAAGAACCAGTAGTTTAGCCTTGCCTGTGCGAGTTCTAATTCCTCGCCAGGCTCAAGGACCCGTCGAGGAAATACAAAAGATTCAAGCCGTTAGACCTTCCCAACCGACAATGGCCCTCCAAAACTATCGACAAGCCTCCGCGCTGGCTATCTACTGATCTGCGAGATGGAAATCAGAGTTTGGTAGATCCAATGGTATGCCACTAGTACGCAAGTCATTCTCGATGTGCGGTCTCACGTACTACCCCGATACGGCACGCTTAGACGTTAAGATGATCCATAGGACGGCGAGCAAAAACTGCGCTTCTTCAAGATGCTGGTCGAGTTGGGATACAAGGAGATTGAGGTCTCTTTTCCGTCCGCGTCGCAAACCGACTTTGAATTCACCCGACGTTTAGTGGAGACACCTGGAGTCACGCCGGACGACATCTGGCTGCAGGTGCTGAGCCCGTGTCGTGAGGATTTGATACGCAGGACGGTCGATTCCCTGCGAGGAGCCAAGAAGGCTCTTCTCCATCTATATCTTGCGACCAGCGAATGTTTCCGGCGGATAGTGTTTGGATTCACACAAGAAGAGAGCCTCGAGCTGGCAGTCAAATGCGCCAAGTTCGCCCGATCTATTACCAAGGATGATCCAACCCAGAGAGGTACCGAATGGGCATTCGAGTTCAGCCCAGAAACGTTCTCGGACACTGATCCGGATTTTGTCATTCGGGTCTGCGAGGCAGTCAAGGCAGCTTGGGAGCCCACAGTGGAAAATCCTATCATTTTCAATCTTCCTGCCACGGTCGAGATGTCTACGCCCAACGTGTACGCCGACCAGATTGAATACTTTTGCACCAAGATGACGGAAAGGGAGAAGATATGTGTCTCATTACACACCCACAACGACCGAGACTGCGCCACGGCGGCGGCTGAGTTGGGTCAGATGGCCGGTGCGGATCGAGTTGAGGGTTGTCTCTTTGGAAATGGAGAGCGAACGGGTAATGTCGACTTGGTCACGCTGGCTCTCAACCTGTACAGCCAGGGTATTCATCCCAATATCGACTTCTCTGATATCCAGTCGGTCATCGACATCGTCGAAGACAGCAACAAGATCCCGGTGCACGCTCGAGCACCGTATGGCGGACAGCTGGTGTTTTCAGCCTTTAGCGGATCCCACCAGGACGCCATCAAGAAAGGCTTCCAAGCACGCGAACGATCGAAGCTATCGTCCGAAGATCCATGGCAGATTCCATATCTGCCTGTCGATCCGCAAGATATCGGGCGAACCTATGAAGCCATCATTCGGGTTAATTCCCAGAGTGGTAAAGGTGGCGTGGCCTGGATCATTCATCGGAGTCTGGAGCTGGACCTTCCTAGAGGGCTGCAGGTTGCCTTTTCCAAGATCGTGCAGAAGGAGACAGACAGTCTCGGGCGAGAACTGTTGCCGAGAGAAATCCAGAAGCTGTTTGAAGAGGCATACCACCTCAACACGAACCCAAGGTTCACCTTGGTGGACTACGACATTACAGTGGATCGGTCTGCGTCGCCAGCTCCGCCGGAACCAGGCAAGGCTCAGAACACGCAGAACCTGAAGAGAAGATTCACGGGTGTGATTGCGATTGATGGGAAAGAGCACGCTATCCAGGGTATTGGCAACGGAGCTATCTCGTCTTTGGCCAACGCTCTGCGCACAGTGGGCGTCGATTTAGATGTGGCGAACTACAAAGAGCATGCTATCGGTAAAGGTCGTGATGTCAGGGCGGCGACTTACATTGAATGTACCGCCGCTGGGTCTCGCGACAGAGTATGGGGAGTGGGCATTCATCAGGACGTGGTGCAGGCCAGTTTGATCGCACTGCTGTCCGCAGCATCTTCTGTAAGTCCTGGGCCTCTAGGATTACTGACACGTAACTGACATTGTGCTAGTTCGTGTCGAGCCGACCAACCACGCCTGTCTTGTTTCGATCGAAACAGCCGAGTGCGACTGAGAGTCCCGCCAGCAATGGAGCGGTCACAAATGGCAGCATCAACAGTGGCGCCGATCTGATCTCGACGTTGGAAGCCAAGGCTAAGGAAATCTGAATGGACAACTAGGGGCTTGTTCATCCCCTTTCTTGGCTTTACAATGGCGTTTGTAAAGAGTATCCAAAAGTGCACTCGGCTTTTCATTACTGAAGACAGTCTGTTCTTTTAGCTCGTTCTATATCCTCGTCATCAGCTGGCAAAAAGGAACCTCCATGATCATTGTTATCAGATATCAGTGCGATTACAATTGGGTGACCTTCGTCATGAGTTCGACGAAAAGAGTATAGGTCGCCATCCTCAGTGTGACGAAGGTTGTGTCATGCAAGGCTCCTCCGGATTGACGATCCGCAAACGCCTGCAGGACTCTTCGTAGGTGTGGTTAGTGTTTGATAGCCACGCGGGTAACAAAAAAAGGGAACAGCTCAGCAGTAACCGATTCGTGATCCTTAAGACGAAGGGGTCATCATCATCCTTCTGACGACGAAGGTGTGAACTTCAATTATGATTACGACGAAGGAATCAGCATCATCCGTCCGACGGAAGGGAGCTTCATCATCCCTGTGACGAAGGTAGCGTCGTCATCCTCATGACTAAAGGGAGCTTCACCATCCTTATGACGAATAAATCAACCATCATCCTCCTGATGATGGTGATAGCCTCCCTTTCATCGGACTGGTGATGAAGATCACCCAGCCTTCATCGCACTTACAATGACGATGAGTGTGCACCTCCTTTCATTGCGATCACCGCTAAACTGTTCCGTTTATTTTGTCACCCGCGTGATAGCCTGTCGAGAAATTGGGCTCGTAGATCTTGCGCTGCCTTTTCTTTGGTCGTCATGCTCGAAAAAGCTTGAAAGCCTCGAGTATCTCCTGTCCGGCACTTGAACCCTCTTCCTCCCCTGTATCATCATCCTCCATCATCGCCCTCATCGGCAGCCGCTCGAGATGCCGCTTCTTGTGCAGCTACCTCGTTGAGATCGAACGCGTCTGCTCTGCCGGGTTGGCAGTGATCAAGACATCTCCATTGAGAGTGCCATTGGTTATTCGAGCGATGCCAAGTAGCTGACGACACGTCGGGATATCCGTCGAGGACATCGCCCCTTCTCTTGATTCAAAAACACGATTTGATCCTCAGGACTCGTTGGGAACGTTGCATTCGATATCGAGGAATTCCTTGTCGGCACTGCTGAGAGGCGGAACAGTTTCCGACATGTCATCGTGATCATCATCGAGTGAGTGACTCGCCCTCATACCACCCTCATACCACCGTCCTGGGTCCCTCAAGAGCCAGCCGTCTTGGCCGTCGGTAGGGACACCCTTCCTCGTCCACACACACGATTGGCCCCTTGTAGAGGGCCTTGTTTCTCCCCCTTTTGAGCCTTCATATCTTTCGCGAGTTGAGGCGGAGCTAGAAGCCGGACCAAGCGCGATTGACGCGCAGGATGCAAATCCCGTAGGAATACCTGCAGCACCTGGTACGCTGCGTCTAACAGATCGCCAGAAGGTTGAAAACGTATCTTCGTCTTACTTATAACGAAGCTGCCTTTCGTCGTCAGGGTGATGAAGATGCTGGGAAGGATGAAGCGATTGTTGCTGAGCTATTTCTTATATTATGTCACCCGCGTAACAAGGTCAGCCATTTCCTCCGAATCAGGATCCTCGCCACGCAGGTTCCATGGGATGCCGCCATCCGAAGTCATCTGTGCCGCGAGGCCTGAGAGCACCTTCCGTTCCTGATTGACGTACATACTGCCAACCGTTGAATGTCCAACGCTGATGCAACAATATCGTTGTTTGCTTCTTTTTCTGTGGTAGGCGCCGAATTCTCAAGACCGCTTGGTCTTAAACCAGGGCCGAGATGGCCGGTTCGACGATCACCGCAAAATGGCAGCACCGTTGGAGTTTGAGTCCTACACTGCCCATGCGATACGAGCAGATCAGCATCTGGCATTCATCACTTCCGTTGAGATTGATGATGATTTCCTGGCGAGCCTGCTCAGATCCTTCATCGATCATCTGACCTATATGCCCCAACACCACCCCGTGCCCCTGAACTGTATACTGCCAATCGTTGAAAGTAAACCGTTGGTGAAGAAGGATCGCTGTCTGCTTTTTGGCTTGCTCGAGTCTTCGAATGCGGAAAATGGCTTAGTCTTGGATTGGGGCTGAGATCGCTTGTTCCATGATCACAGCAAAAGCGGCATCGCTGTTGTAGGTTGAGCCCCACACTCCTGATATATAGGAGCAGATCAGCACGTAGCAGGCGTCGTCATCGTTGTTGAAATGATTGATAACTTCCTCACGGTGTAATTCCGTTAGATTTGCCAGAAGGCTTGGAGTCGACACCCCAGCTATATCGATGGACTGATCATAAGGTAGCTAGGCCAGACCGTTCAAATTCTATTACGAAGTGGAATGCGTACCGGATAGAGAAGATATTGCGCCCAAGGGTATTGAACCCACAAGAAAACCTTGGCACCCAGGAAGAGAACGATCATTGCCACCAACAAGCATAGATATCGCAGCTTGAGCAACTGGGAGGCGACTGCTCGTAGGAGTTCAGGGCCGCTGAGCTCTCGAGGGTTGAATTCGAGCATCTCAGGGTATTTTTTTCGTAGGCTTTTGAAGAGGGATTTCAAATTCACGTTCATGCCTTGGTACTTTTTGAGCTCGTTGGCAGACCGTTCAAGGTAATTGAATGGAGCCCATGTGGCAATTTGTGCCAGGCGTTGGACCTTGGTGGTGTTTATATAGATTGAAGCCCATTATCGTTGTTTGACACGACGAATGGATCATCTTCATGCTGCTTTGATATAAGTTGAGTGGGGACTACCACTCGTCGTTGTCATTGAATGCGATAGAGTTGGCCTCACGCTCTTGTTCCGTCAAATTGGTATAAAGACTTTGCATCGATACCCCGGGCCATTTCAAAGACCTGCTGATGTGTTAGCTCGGCTCGACCAATCAAATGCTACTGTTACGAAGTGGAAGACGTACCATGTGGAGAGATATACTAGGGCCATGGATAATGGACCCAGAGGACGACTTTGGTACCCCAGCACAACGACGATGATGGCAATTAGAAGACAGATATTATATTTAGGCGATTGTGCCGCGACTGCCCACAGCAGCTCGTCGGCCCCGAGATCGTTTGGCCGGAAGCTCAGCATATTGGGATATTCTTGGCGGAGACGCGTTAGCAGCTGCCGAAGGTCCCACCCAAGTCCTTGGAAGGTCTTGCTACGCCTGCCAATCGGGATGATGAAGGGGAGCCCGTGTGGCGATATGTGCTAGCTTGCGGACTTTGGTTGCGTTTACATAGACTTGCAGGCCATTTTCGCTCTTAGAACCAATGAGAATGTCTTCTTTATGCTGCTTTTTGTAGTCGCTGAGTCGTGATTGCCCTGGCTGCTGTCATTGATTGCTTGCTTGCTGTCATGGATTGCTCGCTGTCACGGACTGCTTGCTGTCGTTGATTGTTCGCTGGCATTGAATGCACGTTACCATTGATTGCTCGCTGTCATTGATTGTTCTATCAGATGAGCATGAAGTCTTTCGGTCTCCATACCGGCTTGTTTGAACCAGTCTCAGGTTCAATCCACACCGCCTCATCAGTCCAGCAAAGAGGAAGCTATACGATCATCGTCGTCAGTATGACGGAGGTGAGTCGTCGTCAGCATGAGTCTAAGGAAAAGGAAACTGTATGACCATCATCAGTGTGGTGAACAGGTATCCTTCGTCGTAGGGATGATGAATTTACCGTTATAACCATTTTAGGCTGTGCGGAACAACGTCAAGCCACCGCCGAACCTCGGCTCAAATACCGTAGCTTTACGCCCCGCCGAGGGGCTGCTCCAACGGCTATTCAACATCAACATCATATTCAATCGAGCAGTCATTCATTCTCATTCAAGAGCTCGAGAACGCTGTAACCAAGTAAATCTGTACAATGGCTGAAACCGAGCTCAAAGATTTTCAGGACATTTTCTCTCTCAATGGCAAAGTTGTTGTCGTAACAGGCGGTTCTCGAGGCCTAGGTCTCCACGCAGCATCTGGGTAGCTCTACTCTAGCCTCTCACTCGACTTCCATCAAGTTCTCCGCTTCACTCGTTATCCCTCAGAGTCTAACGTCGTCGTCCATCAAGGGTAGTTTTCTCCAAGCAGGCGCCTCAAAAGTCTACATCACCTCGCGCAAAGCCTCAGCATGCGATGCGGCTGTCGCGGCGCTGAACACCTTGCCCAATCTCCGTCCGGGTGCCAAAGCCATTTCCGTACCGGCTGATAGTTCGAAACCGAGCGAGATCGAGCGATTGGTGAAAGAAGTGAGCAAGACGACGGATCACGTCGATATCTTGTTCGCCAATGCTGGCGCGACGTGGGGAGAGAAATTTGATACGCATCCCGATGCGGCGTTTGCGAAGGTCATGGATTTGAATGTGAAGAGTGTATTCACGACTATTCGACTGTGCGTTGCTGTGTCCAATAGGCGATTGAAAGGTAGATATGCGTGCTGATAATAAAGTGGATGCTAGATTTGCGCCGCTGCTGGAGAAGAACGCCACAATCGATAACCCCTCTCGTGTCGTTGTGACAGCTTCCGTGGCTGGTCTAGGCGTTGGTACTCTCGGCGAGCACGCTACATTCGGATACTCGGCCTCGAAAGCCGCAGTCATCGTACGTCGTGGTTGACTGGCCGACCTCGATAACCCATGATGATAGCTGACTGTCCCAAACAGCACCTGACGAAGAATCTCGCTGTTGAGCTCGGCCCAAGACATATTCTCTGCAATGCAATTGCACCAGGTTGGTTCCCTAGTAAGATGGCGAATGGACTGATGCAAGAAATGGGCGGACCGGACGAACTTGCAGCAGAGATACCCAATCGACGAATCGGACAACCCGAAGACATTGCCGCCGCGGTAGTTTATTTGTGCGCAAGATCCGGAAGCCACATCAATGGGGCCGTGTTGCCTATCGATGGCGGGGGTCTCTTAACTCGATCCAGGCTGTAAATCTTTCCGATTTAGATATATACCGTACGACCCTTCTTGGTGATGCTGGATTCTTTCATGATCGCTCAATTCCATCTTTCGCCTTATCCACTGAGTGCATAATCACCTCAACACAAGTCTTCATCCCCTCCATCTCTTCTTCGACCGTTCCACCCAGTCCCGCACTGGCGAAACTGATTGAATTGCCCACGTAGACCGGCATTTGGAGCTTTCTTGCTAATAATCGGGATACACGCATCGCAAAGTCCAGAGAGGATTCCTGTACGTAGAGCGGCGTAGCTAGAACGTTTGGGGGATTTGTCCTCTGGCATGAAGACATGGTAGAATCAAAGCTTAGTAATTATGCAATCGAAATATAGTCTACTGTAGAAACCAAAACCATTGAAAAACTGAAAGTATAACAGAAAGTTGATACTTGATTGTATCAACGTTGCTAAACTTGTCCTATCGCTACTAACAGGAGGGGGAGGAGGGAGGGAGACACTGCTTACATCGGGTATGGCATGTACGAAGCTGCCCAGACTAGCCATCGACCCAGCACCGCCAGCAGCAGACGACGGAGCTGTGGTCATAAAGAGCATCAGGGCTTTGGCGAGGTAGGAGAGGTGGATGTAGATGTTTGTTCCAGCTGATCGAGGCAGAGGAAACGATAGCTGGACGGGCGTGAATGATGGCTGGATTGTATTGCTTTTGGGATGGTCACCGTTGCTCAGTGGCTGCTCTGTTGATTCCATTTTGATTTTTAGTAGTTGTCGATGCTAGAGTAGCGATCTTGATTATGAGTAGAGCTAGTTTTATCGTTTGTTTGTGCAGTCTTCAGTCACCCGTTGTGTTGTTCTTGG
>QQTW01002038.1_pt1 | contig 14504 bp, 15 predicted proteins | sample 1904831 | NCBI WGS metagenome assembly QQTW01 (sample SAMN09435610, study PRJNA476489) | Subsurface metagenome, whole genome shotgun sequencing project. | reverse complement strand
TGAGGACTCGCTCGATGGCGCCGGAGCAGCCGCCGCAGGACATGGAGACGTTGAATTTGTAGGTGTGATCTGCCATCTTTATATTGAAAGGGTTATGGGTATTTGAAGAGGGGGCTGTGGGTGGTTTTGTCGTGGGCGGAGTTCAGTTTTAGGTGGTTCTTTGCGTTGGCACTGAGGTGAAGATGCGCCTGGCTCGGTCCTTGATGATGTGTAGCGAAGTTCTGAAGGCGAGAGTAGCAGGTACAGTGTATGAGGTCAAGGGATGATAGTGCTCAATTCATGATCTTATGAGGACAAAGGAAAAGCTGGCATTTGTAATCTGCGTGTTGGGTGACTGTTGGAGGGTGGGCTCCTGAAACTCGTGTTCGGGCGGCAACAACCACGGCCTTGCCATGCATGAGCAACTTCCGAGGTCAAAGCGAGCCAATACTCGTTACATCGGACGTCTCGGGATGAATAATAATGTATGCAAGATGGCGTGCATGATGAACCACTTCCCTTACTTCGTAGTCATCTTGGTTGCGCTTCGATGTTGATTAGGTTACTGATTAGGCTGTGTAAATTCTAACATGAATTTGTGGTTACGGTATACTCGTGCACTGCTCGCGACATTTTTGCAAAAACCTTGGCAGTTGTGTGAAAGTTGCTGGCGCCCGCGTTGTCATGCAGAAATAGGTCTTGAGGGTCATCTGTAGATTTGTATCATGATGCTGAGGTTCTTTTGATTATAATGATATGGAATAGTAATAGTACAGATTATAATTGATGAAGTTCATTCGTTGCGTAGTAAATCTTCTTTAAAAGGAGCCTTGCCTAACAGTACATGTAATCTTGATTCATACACATTTATAGATATTCAGAAGCGATATGACACGACTCTCCATGAGGAAGCACAGCATCACCATCTTTCGATACCAGGTGTGCCAAGCGCATCAGAGTGGCCGCCCTGTGCGCTTGCTCCAAACTTCAATACGTCAACGGCCGCCCGTACCAGCTCTGCTATAGGTGGCGCCGTCTCAAGGCTTTGCAAAGCATTCCAAAGAGGAACATACGGAATGTCTGGTACCCCTGGGAACCAAGCGATTCCTGAAACCACGTTCCTCTCGCAAGCTGATGTGCGCCTTCGTCGAAATTGCTGAAATCGAAGAGAAAAATGGACTTCCAATCGAACACAACAATGTCGCAGCAACCTGTTTGCTCGAAATACTTCCTTGTCTGCTTCGATACGAGACACGCATTCTTGCCCAGCCAGGTATATTCTGACAGGCTTCGGCTGTATGCTCCCTGGATTAGCTGCGCCGGGGTCCTTCCCGGCGTATTCAGGTCGGCTCGGCCGGAAAGAAATTCATCCCGCTGCAGGACGAAGCTGTTTTTGATTTCCAAGACCGCGAAAATGGTTCTCTCGTAACCGTCGGTATAACTCCACGAAAAGTCGGTGCGGGCCACGGAGCCATGGGTTTGTTCCACTGAGCAGATTATGCCAGATATCTGGGTCAGGGCTCTGATTGCTTGGTTGACCGGTGGATGAGGTATAGGGAGGAGGCGCGGACGATGTCGGCTTCAACATGCAGATGATGGAATGCCTCTGTTCGAAGCATGTAGTTCTGGGAGAGGCTGACAGGGGTATTGGGAGGCATAAGCCAGGCGCGGAATTTGAAAAGCTCCTCGCGGTCGATCTCTTGCCAGGCCTTGATAGCGTCCATTGCTCCCGTTGACGGGGCGGACGCCTGTAGTGGGCGCGGAAGCACAGCCGGGAGCGTAAGAGGGAAGTCAGGCAGCCGCTGGGTCATGCATTGGGCGAGTGAAACGGCCATGTCGGATAGGCACTTAGCTCCTGTGCATCCTCCGGACTGTCGTAAATTTTGCGTATTTTCTAATTGATCAACATAGTCGCAAGCGCACCTTAAATAGACGCGAACGAATGAGAAGACCTTATCAGAACCTAAAGTCAATCTGAGTGAGCGCTAGCGGTTATTTTGGCGAATCAGAAAATACACAAAATTTACGACAGTCCGGAGGATAATATTGAGTGGGAGACTTCATTCACATAGTACTATTGTGCATTGTGATCTTGCAAATCCTTGGCGCTACCTTCGAAGTGCCGGCACCCGCCTGGTTAACCCTCTTGTATTATTAGAATCAGAAGAAGCTGAGTATCATTTTAGACATGCTATTTATATGATATAAATCTATACATGAGTCTCAAGAGCTGTTTTAGTTTAGACAGAGCAGTGCCAACAGTTCCAAAGACAGCGCCAAGTATTTGCAAGGGTTTCGTAATACTGTAATACATAGTACTTATTGCAGATGGGATCGAGGGCAATCAACGAATCATGGCGTCTCTGCTTCGGTTTGCTATATTACCCAAGAAAGTGCAAACTTACAGCATTTTCATGCCCGAGTAGCTATTTGATTTGACAATTTCATTGTTAGATCTCTTATACAGAGGACGTTTTGGCCGGTATCACATATTTCTGTAATTCGGTGTATTGAATGTGCAAATACCACGGTCCACAAGGCAATAGGTCGCCCCCTCAACTGCTAATACAAGACTGTACTAGGTAAATAACGTAGTACATAGTAGGCGCTCTCGCTGCACAATAATCATTCCCTTCTTTGTTCATCCACCACGTTTTGCCCTAGAAATACGCCACTACCTCCTTGAGGCTGGCTTAAAGACCAAGCACAAGGGCGACTTATCGTGCTGATACAACGTCTGTTCATCCCGCGTTGATAGTGCCTTTCATCACCATCAAGCTGAAGGTTCCTGGCAATTTCCAACCCGCCATTCGGAAATCCTGTACGAACTCGGCTTCTTTCTTACCCAATGTCAAAGCCTAGTATTCCTTACGTTGAAGGTGCGACGTTTGAGGTCCGCCATCATGAACCTCCCAAGCCGATACTTGGGTCATCTTGCGTAGCGAATCGAACGGACCTGAAGGAGCAACAGCGCATGAGCCTCCTGGAACGCTGCTTTCTCCACCCCCCTCTCCCAGGTCCAGGAACTCCTGCAGGATCCGACTCGCAATGCGAGAGCGGTACGTCGTCTTCTTCCACGCTCCGCCTCCTTAGGATCCTCAAACCAATCTCAGTTCACGATAACCAGGCGGCCCAAATCACACTGTGCGACTCCGATGGCGCTGATATAGTCGCCAAGTTTTATGATCCTCTCTACGCCGCTACTCCGAGCCGTGAAACAGACGTCTACGCCGATCTCTTCCGAAACGCAGACCACAGCTACGCACACGAGACAGCGGCATATGAAGCCCTGACCCTCCGCCGCTCCCGCAGGATGTGCGGAAAAGCATTATGGCCAACGTTGTGGACGCGGAAAGCGCTTTGTTTGCCTGCGGCTTGAATCACAGGGACCTTTTCCCCCGAAATATCATCTTACGGGGTTACCGGGGCGGTCAATCGGGCCTTTCCGCCGCCGTCAATGCCGGCGAGCTGAAGCGCCTCTCCGACATCTCCGTCGTCATTCTCGATTTTGGCAGATCGGACATCTGGCATCGCCGCACAGATGACCAAGGCAGACCCATCTCCCCAATTTTGCATTGGGATAGGCGTTTTGAAAGACATATCGACTGGGAACTGCTGGGATGGGTGGATTGGGACTGGCAGGCGTGGTTGGAGCAACAATGGAGGGACTCGACCACATACGCACCTATCACGGAGGAGCTCAGGAAACGCTGGCTGGGGATTTTTGACGACAGGGTTAAGGCATCCCCGCCTATGCCATCACAGAACGATCAAGAAAAGGTCGTTTGGGAGGTACCTGTGATGCGCCCCTTAGCAGAAAGAAGGCTTCTTTTAAAATCGGCAGAAAGGCCATCTAACTGCACTTAGAGTTACCCTAACTATAAGAATACTTAAGGTGTGCCGGAATACATCAACAAAACGTTTATAATCTAACAATATCTCATCATTTACAACGTATTTTGCTAAGAATATGGCCTTAGTACGGTCAGAATATGCAACGGCACTTAGTCCATATCTTTTACTTACCTCTTCTCCTGGTAAGCAGTGGAGTGATAGAATTCTACATTAACTACTTACCTTCATCTGCTAGTGTGCAGCTAGCTGGTCATGGACAGTATGGCATCTGTCCCTGAGAACCGCTGGCTAGGGCAGGTTGGTCCGTACTTCCAGCGACACAATCTACACGGTTTTCTTTTCTTCCCCGGGCGCCCCCCGGGATCCAATATCGAACACCGACCGACTCCTGACTGACCTCCCTGAAAAAGCCCTGCAAAATAACAAAGACACGGGAAGTATTATCTCTAGCACAAAGAATTGGATCTTCCCTACGGTCTACCCTGTCTTCACGTCCGGATGGGAAAAGCATTTCCATCGCCTTCTCATCCACCAGCAACTCCCCAACCCTACCTAGCACACGCTGAAACAGCACTCACGACACCCACGCCATTCCACCGCATCGTGCAAGTGCAAGGGGGTCACCACTACTATATCTCCCGTCCCCTTATCTAACGCGCCCCTACCTCGGTTCTTCTTCCCATCAAACAGCGAACCCGTGGGAAGCGACGTGCGATCAGAGTTGTGTCAAGTATGCCCAAGCGGCTCGGTGGGAGTGAACGTTGTGTGTGGACCAGGGAGGCGCAGGAAGGCGGTTGGAATTTGATCAGGGTGCAGAAAAGATGAGGGAGTGGTTAATTGGTGAGTTCTGCAGAGAGAGGGGGAAGTCGGCATGGAGGCGGGAACAGGGGCGGAAAGAGAGAGAGAGAGAGAGAGAGACGTATTTGCTCGTTTCCATGAGCTGGGAGTCTCCATTGCAAGCGGGATGCCGACCTCTTCGCAAAGGAACCATCGGATTTAAAGATTCGTAAAGTTACCGCCGTGCGCATGTGCATCGTTCCTCCCACCCGCAACTAATCTAAAACCCAGCAGCTCGTTTCTTCCCCTTGTCCTTCTTCCTCGCAGGCCCAAATCCAGGCATACCGGGTCTCGTGCCAAAGACGCCCCTCTCGGGCTGCGACATCGGCACCTCCTGGCCAAGCCCAGGCCCAGATTCATATCCCTGACTCGGCCCGCCGCCTCCGGCGACATCCCAACCAGGCGCTCCTCTCACCTGGCTACTCTGCACCTCTCTCACACCCTCCCCGCCTCCAGTCTGGGTGCTCAGAACCCTGGGTGGGCCCCGACTCTGGATCGACTTCAGCTCCTCGACCGCTAGTCTATTCTTTCTGATTTCCTCCCTCCTCACTCTAGCCAGGCGCGCTCGCTCTGCTTTCCTTCTCGCGCGTGGATCCGCTTGCCCGGCAGCAAGGGCGAGCTCCTCTTCTGCCTCGTTAGCGAGGGCACGTTCGGTGGCGCGGTAGGTGTAGGTTTCTGGGTTCGTGTGCGGGGAGGCGGGGAGGTGGCGGAGGATGGAGGAGAGGGTTGGGTTGCTCAGGCTGGAGGAGGAGAGGGTGGAGATGGTGGTGTATTTGCGGAGGCGGGTGAGGATCGGATTTACTTCTTGATCATCATCATCTTCTTCACCTTCCGTCGAGGCGGTTGCGGTTGTCACGGGGAGGCTGTCTGGGAGAGAAGAAGGTATCGAGGCCGATGGAGTGCCGGAAGACTCGGGTGTAGTTTTCGAGTTGGCTCGGTCAGCAACGGTAACGTCGTTTACAAGATCGGTTGGAGCAGAGAAAGTCGGATAGATTGCGATGCTTGCGAGAAGCAAATCGGCAGCCACTCTGCGGGCTAGACGTTCTTTGTTCACTCGGGTGCGGTCAGGTGCCACGGGTGAGAGTGGTGTCAAATGAGTCGCGACAATAGCCTCGTAAATTGACGTAAGGCGGTTGATCGCTTGGGCCTCAGACCTAATTATCGGAAGTCGTTGAAGCCTCTGCTCAAGAATTTGCTCCGGGGTGAATGTGATGATCAACTCGTCGATTTGGTCTGAATTCTCATCAACATCTGTGATGTGTAGCTTGCAAGATAGCATCTCAGACAGCAGGGGTATTCCAGGCGGCCTAGACAGCCTCAAGTGATCACTGAATTGTGATAGAATTGTCCCCACCCTTGTTCTAGCTCCAAGAGCTACGGTACTTACTTCGTCGGTAAGTTGAGTGTAAACATCTTGCCAGTCAATCCTAGGCTGCGCTTGTGCTCGTAGCCTTTTCCAACTCGGATCCCCGAATCTTGCCTCGCTTTCTGCTACCGTCAAAGAGACATTCGATTCCACCCAACCATCGGGTACGACGAAGTCTTCGAGGTCTCTTCGACGTCGAGATTTCGATTTCGATTTCGGATTGCCCAGGGATGTTGGAACAGGCAGATGCAAGAAGTGCAACTGAGCAGCTCCGGCAACAAGTCCAAAATCAGGCTCAGTGCTTGCACAAAGATGCTCGACAATTGTGAGATCTTCATACAATGAGAAGAGCTTGAACAGGGTTGGGCTCACTGTTTCAGCGCTACCTTGGACTTCTCGTCGGCATTCAACTGGACGAAATAATTGTGAGACAGATTTCTCCACCGAATCGGATCTGTAACTAAGCCCTGGTAGAAAGATAGGAAGCGGGTCAGCCAGCGAAAGTGGATGATTATCATGACCATTGGCAAAACCGACTCGAAAAGCCAAGACCAGATTGTTGAGCTTGGACACTATGAGTACAAGAGTGCCTAATGAAGATTAGCATATGTAGTGCGTGTATTTTGGCTTAAAGCATACTCAATCCTGCTTCCAGCAAAACCAAGTGGAGCGTTCTGTCTCCACGATCCCGAAAATGTTGCCACGCGAGCAAGACGTGCTGTGCAGCTGTGTTTTTGTCTTGATTTCCGTTCTGTGTCTCTTTAAAGCCGAGCCAGAACAGTCGAGTCGATGTGAGCACGAAATAACAGCCAGGAATGAGATTGCTGACTTGCACGTCAAGAATGGACTGATTCTCACGAACATGTCCCAGGCGAAGATCTTCCAAGCCAATCAAGTCACCCGACGCTGTGTAGCGAGCGGCAATTCGGCGATTACAAATGAAAAGCTCATCGGTTGGGGTGTCTGGGCGAACAAACCACAAAATCCGGTGCCAGCCATCGTGGTACGGGAGTGATTCCCTGAACCTCTTCTCATGATCCCAAGTCCATATCTTTCCAGAACAGCTTAGGGTAACCCGGAATTGCGATTGGGGACTTCCTTGATGTTCGCCATCAACAAGCCACACGCTCCAATTCCCGTGCTCGTCTATCAATCCAAACCTCCGATGGTCTTGTGGGTGGAAATTGACGTCAGCATGAGGGTGCCCACCTGTACGCGAGAGTGGAATAGTGGCAATCGGGTTGGCGTCAAGCGCGGAAAACAATGGTGCCTGAAAGGGAACTTGAAAAAGCTCGTAGCCCGGCGCGACTCTTTTACGGTGCAGGAGTGGATGAAAAATTGTGGTAGAACTTTCTAGTCTGGCTGCCATCCATGTGCTCGCATATCCATCGGGTGCAGCGAAGCATACTTGCTGAATTGGTCCACCATTGCTTATCCAGCATGCCTGGTCTTCGCCGGAGACATATGGAAGGTGCAAGATGGCATCCGCACCACAGATGTCAGGATCATTGGTGACCTGCCTTCCAACTCTTACCAGTCGGACATGTTGGGCGTTGCTACCAGATACGGATGCCGCTATCGGAATATGAGCATATTCGGAGCGAACTGCGTCCTGTTTCGTAGAGATGGCACTCCCAAAGGCAAGCCGCGTCGCAAGGTTTGGTGAAACTTTCTCAACAGACGTAGAAGTACCACTCCGAGCAGACTTAAAGGTACCGAGTTTGTCCTCAATCTTGGCCTCGGTTTGGGATGCTCTGGTCTCGGTGCTGGACTTATCAACGTGGTCGAGGTCGTTCTCAGTACACCCCACGTGAAATCGATGGTGAGATTCAACCCGTCCAGCACATACCACCTTGCTCGACAAGTGGCGTAACGGGAAAGCGGTAGAAGCGTGCCTCTTTGTACCTGGATGATGAACCGCAAGTTGGGGATCAACGATGCGTAAAGTCTGCCAACTTTTGTCTTCTTCATCGTATGTGACCGTACCAAGATGGCCATAATTCAGGAATTTGGTGGAATGTGCTGTTTGTAATTCTCGTCTCTGAGACATACCAGCCATCCAGTTTCAGCCTTCTTCTTCTTGACGTTCGCTGACAGCTCTGATAATACATTATGGAAGTTGGGGCTCTTGACCGACCACAGCCGGACTGTGTGGAGTTATTCCTTGAGCTGCACTGTTCTCTCTTAGAGTGGCGTGTTTATTGGAGGACTGCATGGAAAATCATAAAAAATCCTGGAAATGGAGACCAGAAAAGTTGAGACTGACGATGCTTGGCAAAGTCTGCTGGCAAATATCACGGCCAAATTACTTAGTTGGTCAAACTCTGGCTTCAGCGGCCAGGATTTCTGGAACATCCATGTTATGGGCGGTAGCCAGTTGACTCCTTTGCAGTTCGTGACTTCTCTACGGTATCATGATAGCCACAGCCACAGGATTATCAGCAGCGTCAAAGTCAAACACAAGTACAACATTCGATATTCCCCTTTGATAAACTGGACAATAGTGAAGACCATACGGAACATCTCTTCTCTAGCAATTGTATCCTCGACAACCCAGCTTATCCTCCTCATCTCGATCCGGATGCAGCATAGTGCACGCACAACCAAGTCTCAGACTTCTTTCATATCTTCTGTTCTCCCGAAGAACTTCACAGCTCGTCACACCGCAGTATCCATTCAAGCGAAATGCGTCGGAGCCGTAACGGAAAGCAAAGCTTAATAAGTAAACCTGAAGCTTGGGTGGTCATCACCTAGATTTTCCAGCTCGTCTGGGGAAGCATCAAGCCGATGATCACGCTGGCCTTCATTCCTCCTCTTATTTTCAATCCTGATGAGCACAAAGAACGCGACAGCTGATAACCCGCACAACCACACAAGGCCGAGGCTGACACCAAAGCCAACCGGGTAACGGGGCTTTTGCTTCGGTAAGTAGATATTGCTTGCGATGATGCCTCCGAAATTGCCTAGCCCGATCTGCATGGCACTCGATACGCCTCGTTTGAGGTGGCCACCCATGTTGTTGTTCAGCCATACAAGGGTTATAGGCTGGGCAATGTATCCTAGACCAAGGTATTAGCGAAGACAGAAATGCCTGGAGAACATGTGTGCAAACTTACCACCTCCAGTGACCAGGAATAGTGCAGCATAACGTACACCAACAGGAACATGCGTCATGCTCAACAGAATGGCATATCCCACGGTTGCGACAAAACAACCAATTATGATAAAAGCGAAGCGATGCTTCAGTCGGTCGGTCAAGAAAGCGGTGGCGAGGACCAGGACAGTCGCCACCACGTAGATTGGAATACTCATGATTTGAGACCGTACTGGTGTCCAGGCAGGGCCAAGCTGATTTAGGATGGTAGGTATGAAGAATGAGCCAGCATAGCCGGTGTTCACGATGCCGAGGTACATGAACACACTGTCATGCATGTCAGTCGCAATAAGCAGTTGAGCATAGTCAAGCACTTACCCCAGCCAGATTTTGAGATCACCAAAGATTCGTCTTGATGTACTCTTGCTCCATTTGCTCATCTTAGCGCCCCCTGCATCTTCCGCCAGCCGGCGAACGAGCATCTCGCGTTCATAGGACGAAAGGAACTTGGCAGTCTCTGGCCAGTCGGGAACAAGCCAATATGAAACTGCTGACAGCACAACCGTCGCTGAGCCCTCAATGATGAAAATCCAACGCCAACCTCCATAGCCTCCTACGCCAGACATCTTGCCAATTGCATATGCTAGCAGCTGTACGTCGCTCAGTTATAACGTACACCAATTTTGAGGGACTACTGACACCGCTAAATGCCCCAGCCAAGATGCTGGCCGAGAAGAATACGTTGACTCGAAGCTGCAACTCGTGGCGCTTGTAGTACATCGATATGAGGTAGATAGAACCTATTTCTCCTTAGTTCCTGGTGAACAGAATGGGGGACACACACCAGGAACGAAGCCTGCCTCGAAGACTCCAAGTAGAACGCGACAGATCACCAATCCGGTGAAAGAATGAGTGCAACCCTGACAGATGGTGATAACCCCTGCCAAGCTGTTAACTGCTTGACGTGACTAGTATTGCACCTTACGCACCCCATCCAAGCATGATCGAGCTCAACCAAACGGAAGGTCGCATCTTCTTCAGAATGATGTTGCTTGGCACCTCGAGGAGGATGTAGGGGATGAAGAACATAAACAAAGCAATATTGAATTTGGGTCCATCTGTATCCATGCCGAGGTCATTCTCCAAGCCTTGCAGCCTTGCATTTCCGATATTGATGCGACTAGCAATGTCAGCAGATGGCGTGCCTGTGCCAGTACATTTCGTCTTACTCAATGAAAGCTGCGAGACTTGGAGAAAGAGGTCAGTTTCTCAAATAATTTGAGGCTCGAAGATGCCGCTCACAAAAGCGCGAATAAAACGGGAATTAGATGCCGATCCACCTTCCACACCAGTCTTCTCTCCGCCAGAGGATCAACAGGCTCAAGCGAACTCGATGAGCTGGAAGGCTGATCTCCCAAGAGAACCCTCTCCGACAGCAATACTTTTTCAGCAGAATCCGAGATGGTGGCCATCAGTACTCAGGAGCTTGCCAGGGGCCAGCGGTGTTGTCCAGCTCTTGTCTTGCTGTTGTTAGTCGCCGTTGAAATTTGATAGAGATGTAGTAGAAGATGAAGATGCAAATTTTGTCTTGTTGGAAGAGGATGGCGAGATGAGAGATACTGTATGAGGGAAGGAACGATCGACTTGCACAGCTCGGTTGAAAAGTCGTGCCACCATAGCAAGATACAAAGGGCGATCGATCATGGGAAGAAAGATGATTGGATACTTCTACAGACGTTCTGATAAGTGCATGTCGCGTAGAACTGAGCTACTGCTGCTGTGGTAGGCCCCTCGCTTCAATGTCACTTGTGTCTTGTGTTTTGTGTGTTTTGTGTTTTGTGTTTTGTGTTTTGTGAGGGCCTCAAGCAGTTCTTCCAAATAGTGGTGCAGTGACCGCATTTCATACTTATCCAGCCCGCCCTGAGGACATATAATTGGATGACCCAAGGCCACAGAAGCACTTTCTGAGCAAGCTATATTTCCTTTGCCTTGCATGGTACCTTTGGCCCGTGGAACGGAGCTGTGAGACGAGTCTGCACGATGAACAACCCATTCTCAACCCGCCCGCATCAAGACTATGGCCAATCTCTCATGAAAGAGTTCCAGGCGCATTTCTCAATATCTGGGGCGCTGCACACAGAGCCCAGAAGAGCAGGTCAGGTTTAGAATGGAGCGAATCATGGCGCTGGTTCACAAGCAGCGGTCGGTCTTCTGATTCTTGAGGAGAGTGGAAAGACAGGAGCGCAGGGCACACAACACAGGACAAAGCCCCAGGGCTCAACTGTGTACCTAATACTCGAGTATTTGAAGATACCCGCTCTCTTTACCTTGAGTTAGACACCTTCCTGTGGCCTACAATGGACTCTGGCGGGAGTTTAGGTCGAAGAGAAATGCCAAGCTGCGGCCTGTATCGAGATTGTCCTGCATACGATTGCCGGATCTAATCAAAGTTTTCCGCATAGCACATCAAGAACTCATCTTCGTGCAAGAAGGGAAGAAAGGTAAGTATCTATCAATACGAGGACGGGCCGAAGCTGACCTCCCGGTGTCAACCACCAAGTATTTTGCTACGTTGCGCGCGTTACATATCTCATTATCACAATGTCATTCGCCTCCATTTTGTGTCTCAACTTTGCTGAAGGGGATGGAAAGATTCGTGGATTCATTCAATACGAGGACAGATATCGTTGCTCCCTAGTCTGAGAATGTCAAAACCCTTATCATCATCATGAGCTACTTACCTGTAGTGTGTACTGCTGAGGTTATCTGTCAGCGCCTATCATGCCGCGGTCCCACAAAATATGCCGGATAGCTACATGTTCATGGTTCTTACAGTTCATTCCATGTCGAAGTCTGGTCCATAGATCTTGGAAGCCCGTTTACCCTGTCGGAAGGAACCTGGGCGTTGTTGATTACCTGCTTAATATTTGCCAACGTCGATTTTGCGAACGTGGCTTTCTGGATGTCCCAAAAGAAATAACTACACGAACAGCCCCACAAAACGTCTATCAGGGACGTTACATAAGGCCCATGCCAACCAGCCTGGCAGGTGACAAGCCAGTCATGTTAGACAATGTCTGTGTTCACTGCCCAACATATCCCCTCCGTACCCGATCAGGGGTGTAGAATGGAGCAATTAGCGTCGTCGATCTTCTTTATTTGGTGTTGCTACAACTTCTGCGTAAGCATCTCATTATAGTATGAATTTCGACAAGAGATTCTCTAGAATCAAGGCATTTCAAGACTTGCAAAATCACGTATTTATTCTCTATACATGTGGAGTGCTCCTGGAAAGATTTTACATGGACAACCTTATCTGAGCTTAAAATCTGTCAACGACGCTAATTGCTCCAGCGGGTACGGAGGGGATATGTCATACCTTCGAGGACATCCACATGGGGCTGCAATGCCAATGGTTCACACCAGTGACAAACTAAGAACCAATCTGTCTGGGCAAAGAACGCTAATGATCATGATCTGCCTGTTGATCTTCTGAAGCGCCTTGTATCCGTCCTTCATGACGGCTTCGCCGGGAGGACCTTCCCTACACACTGTCCGAATCCGACCAGACCATTCTCTTCAGTGCCACAAACTCCCCTCAATGTCACCGTATCGCCATCTTCCAAGAATGTTCGCTCTAGGCCTCCTGGAAGCTTTATAATGTCTTTGCCGTTTTTGCTGCGTTCTAGTAAACACCCTTGCGAACCGTCTTCAGTGCCGCTAATTGTACCGGAACCCAGCAAGTCCCCTATACGCATTGGACATCCACCAACCGAATGATGCGCGAGCATCTGTGAGAACGAAAAAAGCAGGTTCTTTCCATTGGAATGTAAGATCGTGGTCGCGGGTCTAGATTCAGCTATGCCAATTTGTCAGCATCAGGAAAGCGGATCTGGCAAGTCACTTACGAGCAAGGTCAACCTCGATGCGAATGTCGAATACATTATTCTTCTCCTGTCGCAAGTACGGCAAAAGTTCGGTATCATTCTGAATGCTCTGCGCCCTGAATGGTTCCAATGCATCCATCAACACCACCCATGAACTTATGCTTGTGCCGAAATTTTTTGCGTTGAAAGGACCCAGTGGAACGGATTCCCACATCTGGATATCCCGCGCAGACCAATCGTTCATGAGGACCAGCCCGAAAATACTGTCTTCAGCTTCGGAGATGGGAATTGGCTCGCCCATCTGGTTTTCTCTACAGACAAATGCGCCAAGCTCAAGTTCAAAGTCAAGTTTCTTGGATGGGCTGAATGTGGGAAGCTTTGGTTCAGCATTCGGATTTTCCAATATCTGTCCTTTGGGTCTATGAATGGCAGTGCCCGAGACGACAATTGACGAGGCTCGACCATGGTAGCCCACGGGCAGGTGGATGTAGTTGGGCTGCAGTGCATTGTTTGGACCACGAAACATCACGCCACAATTATAGGCATGATTCTTGCCAACAAAAAAGTCTGTGTAATCACCAATCTGCATTGGAAGGTGCATCTTCACTTCCTCTAGTGGGATTAGACATTCTGTCTGGAGCTGCTTGTTGTTCTTCAAAGTTTCGGGGAAAGGTGTATCAATCCGAAGCAGGTCTTGAATATACCCACGGACTTCGCGATGTACAGGACGGCCCAGTGCGGCAAATGCATTCAATGTAGGATGCGCAAAGACTGCCGGATTTTTCCGTATGCTTGGTACTGAAGAAAAGCCGTCTTTGAGGATGAATGCTGCTAGATCTAGAGCATGATCGCCTATTGCAACAGCAACGCGAGGTACCTCATTCGTAGCAGTGCTAATGATTCCAAACGGTATGTTCGCAAGCGAGAAATGAGAGGAATTGGGTATGGGAAACCAACTCTGAGAAGCCATGGTGATTTGAGAGATTACAGCGAGGCAGGGGATCCTTTTCTTTCCATTTCAAGACGAGCTAGGTCCTTTGAGGTCAGGCCGGGGGCCACACCTCGGGCTTCGGGCCCCGAGTTGTGCTACTTACAACCGCCGTTGCCGTTCGTGAGCCCCCGCTGTCACTTTCGCCTCCGACGCTCATCATATTGCGTATTGGCCTCCACCACCTTCGGCGTATTTGACCCCTGCATGGAAACGCTTTCCCACTTCTAAGCCCCTTCTAAGCCACTTACGCGTTGGTAAGCTGGAGCGGGAAAAAAAGGTGTAAGCCCTCAAGAAATCGTTTGATGCCCTCAAACAGATAGTAAGTATCAGCTTCTCTGGCTCACATCTGCCCCGCAAGCCCTAATCAGCAAGCCCTTATCACGAATCGGTCCGACCTCCTTTGGTCACGCCTGCGTCAGGTACAACCCAGTAGTGAAGTACGATCGGAGGCTTCTCAATAGTAGCTTGAAGTAATAAGCCAAGCACCCGTGTAAT
>QQTW01002037.1_pt1 | contig 14510 bp, 19 predicted proteins | sample 1904831 | NCBI WGS metagenome assembly QQTW01 (sample SAMN09435610, study PRJNA476489) | Subsurface metagenome, whole genome shotgun sequencing project. | reverse complement strand
GGCTTGGTCCGTGTTAAGGGCCCCTGCACCGGACTATTTCATGCAGGACTGTTGTACAGACGGTGGAGAAGCCCCACCTAGAACACTCTACTCAGCCGTGTCTACAAGTTGTAGATCTCAACTAATTTATGAGCAGTATCTACTATTAAGACAACTCAGCGTATCAATTAAGGGATGTTGTAGCAGCGCTCAAAGTCCGAAGTCATCTACCTCGAATACTTCGATTAGTTGGCAGCCTCCCACTTTTATTCTGGATCCCTGTCAGGCCGATTTTAGATCCCGCTGTTCACCCCTTAGGTTCTTTGGGGGATTTCTGGGAACTGCTTCGTCAGGCTGGGAACGCTCTGTAGAGACGTAAATACCAGGGCGGTCTTCCTAGCCATCACCACAATCCTCGGATTTGCTTGGTCCCATTAACAACAGAGTTTCCCGGGCCCTTGGTGACACCAAATTCCAAGTCCCGCCGCCGGATCCAGTCCGCCATACCATGGGATCAACACAACCCATGCAATCAATGTTTCGATGACACAATCCAGAGAGGTCGACTACCTGAGTCAACGTGGAAGTGGTTGGGGGCCGGCCACGTGTTGGAACGGGGATTGAGTGTCTGTTACATTAACAAGACGGCCAACGGCCAAACCCAGTCGTCTTGTCGATACACTTGCACTTCCCTTGAAACCAGGACACCAATAGAACTACGCCTACCAAAATCCTACAGCATGGGCGCTGTAGGTGAGGATTACCCGTTTCAATCCAATTCTGCGGAGCCGGCAGGCATGGACAATGGACGTATGGCAGGTATGTATCCGACAGGACACCTCCGTCCGTATGCAACGAACCGTTCGCTCATGAAAGCTACAGCCGATGGGAGGCCGTCCAAGAGGTTTCAGAAAAGTTCAACCGAAGGGAACCTTGCTCAACGACGGCCAGGACCCGATGCCTTCACCGCCTCGTCGTCAGATGTCCGCTCCAATCTCGGAAGTCGAAGGAGACCATCCGTCAGAGACCAGAAAGGCCCACAAGCCCCTTCGGCGCTACACTCATCCCCCTCAAAACGGTTGGTTCCAGCAAGATCCAATATTTCTGCTTGGTACTGATTCAGACAGAGTCAGTCATTACAACGCCCAGCGATCGGCCGGAACGACCCCCCAGCATTCACGCCAGGCCTCCGCGAACGGACCCCAAAGCTATCACTTTGGCTCCACGCAAAAGGAAGAAGATCAGGACAATAGCGACAATTCGGTATCCTTGGATTTCCTACCCTCTGTCAATTTTGATGATCTCCACGCAAGCCTTACGAGCAATGAACCTAGCCTGGGTCTTTTCCCAAAGCCTGGCAATGGAGGTTCCAGCCTCTTAGATTCGGCCTTTCCTAACAGCGGTCAAGATAGTCGGCATGGGAGTAGAGTCCCATTGAGGGCTGCTGGTTCTACGGATACTACATCGCGTATCGGCCGTACTGGGTCGTTGTTACGCCGCCATAATAGTCAGTCGAAGACCGCTACCTCCTCTAGGGAGACTGACAGTACACCACAACTGGGCGAGGTCACGGGAGGAAGCCCCTCTCGTAGACAGCAGCTGCCCCCACCAATTTCGAACATCAACGTCTTCAGAAGTCCTCGGAAATCAATGGGCCCTGGTGTTATTGCAAGAGATCTCACTGCTGGGCTCGACTCAAACCTACGACCTCGACGCGGAGTCATCGATGACGTTCAAAGCTCGTCCCCATTGAAACCCAGCAACAACTTATACACACCCGGTAATCCCGGAGGAAATTTCGCCGCTGCCTCGGTAGCACGGCAGAACAAGACTAAGTCTCTACATCTTCCTTCTGGATCCGCTCAAGACCCCTTTGGGAGCCCTTTTCACACGCCGGATAGCACCCTCTCGTCTTTTCTCGGCTCACGGTCCCCTGGTCGACCAATCCTGCAGCGAACGATGACCCCCTCATCAGGGAAAAGGATGTCTGTAATGCCAAACAGTGCTCACGCCACCGGTCTAGCCGCGCGGACGATCAGTCCTACGGATGCTCGGAGATTGAAGAGGATGTCAGTGATGCCGAGTGCACCTCCTATGCCATATACGCCGCCTACTCCCCAATCAGAAAACTCAGTATTTATTGAACCATCAGCTTTATCTCCAGCCCTCATTCCTCGGAAAAGTCTAACTCCTACGTCGTCTCGAACGACGCCAGAGCACAACCGAAAATCTTACAGTTCAGGCATCTCAAACTCATCAACCACAAGTTACAACTCCTGTCAAAGTTCAAGCGGTCCAGTTCGGTTGTCGCAGACCATATCGACCTCCAGGCTACCAATGCTCAAGACGCGGCATGATCCTCTACCCATTGGGATTGAAGAGGGAGTACCTCCTGTTCCGGCGATTCCCAAAGCGTATGAATCCCCTAAGACGGAGATTGACCAACCTTTCTTTGCGTCGCGCAAGTCCAGTCTTCCCAATGATACCCTCAGTCTCTATAGTGTCTCGACAGCAGATGGTATACCGACTCCATCGACAGACAACGATAACCCCCATTTCCCTCGTAAGGGCTCATTGAGTAAGGCACGACCAAGTGACGTTGGTTTTGCTAGCGACAGGAAACAAAATGTCATCAACAACAGAGATACCAATAGGAGGACTCTACAGCCCTTGAGACTGCCGCCAATGAACCTCTTGCCTCTGAGTTTGCCAACGACTGCTAAGATTGCTGCGCTATATGATGGTTCAGGAAGTATAGACAGTGGATCTATCACGCCTCCACCTAGAGTCGGTCCCAAGGGGATTCCAAGCACGCCAATGACCGCGTCTCGAGCTAGCTTCTTCGCCAAAAGTCAGCAGAACGAAGAGCCTATACCAGTTCCGAACCGACTGCGCAGCAGCAGCTCTCATCTTGCACTAAGGTCTGAGAGCTCATCCCATAATGGGGCCAATAGTTCTACTTCAACTGTCACGGATTTTCGCGACGGTGGCGGACGCTCGGCAATATCCCCATTCATCTCGTCATCTCTTCCTAAGGCAGGTGGTCATTTCGGTTACCCCAGACGAGACCATACTACCACCGGAATTGACTCCGGATCGACGTCAGATAGCCGACCTTCAAGAATGACCGGACCACGCCATCAAATGAATCAAAGAGCCCCTCAAGGTGACACCTTGGCTGTGGAGTATCCGAGTCCTGTGGATGCTGGAACGCAATCTTTGGGCACATCAATTCGCCGAAAACTTAGTCTAACACGGAAACGCAGTGGTTCTAAATCACAAAGTCGAGCGGGAAGTGAGGATGAAGCACCTCCCAAGCCTCCAAAGCATGACAACATGCCTCCACCGAGACTGCCTGCTTCCGCTACCTGGAGTGGTCCCTTGGTGCCGAGTCCCAGCCCAACTCAGAAGAACAATCATGCTCCAGCAAAAAAGAAAGCCTCGAACCTCATCACACCAGCAATTGATCGTAGTCGAAGTTTTACCTGGACCAATGACGGAAGCCCGCAAAAGCTGTCGACCCCATCGGAGAACTCTGTAGCATCTGCAGGGGCGAAGAGAACACTGAGAGCTACTATCGAAGGCGCCTTTTCAACATCCAGTTCTGCGAGCCTAAAAGAATACCTCAAGGAAGCTAAGAACGTCGAATCACAGCTGGATCGTGACGACCAGCAAGCTGAGGATGAGATGAAAAAGCTGGCCTCGAAGCGTAAGGATACCGAAAATGCGGCTAAGGAGCTCGACGCACTACAGAAACGAGCAACCGTCAAAGAACGTGTTTCGGCAGGTCAAGCACTACGCATGGCCCAACTGAACATCTTCGAGCGCGGCGAGATCGTAGATTACAGAGAGATCTATTTCTGCGGGCTCGACAATGCCAAGAAGCACGTTGGGGATCTCAGCGCAGAAACAGCAAATTTTGGTTATGATGATGAACGAGGAGACTATAACATAGTCAAAGGCGATCACCTGGCTTATCGGTATGAAGTCGTTGACATCCTTGGGAAAGGCAGCTTCGGTCAGGTCGTCCGCTGCATAGATCACAGGACAGGTGGACTGGTAGCCATCAAAATTATTCGTAACAAAAAGAGGTTTCATCAGCAGGCGCTAGTCGAAGTGGATATCCTCCAGAGGTTGAGGGACTGGGTGAGTGGGCATCCTCAAGACGTGGCTATTCTTTCGCTGACCGTGACCAGGATCCTCAAAAGAAACATAGCATGGTACAATTCACGCAAAGCTTCTACTTCCGAGGACATCTATGTATTTCGACTGAGCTCCTAGGCATGAATCTCTATGAATTCATCAAATGCCACGAATTCCGAGGCTTCTCCCTGAAGCTCATACGACGGTTCGCCAAGCAACTTCTCAGCAGTCTCGTCCTACTCAACGGTCACAAAGTCATACACTGCGATTTGAAGCCCGAGAACATCCTCCTCGCACATCCGGCTCGCTCTGAGATCAAGGTCATCGATTTTGGTTCCAGCTGCATGGAGAACGAAAAGGTCTATACTTACATCCAATCCCGCTTCTACCGATCTCCAGAAGTAATCCTTGGAATGACCTACGGCATGCCCATTGATATGTGGTCCCTAGGCTGCATCCTCGCCGAACTCCTGACCGGCTATCCAATATTCCCAGGCGAGAATGAACAAGAGCAACTAGCATGCATTATGGAAGTATTTGGTCCACCCGAGAAACACCTCATCGAAAAATCCACACGGAAGAAACTGTTTTTCGACTCTCTCGGCAAACCCCGCCTCACCGTCTCTTCAAAGGGCAAACGCCGACGTCCAAGCTCCAAAACCCTCCAGCAAGCGCTGAAATGCGAAGACGAAACCTTCCTAGACTTCATCACCAAATGCCTTCGCTGGGATCCCGACCGCAGACTCAGGCCCGACGAAGCCATCCATCACGAGTTTATTACCGGAACGAAACCCACCACGAAAGCCTTTAATGCCGCCACCCGGGCCGTCCCACAACAACAAGCAGCCTCGAGAACAGCTCAGTCGCAAATCACCTCCTCCACAAACTCACCAGCTAAACGCCTCACAAGCATCCAAACCCCCTCTACCATCGGTGGCATCCGGGCTCTTCCCGACCCTCCAGCCACTGCCATCAAAGTCAGCGCTTCCAATGCTACCTACTCCATGAATCGCAACCGTGACGCCTCGTCCAATAATAACACCGCGTCGCCCAGTAAAGCCGCGGCAGCAGCATCCCACAACAAGAGGCAATCCACAGTCAACGGTTTGCAGCAAGGAAATACTGCGATTGGCATCAGGAGAACAATGACGGGAACTGCCGTGGGTAATTCGGCTGCAGCGGGCGGTAGCGCGTTGCCGAAGGTGCAGTCGCAGGGGATGAGGAGTGTGAGCGGAAAACCGGATTTGGCGGTTGCGGGGGCGATGGCGAGTTTGGTGAGTCCAGAGACGTCTTTCATCTGATCACGACAACGTTAACGGTACTAATTGTGTAGCAGAAGTCGAGATGAGGGGAGCCGTCAACGCTTTTCGGGACAACATATTGGACCAGGCTGGGTGGTATCGCTTTATCTCCATTCTTCTGCAACGTCTCTTTGTATCCGGTACTTCATGTTTCCGGTGGGAAATCAACGCCACGCCTATTGAACGCTATCATTTTGTATACCCAACCCTGGTCATCTGGGATGAGCATGGGGGAGATAGGAAAGTCCTTGCATTCTTACGGTGTTGAAGCGTTTACAGTAATGACGTCAATAAAGCTTTTGTAGCTCCTCCGATTCTCACACAATCCAAGCAGAGCATTTCGTGCCACGCGGTTGCTTGTACGAGTTCAAACCGGTGTGCTGAAGATTTCGGTTCGAAGATCGTTTTGAAACAAGCCTTGATTTGGTGTTCAGAGAACATACGGAAATGAGCCAAGCACCAGCTGAGCCCGTCTAACCATCTCTAGTATTGAAACACAACATAAGGCAAGAACAGCTCAAGCCGTTCACGAGAACAATAATCAACCATAAAGCGCCCCAAATTGCTCACCAGGCTTGCCGAGCCTACATGCAACAGATCTGCCAGAGTAGGATGAGTCCTACCAGGACCGCAAGGCTCATCCCTGTGCAAACACCGAGTACAAGCCTTGATGCAATGCTGGTGAACGGCGCTGTTGGTCTCGGGTGGAGGTACAACCCGGTGAGAGTTGCAAGACCGGGACCCGTCACGGTGGTAATGTTATAATAACCGCCACTGCCTGGAGCAACAGCTGCGCCGGTAGTTTTCGCGGTAGGCAGGTTGGGACCATAGCCTGATGGGAAATTCAAGCCTGCCACGATCAGCATCACGAGCTGATGTGTCCAAAGGATCCGTACTCATGGTTGAAGTAGTGCTGGTATTTGTTGAGCTCACGTTTGTGTCGTGAACGTACTGAGCAAAGGCAGCTGGAAGTTGGAAAGGGTTTCCGCCGTCAGGATAGACGAAGCCGTTGTAGTAGCAGGCTACAACACCATTGAGAGAGTCGAAGCCTAATTTAGATCAAGCTGTCAGCAGGGGCTGTATAAAAGCAACAGGAAAAGCGAAGCTGGAATCGATGGGTCTGAGGAGGATACAAGGATCACCATCTCGACTCACAAAAGGCAGAGCTCTTGACCCCGACGGGGGATATGCCTGCAAGACTAGCATGGATAAGCCAAAATCTCGATTGATAGATGAGTCAAAGAGCTAACTTGTCATTGCAGCTTGCAGGTACTGCCCGTCGACCATAGCAGCGGATGATGATGTTGCTGGACAAGGGCATGTAGCTGTCGCAGTACGTACGCCCACTGTAAGGACACTCGAGTCTGTGGGATGTAGAATTGCTGGGAAAGCAATGATGATCAGCCTGGGACGGAGCAGGACTGACACTCGCTGCTATGGAACATTCCATTGGGAAGACATACTAGAAGACTTGAGCGTTGGCGGATGCTGCCAGGAACGCAAACAGAGCTGTGGGAAAGGTGAGGAACTTCATCTCGACGGGTTGGAATCGATGTGGAGAGTAAGAAAGGTTTGCTGGTAACACGATGACAGCGCTAAGCAGAGAAACGATGCTGTGGGTAAAGATACTCTCGCAACGGTGTGATTGGGATGGGTGCTATGCGCAAGTGTTGTGAGAAAAGATGCAAGAGAGTCTGGAGAAGAAGACAGCATTTATGCAAGCAAAAGAGCTCAAGTTCTTTGATATGGAGAGAAGGTGCGATGTTTGTAAGCTGCGTCTCAAGAGAAAGGGGAATTGTTTTCGCTGGCTGCCGCTGGGTGCTCCTTCCCTTTCTTCCTTTCATGTAACACTCCAGAGTATGTCTTCAACATAACGGGTTCTAGGCTCTGCCTTCCGTCTCATATACCAATCTACAAGTCGCGCAGTTGATGACCTTGGGCCATAACGTCCCAAACGCCAGTCATCTTTTGATGACCAGATCCTCCGTCGATGTTTGGGCGATATATGAGTCTGACGGATGTCAATTGCATGACTCCGTCTTGTCGATTTCATTGCATACAGTATCCTCGTCGACTGCCAGCGACCATCCATTGTTCATATCGTGTTTCCATCTCCAGTTCAATCAAATGAGGGGAACAGGCGGCAGAGAGGCATAGACGTCATCTTCCTCGTGCCACAGCTTTGTCAATCGAAGTCAATCATCCAGTACTCCCGTGTAACTCCAGGCAAAGATCACATCGTAACGTCCTTCAGTGGGATTGCCCCTACCGTTCGAATTGACTATGGTCTACGATTCGCAGATCTCGTTCACAATCGACACAATATGCCCTTGGTAAGTACTTTTCGATGGATTGCGCTATGGATAATCGAAACCCATGCTGAAGCCTACATCAGGACGTATCTAGCGAAGAACAGGCGAGCGTCGTCACAGTCATACGTCATGCAGTACTGACCTTTTGCTTTACGCCACATAGGCTCGACGAAGGCAAGTCCCTAATTCTGCAGGACAACACCCCAAGGGTATTCTATGAGTTGGCAAGGTGGGCATCCGATACCACAATCATCACCCAGATTGGATGCCCCACAACGCATGAGATACCCTGCATCTTTTTTTTGTATACTTTTTGTCTCCATGCCTTATAAATGGACCTCGTAGCTAAGCATATAGCACCAGCTCTCCGACAGTTCCGGTCTTCTCCATTGTCTAAGGACGTCTCTTTCACAATCAAGTTCTTTCCCTACCAACTGTATCCTGAGGCAAGCAAGGAAGGCGAAGACAAATACCAGTGGTGAGCACTAACAGACATTGAGTCGGTGCGACTGACTTTCCATAATTGACTCTTGACCACACCAAAGGTATAAAAAAGACCAAGTACGGTGACTCGGAAGATAAGATGCAAAAGTACACTACCCTGATGGGCACTTACGGCAAGGAAGCTGGCATCGACTTTGACTTCCAAGGACAAGTCGCCAACACTCTGGACGCTCACCGACTGATACAGCACTTTCAAGAAGCCTTTGGACCTACCACTGCGGACAAGCTCGTAACATCTTTGTACAGTCAATACTTCACACAGCAAGCCCACCCTTCGGCTTCCGAGACCTTACTCAAAGCTACCAGTGAGGCAGGAATCGACAGGGCGACAGCCGAGGCATTCCTAGCAGATGAATATGAGGGATTGCCCGAAACCAAATCGCTAATCAGGGAGCAGGCCAGTAATGGTGTGGACTCGGTGAGTGCATCTTGCGACTTCAAATTGCATACCGTTAGGTCATAGTCGTTGGAATAACCACTCTGCTGGTTCTCTTTCATCGAGCCAGGAGTTGATGGATCCGTGGTCACAGGTACCTTATGTCGTTGTCGAAGGCAAGCGTCGAGACTTCACCCTGGTAGGAGCGAGAGAGGTGGGTGAGTATCTGAAGACTCTGGAAGTAGTCGCAAAGGAAGCGTCTTGAATGTGTCTCTTCTGTCACCAACCTTGATTGTCAGATATCTCATTGCATCGCGTCAGACCAAGTCCTTGTTGAGAAAAACAGCGGGGCTCTGCTCGATCTATCCGTTGAGTTGTCTGCTCCCAGCGGAATCTGTTGGTTGACGTGGCTTGTGATTCTTACAGTCTTCTCATTTTTTCACGTGGTTGGAATATCTTAGGGGTAACAAACTCGTATCCGACCGTACGGACTGCTTGCGCTTCTCATCCATTGCGCGACTTCATCTGGCTGATTTTGAGATACAAGCCGTTCTGAACTGGTTGCCTCGTTTGCGATATTTGTTCTCTCCAAACGTCAATCTAAATTCGCTACCACTATAGATAGCAGCGCTTGATTTCTACTTTCCCGATAACCGCACTCAGCCTGTTTGACCATCTCAAAAGGATTAGAAGGAACCATTCTTCAAATGTTAAAACGGGATATGGCACGGCCCAGGCGCGAATGCCTCATGCCGCGTGACAGCCCTGAAGAGAGATATATGTTGGAACCGTCTCGACCTAGAAAGACCACTGGGGACCATGCACTGCACGAACACATTTCTGGAACCGCTGCAAACATTCAGCATGAGATGGATGATGCTATTGCGGACCGCTCTCTTGATGTATAGTCTCTTGGGGTCCAATAGTTCCGGTTCCGTCAACGCTTTGGCTTCGAAAGCCCACGACGGTGTCAAGACCCAACCTTCACGGGGTCCATATAACACTCCAGATAGCAATATTCCCCTGTCGAATCTCATTCGGCACAGGCGCTCAATTAAAATTGCTAACGCTCTCGGGCCTAACTGGGTTGGACACGTTATACCCTCCGCCGCGGTGTACCCTGTAGCAATCGGCGCACAAATCCTTGGAAAATTCTATGGCGGGATCGCGCATTATGCGAGCAGTGAATGGACAGCCACAGCCCCGACAAACTCCTATCTCATATCGATTGGGACGATCAACCTCTTCATATGGTCTCTAGATCCAGAGGTTCAGATTGCCTGGGACTTTGTCCGTAGCTTTGCAGACAGGATGCTCGCCGAAACGCAGAGGGGCTTCATGGGAATTATTGATGCATCTTTTGTGCACCTGGTGAGCGGGATTATGGTTCACGTGAAGTTGATCATTGAGGGAAAAGCGGGATAATGATCGTTCAGGACCAGGATATCCTACAGCAGCAAACCGTCAGTAAGCGGGAAATTATTTTGTAAGGGATGGCAACATACGCAAGCATGATGCCCGCTCCAAGAGCCATGGCTGCAAATTGAGTCATGGTCTTCCGAAGTTCTTCACCTTTGTTCGGTCCCATTTCGAGCAACTCTGGGATTACGGCAACAGTACCAACATACAGGAATGTTCCAGCGGTGAAGGGCAGAAGCAAATCACCCAAGCCAAGTCCCGTACCTGCTAGGCCCATGTCTCGAGGGCCTCCAGCAGTATCTGAAGTCTTGCCCATCTCCTGTACGGCGATTCCAAGACAGGTCCCAAGGAAAGCTCCAGCCGCGGTGACGAATTGAGCACCCATTGCCCGTCGTTTGGAAAAGCCAGATTGGATCAATAGGGCAAAGTCACCTACTTCGTGAGGTATTTCGTGGAAAAAAGACGGCCACCGTTGTGGTAGCTCCTAGGGTAGGAGATGCGTAGAATGAGGAAGACATGGCGAGGCCATCGGTGATATTGTGGGTGAAGTCCGCAATCAGGTTGAGATAGGCAGAAAGCTTGATGGACTGGGATGGTATCTTAGTCTCTGATTTGCCAGCGACCGCTGTTGAAGGCTTTTCAGAGTCCCCCTTCCTCGATTTCAAGCCCCCATTTGCAGCTCTAGTATCAGCACCACTAGCTTTCGCACTTGGATCATTCTCTGTGGACTCGACGGTATGACTATGGCTATGATCGTGGCCCCCTTCGCCTCCTGTAGCGATTCTGAGGCCTTTGTCCATAGCTACAAACGTCAGGAAGCCAGCCATTATCGCAACTCCTAACAGAAGGTTCTTGTTGGGCGATACCAGGACAAAGCGAGCATGATTGGGCTCGGCTTCGCCAAGGAAGATCTCAGGGAGGAGGTGGAAGAGAGTATCGCCGAGTAAGCCACCCACGGCGAAAGCTACCATCACGGAGAGGGAGGAGGGATCGATATTCGGTGGGCATAGAGCGAGCAGAAAATTCGGTGGACCGGAGATGTACAAGGTCCCCAGCAAGGCATTGACAGCCGGGCTACCAGGGAATAAGACGGAGAAGATCTTGGAAGTCAAGCTGGAGGTTTGAGGGCTTGTAGCGGAGTTGTGGCGGTTCAGCTCGATGACGAGGGGGGCATTGCTATAAGTCATTAGCTTTGACACTTCCAATACATGGTTGGTTATTAGGTTGTACCAAGACAGCTTCCTCAATCTCAGGCACGCTCATCTGGGCGATCTTCGCAGAGGAGAAGCCTTTATCTGGTGGTGTTGCTTCGGCGGAGACGTAGGTGAGGAGGAAAGCTATGGCAATGGTCATGATGATCATGATTGATCTCATGATGTTTGATCCTGTCATTGCTGCGTTTGAATCAGTGCTTTGCTGTACTGAGTACAGGTAATAATGAACACGGAAGCTCGTTGATGGTCGCGCGACAGGAACAGGGGTAATGGCTTCAGCCGCATGTCAGGGGTCATCCAAACCTTATGAAACCCTAATCTTATCTGTAACTTTTTCGACATCATAATCAACGACTCTCTTCTGAACTCGCAAGCAACAGGTCGTCATTTGCTCTTAAAAATGGGTCGTGAACTCCAGAAAAAGAAGAATAAATCCTCCATCCCGAAAGTAAAACACAAACCCAAATCCAAAAAGCTAAACCTCAAGACCAATCCCATTGTTGCCGCAAACTGGTAATACTCTTCTTTCTCTCCCCTCGTTCATTCTTTCCTTCCATCAATATCCATATACATCTCCCATCTCCTAATAAGCAAAAATCTAATTCATACCCCAACAACAGGAACAAATCCCAAACCCTCTCCCAAAACTACCGCCGCCTCGGCCTCGTCAGCAAACTCAATTCCCGTGCCGGCGGTGTCGAAATCCCCACCTCTAACCTTCCACCACCGGGGCAGAGAAAGGACCAGGAAGCATTGAAAGATACGTTGGCGATTGCGAATGTGAATCCTACGACTTTGGTGCCGGGTTCGGCGAGGATAGTGCGGGATGAGGGGACGGGGGAGGTTGTGAGGATTGTTTATGATGGTGATGATGGGGGTGACGGGGGTATGAAGAGGAAGAAGAAGGGGGGAGTAGAGAGGATGTGGGCGGGGAGGAGGTTGGTTGATGTTTTGGGGAGTGAGGATGAGGATGAGGATGGGAATAAGGTGGTGGGGGATACGCAACATGACCTTATCGTTGGTGATAGTGGTGATGGTGGTTTGTTGTTGGATATGGATGGCGGTGAAGAAAGAGGGAAAGTGGTGCAGCAGTTAGCGAAACAGGCTTCCATGACGGGAGGGGTAAAACGACCCAGGAAGCAGAGTCAGAGGGAGGAAGAGTGGGTAGAGAGATTGGTGAGGAGGCATGGAAAGGATGTGGAGGCGATGGCGAGGGATAGGAAGTTGAATCCTATGCAGCAGAGTAAAGGGGATATAGGGAAGAGGATTAGGATGTGGAGGGAGTGGAGGAGGAAGGGGGGAAAGCACGGGGATGGGGGGATGGATGTGGAGTGAGACGATTTTTTTGAGGATCGTGGATTAGGATGGTCTTTTATATATCCTTTTCGTTGATTGAAGATACCCCTTTTCGTCTAACCGTTCTGATCCATCTCCGTCTCCTCCACATTCCCGAAGGTCCTTGTCCGTCACCTTCTTCCCAGCCTGGCGAGTTTTTCTTGCCCTTTGTAGGCGTGTTGCCAGAGTCCTCTTCAGCCACCAGATCGGTAACCCACCTCTCCCCTTCCACCTCGACTTCAACCCCTTGCACCATCCTCGCCTCTACCCACTCTCGGCTTCCCAAATCCAACACCCACTTTTTGTCGCCCCATTCCCAACCCTTCGGCGCACACACATCCTCAAAGAACCTCGTCCCTTTCGGCCTTTCGCCTGCTATCCGCTGTGGTGACAACGCGTCATACGGATTTGGGCTGAATATCCAAGATTCCCACTCTCCCTTCTGTCCGCCTTTCCGTCTCTGCAATTCGTAGATTTCGACTTCCCTTGTCTCAGGGGGTTCATCAAGGATGATATCGCGGGCGATCCAAGCGTCTAGCCAAGACTGGGCTTTGCGTTCGTGAGGGCGGAGGTGGGATTCTCGGTTGTTGAGGACAAACTGTTGGACGGAGGGATGGCCGAGGGTGATTGATGCCCAGCAGAAGAAGAGGGACATGAGACGCCACGGAAGGAGGTGGGAAGCGATGAAGAGCGTGCAACTTGAAACGAAAAGGAAGAGGAAGATTGTGGATGACAGGGCTTCATTAGAGAAGTTTGTAGGTGGGGTGATGATTTTGAGAACGCCATCATGGAGGGTGCTGAAATCGTCCATGCTGTTTTGAAGGTCGCGCATATTGCGGAAGAAGTCTTTGGACATCTCCGGGGCGGGCTTGATCGTACGAGGGGGCGCTAGTGGGGGACCGTTGAGGGAGTAGGAGCTGTGGGCTATGGTGGGTGGTGGTGCGGGATGGCGGACAAGGTACGCAGGGATCATGACGAAGAGAAGGGCGGCTGCTATGGGGAGAACGACAAGCAGGTAAGGGTCAAGGCATACAAAGGTGCAGACTGCTAGGAGAGAGAGGGTATGTGTAGGGTTTCGCCAGGTCAGAAGACGGATAAGGCGATTCTGGAAGACAAATACGATGCCAATTCTGCCTTCAAATCAGACTAGAAATCTCCGTTGCGAACGATGCTCAGACTCACCGCGAGTTGAAGCGTCGAAAGTTGTTGGTCATTAACGGTAGACTGAAGCCAGGTCGACCTATATATTTCGACGATCTCTTGTCTGGTGGCAGATCGAATACCTCCTCGATGTTCTCTGTTGGTACGACTTGCTGCAGAAGTCTACGACGCCGCTTAGTGCGCCATTTATGTAGGATTGGCCGTATTGACATGGCTCACTTAGTGAGAAGGCGATCTTGCAGCGAATAGCCGGTCTCGCTCCGACTACTTGCTCCATCTTGTAGTTTCTCCTTCAGCTTAGAGTTGGAAATAGATTCTCGGAGCCTGCTGCGCTTGCTTTCGGGATCAGGTGATGGAGATCCGGTGGTGCCTGAGAAGGTGAGGACAGGCACCGGTTCGTCTCTGTTGACAAAGGCGTCTGCTGTGTACTCATCCATCGTAGGGTCATGATATTACTAGCCTGATCGCCTCAAGTTGCAAGCCTGGTATCACAGCCATTCACAATAGAGAACAAACAGCTCAAGTTCATGTCATAACTGGTTCATCACGATAAGGTCAAGATCCAGCAGCGCCAAGAAGGATGTTCACGTGACGACAGATCCTTTTCCGAAACCGGGGGGAAAACTCTTTGATTCCTTTTAAGATTGTATTACACTTTAGACCCTCCCTGAAAAATATTATTGCTACAACCACGCCGCCAGGCCTTGGAGAAGTGATGCAAGCGCGATCAGGACGGTACTGGAAGCAACGCCGACTTCCGCATTAT
>QQTW01002036.1_pt1 | contig 14513 bp, 16 predicted proteins | sample 1904831 | NCBI WGS metagenome assembly QQTW01 (sample SAMN09435610, study PRJNA476489) | Subsurface metagenome, whole genome shotgun sequencing project. | reverse complement strand
CCCTTTCGGTTACCGATTGTGATCCAGGCAAAGCTTCGCGCCCGTTTGATGCTAAGCGCGGTGGATTTGTGATTGGGGAAGCTGCTGCTGTACTGCTGCTTGAGGAACTAGAGCATGCAGTGAATCGCGGTGCTCATATTTACGCTGAAGTGGTGAGCTATTCTAGCGTCAGCAACGCTTTCCACATGACCGACCTTCCTGACCACGGAATACCGATGGCAGCTGTGATGGAGCGGGTGCTGAAGTTGGGCAGTGTAGAGCCTGAGGAATTGGACTACATTAACGCTCATGGTAGTTCCACTCCCCAGAATGACTTATTTGAAACCAATGCTTACAAATCAGTTTTGGGTGACAAGGCATATCGTTTACCGATTAGCTCTACCAAGTCAATGATTGGTCATTCACTCTCTTCTGCCAGTCTGGTGGGAGTGGTGGCAACCTTGGGTGCAATTGAACTTTCGGTGATTCACCCAACAATTAATTATGAGTTTCCAGATCCTCTGTGTGATCTAGATTATGTGCCCAACGTAGCACGAGAGCAAGAAGTGGGCACTGCACTGCTGACTGCTTCCGGCTTTGGTGGCATCCACTCAGCGGCTATTTTGCGCAAATATCAGGAGGCTTAATCGGTGACTAATCAAAGCAAGCGCGTAGTCGTTACTGGTATCGGCATTGTCAATGCTTCTGGGATTGGCAAAGACGAGTTCTGGAACAATGTAACCGAGGGCAAATCGGGCATTCGCACCATCAGCCGTTTTGACCCTACAGGCTTTCCTACACAGGTAGCCGGAGAAATTACCAACTTTAATGCAGCAGACTTTATTCCCAAAAGATTAATTATCAAGACAGACACATTCACTCACTACGCCCTTGGCGCGAGTGATCTGGCGCTCAAGGATGCAAATCTAGACCTGGAACAGGAAGATTCCTATCGCGTTGGAGTCTGGTTTGGTAACAACGCTGGTGGTTGGGATATCGCAGAACGGGGTTTCTACGAACTCTATCACGATGGCCCGAATATGGTTAACGCCTGGCAGGCAACTGCTTGGTTTCCGACTGCAGCTCAAGGTTATGTCACGATTCGGTATGGCATCCGGGGCTATAGCAAGAGCTTTGTGTGCGATCGCGCCAGTGGAGCTAGTGGACTGTATTATGGAATCAAGTCCATTCAACAAGGGCATAACGATATCGTGTTAGCCGGAGGCTCGGAAGCTCCAATTAGCCGATTCGGCATGACTTGTTATTATGAGACCGGTGAAGTCAGTGCCGCAGCAAACCCCGAAACTGCTTACATGCCGTTTGACAAAAATCGCAGCGGCATGGTACTTGGCGAGGGCAGCGCAGTATTGGTTCTGGAATCGGAAGAGCATGCAATCCGCCGTGGTGCCAAGATTTATGGCGAGGTTGTATCAGGTAGTATGACGACAGATAGCGACCCCACAAAAGGCATCCAATTTGAGCGATGCATGCGTGAAGCTATCAAGCGAGCTAATATTACACCTGCTGATGTCGATGTGGTGTTTGCAGAAGCGTGCGGCACCCAAGACACAGATCGGGTAGAAGCGGGAGCGATCGCTGCAGTCTTCGGTGAAGAAGCACCAAACGTACCTGTCACAGCGCCAAAGTCTCTTTATGGTCACCTGTACGGTGCTAGCTGTATTACCGAAGTCGCTTGTAGTCTCTTGTCTATGGAAACTAGCAAGTTACCGACCACACATGAGATAACAGCTCCCGATCCAGACTGCCAGCTTAACTTTGTAACTAAACCAGAAAGTCGCCCGGTTTCGACTACACTGGTTAACTCTCGTGCCCGCGAGGGAGTCAACGCATCTTTTGTAATCGCTGCTAATGGCAGAAAAGTAGATAGCGATTAGTAAGAATTAGCAATTAACAAAGGAGTTTTTTGTCATGGTAATGGATACTCTGAAGGACATTTTGATCGAGTTGGGCATTTCAGAAGATTTACTGACTGAAGATGCTCTTCTGAAAAAAGACCTGCAACTTGACTCTACTGAAACAGTGGAAATCTCTTTAGCACTGAAACGCCGACTAGGGGTCAATGTGAAGATTGAATCTCGGAAAGATACAACCCTAGCTCAGCTTTGTGAAATGGTAGATCAGGCAACGGTCACCACTGCTAAATAAGCAGGAGTCAGAACTTAGAAGTCAGGAGACAGAAGTGAAAAGTGAAAATAAAAAGAACACAAATCAGAAGTCAAAGGGAATAACTCCTGACTCCTGCCTTCTGACTCCTGACTCCTTAGTTAAAGGAATTGGGATTGATATCGCCCCTATTAGCAGAATTTCTGCATTGATTTCCCGATATGACCGGGAAACATTGAGTCTACTCTTTACTGCCAATGAGATAGACCAGTGCCAATCTGCTAGTCATCCTGAACGGCATTACGCAGTCTGCTTTTCTACAAAAGAAGCTGTGGGGAAAGCCCTAGGAACTGGATTAGCTGACATCGGCTGGAACGAAGTTGAAGCTAATGTCACCGATATCAGATTGACGATAAGTTTGTATGGAGAAGCTCATCGTCAGGCATCCCTACTTGGTGTTCAAGAATGGCTAGCCACTTGGTGTCACTGGGATGACTATGTACTGGTTCACGTCCTAGCGCAATAGTCGTTGTTTAGCTAATGGCTAACGACATAAAATCCTTTGGCAATTAGCAGATAGCAATTAGCTTGTAAGGAAAAGTCTTATGGACAGAATTTCTGAACAGTTGCCTAGTGTATTCAATATTGCCGCCTACTTTATAGAAGGCAATTTGGAGAAAGGGAACGGTGATAGAGTTGCTTTTTATCATCATGACGAGACATACACTTACCAAGATGTTAATGACTATGTCCGACATAGTGCCGCACTGCTTGGAGACTTAGGTGTAGACCGAGAAAACCGTATAGCCATCCTTTTACCAGATAGTGCTGACTTGGTGTTTGCCTTCTGGGGTGCTATCTGGTATGGGGCAGTGCCGGTGCCAATCAACGTTGCCAGTAGCGTTGATGATATACAGTACATTCTGCAAGATTCACGTGCCAAAGTCTTGGTTACAACCCAAGAGTGGCAAGAGAAACTGGCACCAATTCAGTCTCAGTTTTTACGCCATGTTCTGCTTGTAGATGGTTCAACACCACTAAAAACACTTCTTAACCAACAGACAGATTCCCCTGCACCAGCAGAAACTTCTAGAGACGAAACGGCATTTTGGCTTTACACCTCCGGTAGCACAGGCAGACCGAAAGGCGTATTGCATATACATCAAAGTATGGTAGTGTGTGCAGAGCAGTTTGGCAAAGCCACTCTTGGCATCACTAAAGATGACATCACATACTCTGTCGCCAAGATGCCATTCGCCTATGGGTTAGGAAACAGCTTATACCTACCAATGTCAGTTGGTGCAGCAGCTGTGCTATCCGACGCCAACAACGCCTTTGACATTATTAGCGATATCCATCGCTATAAGCCAACCCTCCTGTTTGGTATACCTACAACCTACTCGAGCATTCTAGCTGTGGAGGACATTTCTCCCCTAGATGTTTCCTCACTGCGCCTGTGTTTATCAGCCGCTGAGCAATTACCCAAGAGTATTTGGTATAAGTGGCGAGAAACTTACAGTCGTGAGATTTGTGAGGGAATTGGGACGAGCGAGTTTTTGCACGTATTTCTCTCAAATCCCATAGGCAATTGTCGTCCTGGTAGCACCGGAAAGCCTGTTGAAGGCTACGACGTGCGGGTTGTAGATGAAAATAACCTCCTGATTGCTCCCGGTGAAATTGGCAGTTTGCTAGTGACCGGAGAAAGCTTAATGGTGGGTTACTGGAACAGGCATCGGGAGACGCGAGAGGTGATCTACGGAGATACCATGCACACCGGTGACAAATACATGTGTGACGAGGATGGCTACTTCTGGTTTATGGGGCGGAAGGACGACTTCTTTAAAGTCAGTGGGCAGTGGGTGTCACCCTTTGAAATTGAAGATGTTTTACTGCAGCACGAAAGCATTTTAGATGTAGCTGTGGTCCCTGGAAATGATGGTGAATATCTATCGGCAGTAACAGCGTATATATGTCTTAAATCAGGCTTCTCGCAGTCACAGCAGTTAGAAGACAGCATTCGTAAGTTTGCTAGAAACAAACTACCGCATTTTAAGGCTCCAAAAATTATGTACTTTTTGGAGAGAATACCACGCACCCCGACTGGGAAAATTCACCGCAAAGCATTAGTTAAGGCTCGTCAAATTGTTAATAGCTCAACAGCAATTAGCAATTAGCAATAACAACAAAAATGCAATATCTAGATTAAATAGGAAAATAATTGCATGGAAACGGAAACAGCTAGACGTTTGGTAATGGGTCCTGGTGGTGTTCCCACAATCAAAGACAGAGGTGGGGAGATTCATGTGTTGATTTCTCCAACCAGTGTTCAGTCCACCAGGATGATCATGGGTACTGCCACAGTTCCAGTTGGTGGCAGGGTGTTGGGGCACGCTCACCCTCACAGTGAAGAATGCTTCTACGTTCTCCAAGGCAAAGGGGAAATAGTTCTAGAAGATCTTGGTAGATTTCCATTTCAAGCTGGTGAAGCGGTTCTTACCCCCCAAGGCGCAGCTCACTCGATTGTGAATGTCGGCGACGAAGAAATTCGCGTTGTATTTGCATCCGGACCACTAGCACCTTCTCCCAAAGAAGGACACATCATTCTCGAAACAGAAGAAGGAGAAATTTAAATGAAGCACTTAATTAAAGAAGCACCCGGCGTTGCTCAAGGTTTCTTTGACTTAGCAAAATCGGTGAATCAGTACTCACCCCTAGACAAAAAGACCAATGAACTGATCATTATTGGTATATTTGCTGCTCATCGGGGTATTACAGGGATTGGTACTCACGTCCAACGGGCAATAGACGAGGGGGCGACAAAAGAGGAGATTATAGCTGCTATTCTCCTGGCGTTGCCAATCGTGGGCATTACGGACGTCAACTTGGCTATGGAAAAGGCTGTAGAGTCTATGGAAATGAAATTTGCAGCCCAAAAGGAGACAGTTGGTGCGGCGATTAATTGACCTCAGCTTCTTAGTCGAGAATTCCCCTTCGGAGCCGATGGAGATTCGGGTGGAAAGGCTGGGTCACAAAGATGGTGCAGAAAAGTTTTGTGGTGAAGTGGCAGCCCGAAATTCTGCCAAATCTGATCCGCGCCGACTTTCACCTGATGATTTTCCAGATAGTGCATTCATTACCCTTGATACTGTCACCTTGCCTACCCATATGGGTACGCACATTGATGCACCGGTTCATTACGGTCCTGATTGTGAAGGTAGTCCGGCTCGCTCTGTTCATGAGTTACCACTCGAGTGGTTTTACAGTTCTGGAGTTCGCCTCGACTTAAGGCACAAAAAGCCTGGGGACTTTATAACTGTTGCAGATGTAAAGGCAGCCTTGGAGGCAACCGGTCACGAGCTAAAGCCACTTGACATTGTGTTGCTCTGGACTGGGACAGACAAGCTCTGGGGAAAGCGGGAGTATTTCTCTGATGCACCAGGGATGAGTCGGGATGCAACAGAGTGGCTAGCGGAGCAGGGAATTAAAGTCATGGGGATTGACACCTATGGGTTTGATCGTCCGTTTGTCACCATGCTTGAAGACTTTTGGCAGACAGGAGATCCAAGCAATCTCTGGCCTGCACACTTTTACGGTCGAGAGCGTGAATACATTCAAATCGAACGATTGGCCAACCTTGAACAGCTACCCGCCACCGGGTTTGAAATAGCTTGTTTTCCACTTCGCATTAAAGGATTGGATGCAAGTTGGGTTCGGGCAGTCGGGTTTGTTGAAGAGTAAAGCGATCTACATTCTTTGGAGATACTGAAAATGCCAGGATACACAGAAAACTCAATTGTCGTCCTTCGGGATTTTGATACAGTTTTTGATCTAACAAACAGCATCGAGCTATGGCCGCAGCTTTTCACAGAGTATGAAAAGGCAGAAGTGATCGAGCGCGATGGCAATAACGTTTTGTTTAGCCTCACAACTTTTCCAGAAGGCGAGCGTCCTTCCCGCACTTGGGTTTCGCGCCGAATCATTGATAAGCCAGGTCGGCAGGCGACAGCGGAACGAGTCGAAAAGGCTTTCCCCTTCAAGGACATGAAGATCCACTGGACCTACGAGGTATTACCACAGAACGTTGGTGTCGTAATGACGTGGATTCAAAAGTTTGAAGTGCATGACGATTGCCAGTGGCCTACCGAGAAAATGGAGTCGTTCCTGAACGGAAATACACGCACCCAAATGAAGGCTATCAAGGAAAAAGTTGAAGCATGGCCTGCTAAGTCTCTAGCCACAAATGCCGTCTAAATAACGATTAGTGGTTAGCTAGCTGCTAACCGCTATTGTAAAACGAAGAAATTGACAAGATTAATTATTAAGGCAGTGATATCAATGTACCAGGTAGCAAGTGATTTCCTAACTTATCATGAAGTGTTCGTGCCGGGTCAGAGAGACCCTCTGATTCTGTTGCAGAATCTGCTTCAGGCTGGGCTCTTTTCCGACTATATGATGTATGAAAGTGAGAACGAGGTACGTATTGCCGGTAATGCACTGGCTAAAGTATCGGTAAGTTCTGAAACAGTCTCGCTTGACTGTATGGGTCAGAGCCGCTCCGAAGCGGTCACAGATCCACTCAAGCAAGTAGAGTCTTTATTGGCGTCTTTGCCAATAGAAAACTGGACTGCTTATGGTTATGTAGGCTTTGATATCGCCCGCTTTTACTACCCCTACGCCAAAGCAATCGACCAGCCCCTTCTCTATTTCTTCGTTCCAGAAACTGAACTTTACATTACTACTAAGGGAGTACACATTAGAAGCATCAAATCACCGACGAAAGTCCAAGAAGCGTTAGCGGTTGATAGCAAATTGAAAGACTATGTCGCGAACCCTCCAGTCCTTGATTTTGCAGATAGCGAAAAGTATCAAAACCAAGTTGCTTCTTTGATTAGTGCAATCCAAGATGGCAAATTATATAAAGCCATTATTTCCCGTTCCGTAAAGGTGAAAGCCGATATGGATGTTCTGGGAACCTATGCATTAGGAGCCAAGAGCAACAACTCAGCTCGCTCATATTGTATGGATGTAGGAGATGTGCGTGCGGTAGGCTTCAGTCCTGAGATTTTGATGGAAGTCAGCGCTGATGGTTTCGTAGTAACCAATCCGCTGGCGGGAACCCGTCCACGGGGCGCTAACTCAGAAGAGGACACGCGTCTGAATGGCGAATTGTTCACCGATGCCAAAGAAGTGAAGGAGCACGCTCTCTCGATTTGGCTGGCGCAGGATGAGATTGGTTCGGTTTGTTTGCCAGAAACAGTTCAGGTTTTTGACTTCATGCAGGTGAAGCAATACCGCACAGTGCAGCATCTGTCATCCCGGGTTGGTGGTCAGCTCAAGCCAGGAAAAACCCTGTGGGATGCGTTGAAAGTATTATTTCCCGGAATTACTGTAGCTGGAATTGATAAAACCCAAGCCCTGGAATGGATTGACCGTCTAGAAGACGAACCGAGAGGAATTTATGCAGGTGGTATTGGTTGGGTAGATAACAGTGGCATGTCAGATTTAGCGATCGCTATTCGCTCCGCCTACCAATATGGGGAAAATGTGTACTTGAACGCCGGGGCAGGCATCGTGGCGGAATCGATTCCCCAAAGCGAGTACACCGAGTCAGTTAACAAGATGAATACCATGTTGTCCAACATGGTTTTAACCTCGCAGGAGTAGGTTTACCAATGACTTTGATTAAGGCTGGGGGTCTAGCAGTCCATTACAATGCACCTCGGGGGTTGCCTACTTCTGAGACTGAGCAATTAGTCATGCTTGTACATGGTGCAGGAGGCAGCAGCCGTCATTGGGAGCCGGTGTTAGCTAAACTGGGGACAGATTTTTTCCCCCTAGCTCTCGATCTGCCAGGACACGGTGCAACAGAAGGATACGTGCCTGATTCTCTTGATGCGGTTGCTGACTTTCTGAATGAGTTTCTAGACAAGTTAGGAATCAAGCATCCAATTTGTTATGTAGGTCAATCTATGGGTGGCTTGATTGGACTTCAGTTCACTCTAGCCTACCCAGCCCGGGTTGATCGGCTTGTGTTGATGGCAACAGCTGCACGCATTCAACTTCACCCAGATTTTCTCCAACAGGCTTTAACAGGGCAATGGGATAGGGATTTGCTATACCAAAGCTTTGCTCCTGAAATTCCTGAGAATCTAAAGGAACTTGTTTTAAATGAGTTCCAGCATACTCGTGTGAGTCCGAATGCTTCTGACTTTATGGGAGTCAGTCCCGTAGATCTCAGTAATGCTATTTCAACTTTGCGAGTGCCGACTTTGATCATTACTGGGGATGATGACGTTATTATTTCCCCGCGTAAATCCACTCTTCTAAAGCGGCAAATTCCAGAATCTATCTTAGTAACTGTGCCTGGTGCTGGTCACTATCTGCATGTAGAAAAGTCTGAAAGAATAGCTGAAGAGGTCACGCATTTTTTACAAAGCGATGCCGTTGTGTCAAGGTAAATCATTACACTTACAAATAGCTGCTTGAAGAGGACAAGGGGAGGTGTTTTCCCTTGTCCTCTTTTTGAGCAAAGCACGGTTAGTAAAATTCAGGTAAAATGCGATCAGCTTCAACCGCCAGGAACACCATGGGAACCGCCAAGGGCACCGAGAGCGCCAAGCAAAGAAAGGTATAGATAAAGGTATTGATGCATAGTTTCATTCCCCCAAAGCGGTTTTTCCCCTACCTCAGCTGGACTGAAATCCAGGCAATGCCGGATAAGGAAAATGTAGTACTAATCCAACCAGTAGGAGCAATTGAACAACACGGTCCTCATTTGCCACTGGTTGTAGATGCCGCGATTGGCGTGGCGGTATTAGGAAAGGCGCTGGAAAAGCTAGATTCCAGCATCCCCGCTTATGCTCTACCAACTTTGTACTATGGCAAATCAAACGAACACTGGCATTTCCCCGGTACGATAACCATAAGCGCTCAGACACTCCTAGCAACTCTGACTGAAGTTGCAGAAAGCGTTTACCGAGCCGGGTTTCGTAAACTAGTGTTGATGAACTCCCACGGCGGACAACCCCAAATTATGGAAATTGCCGCACGGGATTTGCACATAAAGTATGAAGACTTTCTCGTTTTTCCGCTGTTCACTTGGCGAGTTCCCAACATTGCTAGTGAATTACTGTCACCGAAAGAGAAACAGCTGGGTATTCATGCTGGAGATGCGGAAACCAGCTTAATGTTGTCAATTCTGCCTGCTCAGGTAAAAATGGAGCTAGCTGTGGCAGAGTATCCCAGTGGGTTGCCAGAGGATAGTCTGCTGAGTATGGAAGGCAAACTCCCCTTTGCTTGGGCAATGCGAGACTTAAGCCACACAGGTATTTTGGGTGACCCGACAGTTGCAACAAAAGAGAAGGGCGATCGCATCCTCGAATCCGTTGCCGACGGTTGGGTAAGGGTTATAAATGATATATATACGTTCCGTCAGCCTCAAGCGTGGCAGCAGTCGTAAAAACTGAATGCATAACGGATAATTTTGAGGCCAGGCATAATAGAAATAGCACTGCTTTTTATTGGCGCAGATGGATAGCTCCTTAGCGTCAAAGCTTTTTAATAATAAAAAAATTATGACTTCTGAAGCTAAAACCAGCCGCTCTTATCATCAAGAAGATATCCAGCAAATTCTCCAGATAGCGATCGCACGACAGGTTCACGAGGGAGAATTTTCTCGTGAACAGCTCTTGGAAATCGCTGCCGAGTTAGAAATTTCCCCAGCGTGTCTTCAGGTGGCAGAACAGGAGTGGTTAGCCCAACAGGGACTTCTTCAAAAGCGACAAGCTTTTAACACCTACCGACGCGGAAAATTACGGAAACGTTTTGGCAATTACGTGATTGTGAATTCTTTTCTATTACTGCTGAATTTAGCTAGTGCTGGCGCGCTTTCTTGGTCGCTATACGTTGTATTATTTTGGGGACTAGGACTTGGCCTTAGCACCTGGAATACTTATCAAAACAAGGGAGAGGACTACGAAAGAGCTTTCCAGAAGTGGTACCGTCAGCACCAGCTAAAACAATCAGTTAATACCTTGCTGAATAGGTGGCTGAAAGCTTGGCAGGTATAGCTGCTACGGGATTTACTAGGTATTTTGTGCAATATCCAGTCATTGACGCCACTGGCAAGCAATCAACTTGGCTGGGGCTATTACTAGGTTCTCTAGGATTTTGGCTACTGCCAACGATTAGTATAACCAGTCCAGCAACGGCCGCTGAACGAATTTATGCCTCTTATGCTGCCCTAGAGCGCTCCATTCCTGTGGCAGCACTGGAAATTTACGCTAGAGAAGGCAAACTGAACGAGGACTTAGCCGTTTACGCTCAGTACGTTAGCCCTCAACGAATGGCCCAGTTGCGGCGCGTTCTACTAACCCGTGTTGATTTGAGCCCCGTTGCGATCTCTCAGTTTCTTTACACCCCCAGCGGAGAAAGGTTGTTAGAACGACTGGGAGAAGTTATTCAAACTGAAAAACGTCAACCGGGTTTCTATGCCATTCGGTCAGCGCTGATTTTGGCAGCCGCTGATCCTGAAGGCTTAACGCTGCTGAATGTGTTGCGTAAGTTTCCCACTCGCGGCATTCGGATTGATTTGGGGCGCAGTCTTCAGATCACTGAGGAATTGCAAAGACTCGTCAATCAAACGAATCAGACGAGCGCACTCGTGGCTCAGCAGTCAATCGCTGAGGCGATCGCCGCTCCGATAAGAGTAAATTTTTCTCAATTGCTAGACTTACGGCGGCGGGGACAGTTTACCTGGAATAAAAAGACGCTGAACCTCTACGACTACCGCCGCGCACGCACTTTTCTTGCCGATATTTACCTTCCCGTCACATCTGGACCTTCTCCATTAATTGTGATTTCCCACGGTTTGGGATCACAGCGGGCTAGCTTTGAGTATTTAGCGACTCAGCTGGCTTCCTATGGATTTGCCGTTGCTGTTCCTCAACATCCGGGCAGCGATGCCCAACAATTGCGAGCCCTACTTGCTGGTCAAGCGAGCGAAGTGGCAGCACCAAACGAATTTATTAACCGTCCTCTGGATGTGAAATATTTGCTGGATGAACTGCAGCGACTTGAAAAATTTGACTTTTGGTTTCAAGGTCGGCTGAATTTTCAACAGGTTGGGGTGATTGGCCAATCCTTTGGAGGCTACACGGCGCTAGCCTTGGTGGGTGCTTCTATTAACTTTGACCAACTTCAAAAGGACTGTAAGGCGCTCAATGATTCCTGGAATGTGTCGCTGGTGCTGCAGTGTCGGGCGCTGGAATTGCCCCGTACCCAATATAATCTGCGGGATGAAAGAATTAAGGCAGCGATCGCTATCAACCCCATTGATAGCAGTATCCTTGGGGAAGCTGGGTTGAGCCAAATCCAAGTGCCAGTGCTAATCGTGAGCAGTAGTGCTGATACAATTGCACCACCCTTATCCGAACAGATTCTGCCTTTCACCTGGCTGACTACTCCCAACAAGTATCTCGTCTTGCTCCAAGGTGGGACTCACTTTTCCACAATTGGTGAAACAGCCCCAGGAACAGATGCCTTCGTCATCCCCCCGCAGGTGATTGGTCCAGACCCCAAGATCGCTCGTCGTTACATGAATGCATTAAGTGTGGCTTTCTTCCAGACTTATGTTGCAGGAAAGCCACAGTACAGTCCCTATTTGAGTGCTTCCTACGCTCAAGCCATTAGTCAAACCACACTTGGCCTCAGTCTTGTGCAATCCGTACCAGCAGACCAGCTGACTCAAGTGGACAATCGTTACTAGGTTTTACCTAACGCCAAGGCAATAGAACCAGCAACAACCAAAACTGCCCCCACTAAACCCAGACTTGTTAGATTTTCTGGTGCCAATAGAGTAGGTGTGAGAAACGACGCAACCCACACCGCTCCTAAAGTAACGATAGGAGTCAGAGACACAATGGCACTCACCCGCGATGCTTCCCAGTGTTCTAAAGCCGCCGCAAAAGCGCCATAAGCAACTAAAGTATTCAATCCACAAAAAAGTAGCATCCCTAACTGGAATGTAAAATGACTCGTCTCTATAGCTGAGAGAATTTGTTGGGGTGCAGCAAAGGGAGTCAACAGCAGTGTACAGCCACCATACAGTAGCAGCATAACATTGGTAGAAGATAATCTTTGCAGCAGTTGCTTCTGAGCTAAAGCATAGACAGCCCATGACACAGCTGACAGGATAAGCAAGCCACTACCGACTAGATAGCTTGTGGGCGCAGTGATTAAAGTCCGCAGCTGCTCGTGGAAGAAGAGAGCCAATCCTAAACTCAGCACTGCCATTCCCAGCCATTGGTGTAGCTGGTAACGTTCTTTAAAAATAGTGAGTGCTCCCAAACCCATTAAAACGTAACCCAGCTGAAAGAGAACTTGTGCGTTAGCTGGTGAAGTCCGGTCTACCCCTTGCAAGTAGAATAGGTAGTTAAGCCCTAAACATACTGTGGCGCTTAGTAGCAGCCAGAGAGGAGTCAGGCGTAGTTTTGTTGGTGTTGGCAGTTGCTGCCGCACGGTTGAATAAACAGCTAGTAGCCCAAAGGCCATCAAGAAGCGAAACCAGGTCACCGTGTAGGCATCAAACGCTTGCAGTGTTACCTTCAGAGCAATGGGCGTAAGGCCCCATAAAAATGTAGTCAACAGGGATAAAGCTAGCCCTAGACGCCAGCGACCAGAGCTTTGGTGAAGTGGCATTCGCAACAGAATAACGGACAGAAATGGGAATCAGAGCATAGCACATTGCTTAACAGACAAACAAAGCAATATTTGGATAAAGACTATGAATAAAATCGATAGGCGAAGAAGCAAGCCATTGATTCTGTGACAGTCAAATCACTGCATATCTAGCTCCAGGAATTTGATAAAGCACACTCTAGGTTCGCTTAGATGGTCATATTTAGTCGCCATTTGTTTGATGTGCTGAATTTGTGCCTGTGCTTTGCTGCAATGCATGCCGTATTTTGCATACACCCGGTCACTAGCAATTTGGAGCGAGGTACGGCTGCGCTCCACAAAATCGTCCAGCGAATAAGAACAGCCAACGTCGAAGTACTCTCGAACCACTAGTGAAGGGGAATAGCAAGTTTCCTGTATACCGTCAGGCCATTCTACCTGAAAGCGAATTTCTGGCATAGACTTTTCGTAGGTAAATACAGTTATGAGTATTTCACAACATAATATCCCAAATCATCACAACCTGGTAGACTTTAATAAGGGTTGGAAGTACTGTCCCAATCGACAACCTCAAGTAGTCTAACGGTTTAGTCTATCAGCGGTAGATAGCTTTGGCAACTCCACCAAGCTCTTTTGTAAGTCCGCTTCACCGGCTTGGTTGTAGATATATAGGCATCATGATAACAACAAAGTATACTTGCGAACTTAACAAACAATCCTAAAAATTATACGTGATGCGATTGCTCAATTCAGACACTTTTTTCTGAGCGAATAAGATGTCAATCAGCGTATCAAGCTCTTGTTCACTCAGATTATTCTGTGATAATAATGACTTGATATGTTGACGCAGAGTCTTTCTATTTCGAGGACGCTTATTTTTATCAACTTTCGATAGCTTATCGATTAGTTTTGCTATTAAGCTCCCGTCCTGAGAAACGATTTTGTCTTCTTCTTGAGATAATTCCACCAAACTTTGGATTCTCCGACAGGCAATTTTATACTTACATAAATATCGAAGTAGTGGGTCAAATCCCTTATCCTTTGATAAAACGATGAAGGCAAGACTTGTATCTTCTTGGCTGAGTCGTCCTAAGTAGAAGGCAATATGGAAGTCGAGTGCATCGGCTCCACTACCCTCGATTTTAATCCATTCAACCGCACTGCCAAAATGTTGAGTCGCTTGAACAAGCTCAAAAGGGATTTTGTTCTGCGCCTGCCCTACAAAAATTTTGATCTGTATGTCCTTTTCCTGTATCAGTGACAGATCAACGTTCTGAATATTTTCATAGTCAATAAGCAGAATTGTTTTACCCATTTTTTTCACAATTGGGCTTGTAAAGACAAGGTGGTACTTCGGCTTGGTTCCCTACAACCTTGGATCAACAGGCTCACTCTCCAGAGCTAAAACCCCAAAAACACATTCATGAACTTGCCGCAAAGGAGCATGAGCGACAAATCGTTCCAATGCTTCAATGCCCAAGGCAAATTCTCGCAGTGCCAGAGAGCGTTTAAAAGACAGTCCCCGTTGACGTAGCCGTTCTAAATTCTCAGGCATGGAATATTCGGGACCATAGATGATGCGGAGATATTCTTGTCCGCGACATTTCACAGCGGGTTGTACCAATCCTTTGTGTGTTTGGCTGATGAATTGCATAGGCTTTACAACCATCCCTTCTCCCCCTTTTGCTGTGAGATCCTTCCACCACTGGATGCTATCCAATTGGCTGACAGCG
>QQTW01002035.1_pt1 | contig 14513 bp, 17 predicted proteins | sample 1904831 | NCBI WGS metagenome assembly QQTW01 (sample SAMN09435610, study PRJNA476489) | Subsurface metagenome, whole genome shotgun sequencing project. | reverse complement strand
AGCTTCGACGGTGTATGCCTGTCTGCAAGCTGACATTATCCAAGGTACGACCAATCGTCTGGGCTAAGCGCTCTTGGAAAGTCGCTTGGGATTCTGTCTTAACTCTGTCTAGGTTATCACAGGGCATTGGTAGTTCACCTAGCTATTCACTCTTTATAACTGGCATTGTTAAAAACCTCGGATGTAATAGTAACTGATTTCGTATGCAGATCACTTCAGGACACGGCAATTCTGGGTTGCTCTCTCGTAAAGACCTGTTTTCTTACGTTTGATTTCTCTCATCTGAAGAAAAAATGGGGAGCCATCCAAGGCCGCACTGGTTCCTAATCCGGCCTGACAATACCATCACGCCCTTGATCGCCGTCGATGAACTACCTCCAAGTATCCACATCGCTGGCGTTCCGGCTGCTATGTCACTCGTCGATACTAAGTCTATGGAAAGCGTCGGGGTCAGAGAGCGAAGTTCTGGCACTTATGATGTACGCGGTCGTCCTACTGCCGTCCCATCAATCAAGTGCAGCGACTCTGAACCACATGCGAGAACCTCTAGCGAATGTGGGACTGACCTTCCCCCCCAAAATTCTGTTAGTACTTCAGAGTCCAGGGCTGAAGAAGGGTCGGAGGCGGAAGCGAAAGAAATTCTATCTGAGCCTTTGTCGAGCACGCTTGTTCAGCCCCCGGTTGACAAGACTAACTACGAAGAGGCTTCGAAGCCTACCGAAATGAAACCTTGTCGCGTTCAAGATGAAGAAGCTTCGAATGTGGAAAAGTGGCGCCAGGACGTCGAGAACGCTGATGAGACTCAGGTAATCCTCGCTCAAGAAGTACAAGCAGGGATAATAGGTGCTAATCGCAACAGGCCAGGATTGATGCCGTGGTTGCTGCCAATGGTTTGGTTCCAGAAGAGGACAGACCCACTTCAAAAGACGAAAATCCTCGGAATGACCGTGCGAAAGCTGGACTTGTTCCAGGCAAGAAAGTCTACTGCAGCCATTGGATTAGGAAGGGTGATTGCGACTTTGTACAGCAAGGTTGCCTCTACAAACACGAAATGCCAGATGACGATACACTGAGGGCTATTGGCATTCGGGCTTTGCCTTCTTGGTACATTGCTGCACATCCAGAGAAGGCCCGAGAACGGGGATGGGGTAGCGGTAACAAAGCCGGAGGACCATCTTCTCGTACATGGAAACCTGCAACAACTTCATATCCAGCCCCATCAATTTCATCCTTACGATTGCCGTTGCAAGCTCACCTCCCGTCATTCCAGCCACCGGTTCGTTCTGCAAAAGTCGGGTCACCCTTCTTGCAGCCTCAAGTTTCGTATCCGCACACCTTCACACAGGTCCCGATCACGTCAAGACCGGATCAGCAGTTTGGTTTTCCTCGCGTCCAGGAGCTGTCGGATCATCAATATCAACAATGGCAGAAAGGCACCCTAGATCGTCCTAGTGGGTTACAAATTGTGCGCAAGCCCCTTAGGACCCCCGGCTATAAGACCTTTCCTTTCCAACTTCCGGCTCCCTTACCTGCCTCCGCTTCCGGAACGTTCCACACAGAACCAAAAACTCTTTGGCCAGCACGCCAATCCAAATTTTCAAAGGCATCCGAAGAACACTCGGACCCAATTCATGGACAGGAGGGTGGTGAAACTTCTGGACCGGAGCCGGCTGCCAACAATGCCGAAGGCGAAGCTGCTAATCACTTCTTCTCTGACCGGTCCACTCGTGTTGACACATATTCGCAGCTGAAGTCTAATGTTGGGGCAGCTACCCCTTCATGTTCGCTTCGACAGAATGTCCACCATGTGGTCATACCCAAAGCCTCAGCATCCCATCCAGATGTCAGCATGAATGGCTTTGCTACTCTCGAACCATCGACTCTTCCTGAACCAGTATCTCCAAAATTGCCCATACGGGAAAGTAAACCGAATGTTTCTTCAGACCTCATCGATTTAGCGCCGACGGTCAACCAAAAAGCCCCTCGACAGATGTTCTCACGCGCTGTTGGAGAAGGACATGTGTCAGGACCAAGGAATCAGGAACGGAAGAACCAACCCCGCTTTACGATCAAACAGGAGGTTAAGGAAGTTCAGCGATCCGAGGTCACCACATCCAAGGGGTCCCGCCAGATCCGCGCCGTGAAAGAGCTTGGCGGCAAAGACGTTGGTAGGGACAGCAAGAAGAAGCAATCCTGTAGCCCTGAAGGCAAGCCGAAAGCAAAGCGGACCGTGAAGGATGGCGGTTTATCGAAGGAGCGTCTACTGGATTACGAAGAATGAAGGGCAACAGCTGATGTATAGAGAATTGGCGAGGATCCGAGACCTCGTACATCTCGAGTGCAAAGGTGCCGCGAGGCGTGACCCCGTCGAGGCTTGACCGCAGTATTCGAAGCTGCATTGTAATTCTAGACTATCTTTCTCGCCGATTATCCGAGGCTGATCCCTCAAGGTAGTAGCTCCAATAGCGGTCTTCCATCTCATTACAAGACCATGTCTCCTTCTGTGGGTTTGAGAGCAGCGGAGCGCAAGTACGGCGATCCATTGAATACGCGGAAGGTCGGACTGCTAGGGATTGGTTTAACGAAATACAAGGCCCCTGAATATTCAGTTCAGATTCCTTATCGATGCAAGTATGGGATTCGTGATGGGGCTTTTGGTCCTTGAACGCTATCTATTTTGGATCTGTCCGAACCACGACGATGTTCAGCAAAGGTAGTCAGAAGATAGCAATATCATGGAATATTGTGCTGGTCCTCTACTTTACGACTTGCGCGTCAGCAACATCGCCAGCCATACCTAAGTGCCCAAGACTATGAACACTGATCAAGATCTTACCTCGCTAGGAGCTCGAGAAGTCTTCTGAATCCGGAAAACAAAAGGGCGTGTCATCCGCAAAGGAAAGCCAAGACGTAGTTGTAGGAATTGAGCGGAAAATCATCCTACACGCATTCATTCATGAACAATAACACTAATGCCCAAACCAAGCACAAGGCTTTCCATCTCTTTGTAAACTTGAAGCCGTGTGTCCAAGTACGATAGTATTTGCAAAAGGCAGAAGCCGGAAACATTAAGCAAATGCTAGTCGTAGAAACCCATCTCATCATCCATAACACCGGCGAGACCTCTGCCAGAAGGATCAGCTCCACGGTTCTGGGGAGGCCAGGTCTGCCGCTGTTTGCGAAGAATGTCAGACTCTGCGAGCGCTGCTGACAGATCGCTACATAACCATTAGCTTACGGCTTCAGAGGAAGAATGATCGTTGGAAGCGGTAGACAGAACTTGAGATGTCCATGAACGAGGTAGCCCTGTTTTGCCAGTTCCTCCGCTAGGTCCACTTGATGGTTGTGCAGTAGCGACGTGTTAGGGACTACGATGAGCGGCACTTCGATGCGCATGGCATCGAGAATAGAGCCAGAACCTGGAGAGAGCCTCCATTAATCTGACTTGCTGCATCTAAACTGTTACAATCCGGGAAGAACGTATTACCAGCATGGCTTATCACCACCCCTTCTATTCTGTCCTTTGCAGCTTTGACCGACGACATCTCCTGGCCTAATCCCGACTTATTGAAGTCGAATCCAGAGATGTCAATTCCATGATTGTCCGCATGTCCAGACGCAACATTGGCCTTGAAAGTTTCTAGGATGCTATGGCCATTCTCGCCATACTGCAGGACTAGTTTCGTATAGCCTGAGGCTTGCAAGGTTTGAAGAAATTCAGAGGTTAGGACAGCTTCGAGCAATTGGTCGAAGGCGGCCGTTGCACCTATAGTAACAAAGCAGACCCTCTGCGTCATTCAGAAGATTGACACATGAATTTTGATATCGAGACTTTGTATAAGTCCCGTTGAATTACTCTCCCTATTCTTTTAGACAAGAGAACTAGGATGATGGACCGACGTTGCACTTGCGCCTGAGGTCATAAAAGCCCCCCGTACCGCGTTGCTGGGCGGCCGTATCATTGCTGAAGCTTCAACTTCTTCTTGTGACAACATAAATGGCAACAGCATTCAATAGGCTAGGCTTTGCCACTCTTAGATATTCTTGCCGCATCCAGTGTCGAAGAAAACAATGGATGGGTCTATCGGATCGTCGCCCTTTTCAATCAGGCCCCAATTACTACGCCCCATCAGATGGGGAAGGCCGCTCAGGCTCGCGAGACACCATAAAGGAACCCTACAGCTTCAACTATGATCAGCTTGTCCCAGAAGAGCGCCACCATTACGACCTACTATCTCCTGAGGAAAAGAAGCGATTCCAAGATGAGGAAAGGGCAGCATACGAACACTTGACTTCTCCAGAAATGGAATCTGAGTTGCAAGGCATGGTCAGTCAAGCTGTCTACGACATCAGTCGGGAGGCGCCTCGAGAAAAGGTCATCGCTCCAAGAATAACACCAGGCTTGATGGCTATGGGTGAGATAGACGAGCAAGATTCGGGCGAAGATGAGGATTTCGAAGGCGACGATATCACTTCAATCGCACATGGAGAATTAGAGCAGCATCGGGAGATAAGAGAGTATGCGCGGATAGCGGCCTGGGATATGCCCATGCTTAGCAGTATGCCTCCACCCCTTTTCCCTTTCCATGGCCGCAAGGAGTCACTGTACTGATCCTTGCTTTGAAACGGCTTAGAGCTTGCCAAACCCTTCGTCCTCCCGCCCCTAGATAAACCGCTCCGCTTCCGCTACACAACCTACATGGGCGAAACCCATCCTGCGGCCAAAAAGGTCGTTCTCGAGTTCTGCACCCGTGACCTTCCAGACTTGACCGAAGCACAACGAATCAAACTTGTGAAACTTGTCGGTGTCCGCTACAACCCTGAAACCGACCTCGTGAAAATGAGTTGCGAGATGTTCGAGACTCAGGCTCAGAATAAACGGTACTTGGGGGACTTGGTGGACACGCTGATGGCTGAAGCACAAGATCCAAGCGATATGTTCGAGGATGTGCCCTTGGATTTCCGACATCACAAGTCAAAACCGAAGATTGAGTTCCCAGAGAAGTGGAAATTGACGGAGGAGCGAAGAGCCCGGTTGGAGGAGAATCAGAGACAGAGAGAGTTAGGGGAGACGGAGCGGGAAAAGGCTGGGACTTTGGTGGACGGAGCGCAAGTCATCGAGCAGGTCATGGAGGCGATGACGCGGAAGGCTCCAGTTGCTGTTAAGGTCGAGGCGCCGAAGGGCAAGGGTCGACAGAGGCTTGCGGCAAGGTAGTGTCCCGAGATGTATGACCACATGCCGTATCATTTGTACATATTCACAATATCGAAACATCAATTTTCCGATCTCAAGGTCCCCAATTATACGGCCATATAGGGTGAGAAACAACTAAATGCTAGGATGTTTTCACAGCATTGCAATAGATCCTTTGACAGGAACATGTTTGTTTATAATGATCGAAGTCTCGGGTCTGTGGCACCGCATCTCGACTTTGACAACCTTCACCCATCAATTCAATGATCAAGGCCGCTACATATCCCTCTCTTCACAACCTCACACCAGTAAGGTCTCTGATGGCCACCTTGGGTCGACGGGCCCCCAAACGATTCGCACCGCTCGATGCGCAGAAATTGAACCATCATGGAGCACCGCTACTGAAAGGTATTGTGTTTGATGTCGACGGTACATTGTGGTGAGTTTTCGTGATCATTCTTAGCCATTCGCAGAACGGAATGTTTTCTGAAGAATTATACTTGCGTTTTATTTCGGTCTCGTCTGCTATTTGTTCAGCTGCTTTTTTCCTAGCAAGACGCACGATATGTAGTTTATCCGAAGCATATACGGGTGTTGCCGCCCTTTTAAGTATACGTATATATGTAGTCAACGTCGCAGAGATATACCTAGGGGGAAACTATGTTCTTTCCCATCGTTATCACGCAATACCCATGGAACCGCTCTCTATCACCAATATAACCCAACAAAGTCCCATCCCAAACCAATCGCTAACCCAGTCACCTCCAGCAAACCCCAATCCTACATGTTCGCGCAAATGCGAGAAGCTCTTCAAATCCCCAAATCCACCGACATCCTCGACCACATCCACTCGCTCCCGCAACCCGCGCAGGATGAAGCTCAGACGGCCGTTCGGGCAATCGAACGTGCGGCGATGATCGAACAAGAGGCCCAACCGGGCTTGAATGAGTTGATCCAGTATTTGGAAGATAGAAGGGTGAGGATGGGGCTATGTACGCGGAATTTTGAGTCAGTTTTTTCCTTTTTTCTGTTTTTGGATTGTTTTTCATATCTCTGCCCTTTTTTAGTCGTCGAGGATATTATTTCACGACCGGTCCGCGCCTTTCAGTGCATGGAAGGAAAGGATCAATCATTGCATCCGATAGGATCGTCATCTAACAAAAACACCATAATAAAGTGCACCCGTCACCCACCTCCTCCAAACATTCCTCCCCGGCAAAACCTTTTCCCCCATCATCACCCGCGAATTCCGTCCCCCCAAACCCGACCCAGCAGGCATCTTACACATCGCCCAGGCGTGGAGTTTAGAGGATGGAGCAGAGAGCTTGATCATGGTCGGGGATTCAATGGACGATATGGTTGCTGGGTACAAGGCTGGAGCGGCGACGGTGTTGCTGTCGTCTAGGGATAATGAGGGGTTGGAGAAGCATGAGTATACGGGGGTTGCGATTGGGAGGTTGGATGAACTGGTGGGGATGTTGGAGGAGGGGTTTGAGGAGAGGGAGGGTAGTTGATGAAGAAGGATAGGGGCTTGGTGAACGATAGATACCGTGACGGGACCTCGGGATCCGAAATATCGACGGGTCTATGTTGTAAACATATCCAAGCATTACTGGCTTGCAATCAACGATCAGAGGCGATGATTTCTATGTCCGTTACTTACATCATCAGTCATCAAATCGGTCTTCGTCCACAGATATATATTGCGTTGAGACGATAATATACAATATTCACTGTCCTAGGTCCTCTCCCCCAAGATTTCTTCCCAAGTCATATACAAACATAAGCGTGACACAAGTAGAGATAGCACAAGCTTCAGAGCTCCTCATCATAGTAGCTATCGAATTTTGTATTTCGACTCACCCTAGGGCAGACCCAGGCTTCACACAAGAAGGCGATATGTTCCACAAAGCGGTGAATAACAGGCTTGTTACCTAGCCTTGCCGTCCAGGTACTGCTTCGCGCCGAACGCCGCTACAATTGCTTAGTGGAGGAACAGGGGTGGGGGAGAAGACGGGGACATACCTAGTAAAACTACTGCGTACCTTAAAACACCTCCAGTCTTGCCAGTCCCGAGGCCGAGGATGTACGATAGAAGACTGAACTTGATATTCCCGTCGCGATCAAAATTGGGTTTAAGCTCGTTCATCTTCTTGAACTTTGCAGTTTTGCCTTCGTAAGGTGGATACCTGACGTCGAGCATTCCTTCCATCCATCCAGGGGTAGTTGTCACACTCCGTCGGTGCGAGAAGCAGTCGAAACTGCTTTTGCCCCTGTAGGCTCCTTGGCCGCTATCTCCAACGCCTCCAAAGGGCAGTGTTGGCAGACTCCCGTGGAACAGGGCGTCGTTGACCGAGACACCGCCAGACTGAGTTTCGGTCATCATCCGCTCGATCTCTTGCTTGTTGCCAAATGGATACAGGCCGAGTGGTGTCCTGTGAACCTCGCTAGCAATGCGGATAGCTGTGTCAAGATCTTCAACCGGCAAGATTGGAATCAGGGGTCCAAAGCTCTCTTCAGCGACAAGTGGATCGCTCGGACTGTCGACGACGATGGCCGTGGGCTCCAAGTACAACTGACTTTCGTCCATGTCACCGCCCATAACGATCCTCCCATTCGTATTGTCGAGCATAGTCTTTAAACGTGACCACTGCTTTCCGTTGACAATACGTCCGAAATCATCCGACTTCTTAGCTCCGTCTGGATAGAATTGTTTCATGAAAACTTTCAGCTCTGCTATGAACGGATCTAGAACTTCTTTGTCGACCATAATGTAATTCTGCGAGATGCACACTTGTCTACAATGCTAGGTTAGCTGGTGGCTTTCAACAAAATGCGAGCCACGGCGTCAACAGCATACCCTGCGTTCTGGAAGATCTGGAATCAGCAGTTACTCGTCACGTAAATGAAGAGGGACTTCCGTACTTATCCCATGCATGGATGCCAAATGATACTTACTGCACAGGAGATCATGGTACCGATCTCACTGCTCGGCCCTAGGGGGCTCGTGCACCATCCATGCATGGAACCTTTTGCGGGTGCGAAGCAATGAAGTTCCGCAATAAAAGAGCTGGGTATCATTAACTTACCAGGATCTTTCCCCAGAGTAAACGTTTAGCTGCTAATCTCACATCTGCATTCTTCGTGACTATAGCAGGATTGCGGCCTCCCAGTTCTAAAGTCATTGGGGTGAGGGTCTCGGCGGCTTTCCTTGCAATGATTTTCGCAACGTTGGCGCTCTAATTTCCAAATATTAGCGTCGAGATCCCTTAGGATGATATTTGAAGCCGACCCCCGTGTAAAAGATCTTGTCCCACTTCTCTTCCAGCAGCGCGGTCGTCTCCGGAATCGCACCCTGGACGACGGTATAACATGAAGCGTCGACAGAGGTTTCTATGATATGCTGTAAGATCTTGGCAACAGTCGGAGCGCTCTCGCTGGGTTTCAGGACCGCAGTGCATCCCGCGGCAATGGCTCCCACGAGCGGCGTAATGGTCAGATTGACAGGGAAATTGTAGGTGCCAATGATTAATACTGCGCCTAGAGGATCCTTCCTAATCCTGGGACTCAGGAGTTTGTTGGCGAGTGGAATATCTGGTGCTTTTTCGTCCTTGGCCCATTTCTCGAGATTTTTAGTGACGAAAACGATATCATTGGTACACCAATCAATCTCCGTTAGAAAGGTTTCGAACTCTGATTTTCCCAGGTCCTCTTTACAGGCTTGAAGGATGGCAGCTTCATTATCTTTGATACTGCGACTAATCAGCTCACGGGCCTTGTCCGGTATTTGCCAACAACATACCCCCAATAAAGCTTGCGGAGCTGCAGCAAACGAAATCCGATGGGCTTGGTTTTGTGAGAGTTGAAAGCATTACGGATACCACTGGCAATGGACGGTATAGTATCGACAGGGGTGTATTTAAGCTCGGTGGCGATCGACGCCATTGATGCCAGATCCTGAGCCATGGGTGTGAGGATTTGCTGGGTGGTGATTTCAGAGATATATATACAGGAGAGTGAGTGCTCCTTGATGGGGCTTGCTGGAGAATGACAACCACCAACTGTGGAGTACGACTTAGGATACCTCGGTCAAGCTCGGTAGATGAAGAGCGGAGATAATCAATTTATAAAGACCGACGACGCGTCCACCCGTTACCGATTGTCGTAAGGTAGTCCTTGCTTCAGATATAGACAATGCCCTCGTCAACCCCCTCTCATGATACGATTCCTTCAGTTTACTCCATAGACTCTAGCCAAAGCTCGTCTCCGTCCTCAGCAAGACCCAGCATACACCTCGAACCCCTACCCGCTTGGCGTACGGTCAAGCTTCTTCCTTATGAGCTGCGTGAACATTGCATCATCTATTTGGAAGAAAGTCTTTGTTAGTCTCTAGACTGCTCAGAATGTGCACTCCCTGACTTGAGTATTTAGATGTCCCAGCGCTCCACCTGCTGATCTCATTACTAACCTCAGGAACGACCTCGGCTACTCCAACGCCTGCTTTTCTACCTCCCCCACAACAACTTGCCTTGGCAGCAACATTGGCCATTCATACCTCCCTCACCACTCGTGCACAATCGGATGATCGACTGCAAGCCTCAAACCTTGCCTTAAAGTACCTGCAGCTGGTCTTGGACCTTGTGGGGCCAGTCAATGGCAATCTATGGGAAGCCTTTGCATTCTCCACTGTGGAGACGTCATCACGTCGCGGTGCCCGGAGAAGACCTACAGGAGATCATCTAAGTCCGACAAAAGATGATCTTGATGGTATCAATAGCGAGCTGGCCAATGCTGGGTCAGTCTGGGCAAAAGCGCAGGATTTCTGGCATGTCGTTGGTTGGGCATTCAACTGCAGTCTTCTATATCAAAGGAGGTGGGAAAGATGGCAACTCTGGCTTAAATATATGATCGATGTCGTTCACAAAGATTGGACCTTCAGAGCCCACATGTGCGAAGAAGATCCAGCCAACGAACAAGATCCGAGGGAAAGAAGTATGATAGTACAATACATAAACGGCGGCGATACTCCAGCAAGACAAGAACGCAGGATACTTCGTGCTGTCTTCGCCGATGGTACTTCGAAGTCCACGGGAGAATTCCCCGAGGTCTGGCGGAATGAGACAAAAGAGCGAAAGAAGGTTGCGGAAACCCCAAGACCTGAAGCCAAACTCGACATCGAAGCGGACAACTGGGGGCTTTATATGAACAACTCTGCTTCATCCTCAGATCTAGAAGACACTCCTCCCCCAACTTCCCCTCCTGCAGCGGCGTTGGGTACTAACTCACCAAGCCCCCTCCTTGACGTGTCCGCGCCCTTTGGTGGACCCCAGTCAATTGTCCTTCGTCTTCGACTCCTCTCCCTGCTCTCTACCGTGTCCGTCTACCTCCCACATACCTTTACCCCGCTCTCAACCCTTTACGACCTCTATCTCGAACACATCCGGCCGCTTCCCCTCCCATCATTCTTCATCCTCGTATCCCCTTCAAGCATGCAATACTTCCACCAGTCTGCCGCATCATCCATCACGCAGATCATCTTGCGTTCTCTCATTTCCTCCTCAGCACCTGCGCCTCAAACTGATGATCTAACGCAGAAGGATTTGGAGAGATGCTACCTACCCTATCCAGCAAACACGGGTAGTATCAGTGATAATGCGAAGGTCAGCCTTTGTGTGGAAACCTTGCTGAGGTTGTACCAAGGACATTGCAGGTTGGACTGGAACGAAGGCCACCTACAGAATGCACTGGAGCAGGGGATAGAGGCGAGGGAACAGAAGGCAAAGAAGGCTGGTAAGGGAAGGGGGAAGGGGAAGGGAGACGGCGAAGGGGAGAAGATGTGGTTGAGAGCCAGTGCGGGAAGGATGAGAGCGTTGTTGGATCTAGTAAGAAGTCAGGGACGAAGAGAAGACGATTGAAATGCTGTGACGAGATAAGGATGTCTACGCCGCTCTCTTATTCGTCCCGACATCGCAATGGTCTTGTCCTCCAAAGACCCCCCCATCGGAGAATGAACCGATTTATGCAAGGATCTCTGAACCAGCATGCGCGAATCAGAAAATCTAGTCCTTTGCCCACCGAGAATGCCGCATCGTACGAAGTACAGTATCGAACACACATCATGTAGCGCCACCCCCATGCCGCCGAACCTTGCCCAAACGCCCGAGAAACCACCGACCAAAGTTCAAGGAAACCCAAATCCGCCCGGAAACTGGAACCCACCACCTTCCTGTTGGAACTTGAATCCTCCGCCCGGGAACCCGCCTCCACCACCTCCACCTCCCTGCCGGAAAAAGAATTGCTGACCACCCGCCCCCTGTCCGAATGGACTTCCATGGAACGGTTGCCCTTGCTGCTCGTTGCTATTCGGATCGTCGCCCCTGTCAAACCTAGCCCTCAATTCCGGATCACTGAGCACCTCGTACGCCTCATTGATGCTGGCCATTTTCTTCTCCGCCTCCTCCTTGGGTATCCCCTGAGCTGTCGTCTTGTCAGGATGGTTTTGCTTCGTCATTTGGCGATAGGCGCGTTTGATTTGCCGCTCGTCGGCGTCGTTGGGGACATTGAGGACTTTGTAGTAGTCTTTGGTTTTGGATCGCTTCAGCTGAACCTGTGCTTTTTGGAGGAGGTTGGAGATCTGTCCGGCGGAAGGGTGGTGTTCCTGGGCGAGGTTGAGCGTCTGGACGGCGGCTTCATAGTCTTCGGCGTCTAGTTGGCGGTGGGCTTGGGCGATGAGGCCATAAAGGGAATGGGGGTTTAGTCTGAGGGCATCGGTGCAGTAAGGTTGAGCTTTCCTTTTGTTGTTCATCTGCGTCATTTTGTTAGGTAATTCCCCGAAAGGATGACGGTGGAACCTACCTCGATGTACATTTCGCATACCATCTCCAGGAGGCTGCCGTACAGCTCATCGGGAGAGTTCTTGTGAATGTATCCAGCCTTTTTACCCGCATCAATCTCCTCCCTCACGTCCGCGAGTAGCCCCGAATCTTCACCTGTTGGCACCAGAAGTTTCACAGCGCTGTTATATTGACGTTTGTCTTTCAACACCGTCACTTGCTTCAAGGTCTTCTCGATTTGCCTCTCTCGCCTGTATAACTTGCTGCATACCTTGTTCTCAGGATCTGAATGTAGGCACTTCCGTATCTGCGTCAGACCCTTTTCCATATCGCCAACGGAATAGAACATCATCGACGAGATCTGAAGATGTGGTTCGACGGACTCGGGCGCGATCTGGAGAACATGCGCCAAATCACTTGTCCCCTCTAGAACCTCGCCTCTTTCGAACCGACATCTTGCTCTCAACTGTCGCAAGCCTAGCGCTGTCCCGGCGACGAAGATAGCGGCCCCAGCGTTACTGACACATCCATCCCAGTCGCCTGCCTTCTCGGCGTCTACAGCCAATCTCGCAGCTCCCTCTGCTTCTTCGAGGGCTGCAATCTCAGCGCCCCCAGCCTTCCCAGCTGCTTCATAGTCTTTCCTTGCTGCCGACCAGTCCGCATTTTTACTCTTTATCTTCGCCCGCTGTACCAATGCCCCCTCAAAATCTGGCCGTATGCTCAGGACTCTGTCGAAATCCTTGCCTGCTTGAGCGTTTCTACCGAGAGAAAGGTAGGTCGCGCCACGCTGGAAAATCGTAAGGTAGTTCTTGGGGTCTCTAGCGACAGCAACGTCAAAATAAGTCAAAGCGTCGTTGGCATTCCCTTGGGCGAGGTTGGTTCTGGCGGAAGAGACAAGGGAAGCTATAGGAGTGTCGGAAGGAATATCGGAGGGAGAGAGGCATGAAACTAGAGGGGCAGTGGCCAGGCTGACACCTAAAGCGAATGTTGTGAACCTCGTAATCATTTTGTGGACTGCCTGAGGGAAGACGAAGGTTCGTGGAAGAGCGCAAGAAGCATGAGATAAATGAATGAAAGGTGTCCAGAGGACCCCTGTCCTCAAATGTCTTGGCGATACCGGGGTTTATTCCGCCTTTATGTACGCACCCCTTCCGAGTCTCTCCTCATCGTTGAGGTTTTCTCTTTGGGGAAAGGTAGATGTAAAGTGGGCAACAGTATGCAGATAGGGCTCCCTATTTGGTATTTCTCCTGCTTGAATCCACCAATCTCGAAAGTTCACTAGGCAACATCTGTCCTCGCAGGCCTTTTTGAGCCAGCAATCAACACTGACCCCTTCAGAAGCTGCATGTTCTTGGCGCTTATTCGTAACACTCGAATGAGGTTCACTGTTCGACTTTGTCCAAGACTTTCTAGCTTTGGCCTTTCTACTACGTCCTCGTCCTTGTCCTGCTCCAAATCTCAAACTAGCAACGAGTCCGCCATCTTGGTCACCAGACTTTCAACGTTATGACCACCTCAAACATCAAATCCAAATTTCTGATAGGCGAAGACGACCAGCAACTCCAACGTATCGAAACCCTCCATCAACAGCTAAAGGCCGAGCAAGCACGTGCCCAAGAACTCCTCGCAAAACTCAAGAGTGAAGACGTCCAACCGCCCAAACCCCTCCTGAAGGAATACCACAAGCAACCAAAGAGACTAGCGAAGCACACTGGAGGGAAAAAGGTGGAGAGTGAGACGGTTTCTTTGACGGGAAATGGGGTGTACCTGGATGATTTCAATCCCAGGTACTAGACGTTTTGGGTTTTTTTCTTTGCCATTCGTGGTGAAAGCCGGTCAGGGAAACTAAAGAGATGTATTCTACCAACAAGTCCAGCGATGATTCATAGGGGTTCAGAGGCCAGTGATCCCTCTTTCAGTTGCATTCGTTGGTATTGATACCACAGCGAGAGCTAGGATTCTCGGAGCTGGAGTCAAGTCAAGAAGACGCAAGCTCCAATGTGCTTCTAAACTCACGCAAGTTTTCCACCATCAATGCCAAGGCCACATCATTTCATAGCATAGTCGGATGTGAAACCACGAGACCTTCCAACATCTCGGTCTCCGCATTTCCCTTCTACTACCCTGTCATTTCTTCCCAAGCCCCAACAATTCTCCCCTTCACCGTTTTGGCAGCAACTGAATGCGGCATGACCCCGACCTGCGTACCATCGTTCGATCTCAGACATAAACTATTGGTCCCCATCCACCAGACCTTCGAGCATTTCATCTCGCCTTCGAGCAAGGACTACCAGCTCTTTCCTCATCTTCTCCACCTCCGTCAGAGCCAGTTCTCTGTCCGGCGGCAACCCCTCAAATCCACGAACCTTCCCCTCCAAACCACTGACCCTAGCCTCCAACTCTCTGATTTCGCGTTCTTCGGCCTTCATCTCCGGGATTCCGATATCCATGCGCTTTTTCCCTCCAGTGTGCTTCGCTAGTCTCTT
>QQTW01002034.1_pt1 | contig 14516 bp, 13 predicted proteins | sample 1904831 | NCBI WGS metagenome assembly QQTW01 (sample SAMN09435610, study PRJNA476489) | Subsurface metagenome, whole genome shotgun sequencing project. | reverse complement strand
CCATCTCGCCTATTATCTACCTTCTACTGCTGCATCAAAAATTGCCATTTTCTCTGGGGTTAAATCGCTTAACATTCCTGCTGTTGCCTCTACCACCATGACAAAATTAATCCGCTTTGTTAAATTTTCTTTATCAATAGCTATAAATTCTTCTAAGGAGAACTTCTTAAATAAATCTATTAAATGTTGGACAATTTCAGTTTTATCTAATTTTTCCTGAAAAAAGCTATTACTGTTAAATAAATCGTCAACGATTGGCGATATACGGAATAAAAATACATCTTTACCTTCTGATACTTCGTACATAAATCTCTCCAATTTTTCTTATTGATACAACTACTCTATCAACTTCACCTCAAAGTGTTTAGTAACCAATAAAAAAAGCGGGCAATAAATGCCCACCTTTAACAATCAATAACCAAGTATTAGCCTAATAAAGACTTGGCTTTAGCTACTACATTTTCTACAGTGAAGCCAAACTTCTCCATACAAACCGGGCCGGGAGCGGAAGCACCAAAGGTATCAATACCAATCGCAATTCCTTCGTCGCCAACGTAACGACACCAGCCAAAAGTAACGCCAGCTTCTACAGATATGCGCTTCTTCACTGCTTTAGGCAATACAGATTCGCGGTAGGCTTCATCTTGGTCTTGGAAAATTTCCCAACAAACCATTGAAACTACTCGGACTTTTTTACCTTCTCCGCGCAACTGTTCCGCCGCTTTGACGCACAGTTGAGTTTCGCTCCCTGTACCCATCAAAATTACATCCGGCGTACCATCACTATCCGATAGAATATACGCGCCTTTTTCTACCCCTTCAATTGAAGTATTAGGTAAGTTGGGTTGAGCTAGACGAGATAAAGCAATAACTGTCGGGCGAGTTTTGTTGCCAGATTTCTTGCCTCTAGCTGCTTTAATAGCTACTTTATACGCGCCACTGGTTTCATTACCATCGGCGGGACGCATTACCAACAAGTCGGGAATCATTCGCAGCGAATTTACGTGTTCAATTGGTTGGTGGGTTGGGCCATCTTCCCCTAACTGAATAGAGTCATGAGTCATGACATAAATTACACCTGCTTCCGACAATGCCGATAGGCGAATTGCAGCGCGCATATAGTCAGTAAAGACTAGGAACGTTGCACAGTAAGGAATTAAACCCGAACCATCTAACGCCAAACCGTTACAAATAGCGCCCATACCATGTTCGCGTACTCCAAAGCGGAGGTTGCGGTTTTGGTATTGTCCTTTTTGGTAGTCTCCCGCACCTTTAATCAAAGTATTGTTAGAAGAAGCCAAATCCGCCGAACCACCAATTAGCTCAGGTAAAATGCCCGATAAAGCATTTAAGGTTCTACCTGATTGGACGCGAGTTGCTTCAGCTTTGTCTTCGGGAGTGTACTTAGGTAAAACAGATTCCCAACTTTCGGGAAGTTCTGCTTCGTGCATCCGCTCTAAAGTAGCGGCTTCTTGAGGATACTGCTCTTTATACCGAGCATATAGTTGATTCCAATCTTCTTCATACTCAGCGCCGCGCTCAATTGCTTTGCGCCAGTGCTTCATCGCATCTTCAGGAATTTCAAAAGGTTCGTACTGCCAACCTAGGCTGTCCCTTGTTGCTTGTACTTCTGCTGCGCCTAATGCCGCACCGTGCGCTTCGTAGCTATCGGCTTTATTGGGCGAACCGTAACCGATAGTTGTACGGACTTTGATCATTGTCGGCTTATCAGTGACGGATTTAGCCGTCTCAATTGCCTTGTGGATGGCATCGATGTTAGTATTGCCATCTTCTACTACCAAAACGTGCCAGCCGTAAGCTTCGTAACGCTTACCAACATCTTCAGTAAAAGCAAGGTCTGTAGAACCTTCAATCGAGATATGGTTGTCATCGTAGAGGGCAATTAGTTTTCCAAGCCCTAAGTGTCCGGCTAAAGAACAAGCTTCACTAGCGACACCTTCCATATTGCAACCGTCACCCATAATTACATAGGTGTAATGGTCGATGATGGGAAAACCGGGTTTATTGAAAGTAGCAGCTAAGTGAGCTTCTGCCATTGCAATCCCCACACCGTTAGCAATTCCTTGCCCTAGAGGTCCGGTAGTAATTTCTACCCCAGGATTCATGAAGTTTTCGGGGTGTCCGGGGGTTTTTGATTCCCACTGGCGGAATTGCTTAATGTCGTCAAGAGTCAGGTCTTCGTAGCCTGTAAGGTACAGCAAGGCGTACTGTAACATACTGCCATGACCTGCGGACAATAAAAAGCGATCGCGATTTAGCCAAGCAGGGTTTTTGGGGTTGAATCGCATAAAGCGATCCCACAATACAAAAGACATGGGAGCCGCGCCCATGGGCAATCCTGGGTGTCCAGATTTTGCCTTTTCTACAGCATCAATAGCGAGAAAGCGGATTGAATTAATACAAAGTTCTTCGAGGGATTGGGTTGCAACAGCCATAGTCTCTTAATTATTAATGACGGGTTAGCAAGCGAGATATTTGGAATGACACTTAAGCGCACATTACCGATCATCCCATCAGGTGGGTTGACGGACAAGCCTTGTTTTTTAGGAGTGAATTATTTGTGTTTGGATAAGCAATATTCCCCAACAATTTTTTTAGTCGTAAACCTAGTAAGTGCAGTCCTAAACATACTTTTTGAATGCTAAAGTCACGTTGTGACCGCCAAAACCAAAGGAATTGGATAAAGCGACATCAACTTTTAGCTCCCGACTATGATTGGGAACGTAATCTAGATCGCATTCGGGGTCGGGGTTTTCTAAGTTGATTGTCGGTGGAACTTGGTCGTTAGCGATCGCCATTACCGTTGCTACCGCTTCAATCCCCCCCGAACCACCTAAAAGATGCCCCGTCATAGACTTAGTAGAGCTAATTGCGACTTTATAAGCCGCTTCTCCTAAAGCTTTTTTAATTGCCGCCGTTTCTGTTGGATCGTTAGCCCCCGTACTTGTCCCGTGAGCGTTGATGTAACTTACTTGCTCTGGGTGAAGACCAGCATCTTTTAGCGCCAACTGAATGGCTCTAGTTGCGCCTTCACCCCCTGGAGTTGGGGATGTCATGTGGTAGGCATCGCAAGTTAGACCGTAGCCGATAATTTCGGCATAAATCCGCGCTCCACGACTTAAAGCGTATTCGAGTTCTTCTAGTAAAAGAATCCCTGCACCTTCCCCCATCACAAAGCCATCGCGATCGCGATCGAAGGGACGGCTGGCACGAGTTGGCTCGTCGTTGCGGGTAGATAGCGCTCTAGCGGAGGCAAATCCGGCAACAGCTAAGGGCGTGACGGCAGCTTCCGTCCCACCGCAAATCATCGCCTGAGCGTAGCCTTGTTGAATTAGGCGAAAAGCATCGCCTACAGCATTAGAGCCTGCCGCACAAGCTGTTACCGGGCAAGAGTTTGGTCCTTTTGCTCCCGTATGAATTGCCGTTAATCCGGCGGCCATGTTGGCAATCATCATTGGAACCATAAAGGGGCTACAGCGATCGGGTCCCCGATTCAAGTACACTGTTTGCTGCTCTTCTAATACTTTGATACCACCAATACCCGTCCCAATAATTGTCCCTACTTGAGCGGCGTTCAGTTCGTTAATTTCAAACTGCGCGTCTTTAATTGCCTGCAAGCTTGCCGCTACCGCAAACTGGGCAAACCTATCCATCCGTTTTGCTTCTTTGCTGTCTATATAGTCTTGGGGGTCGAAGCCCTTAACTTCGCCAGCAATGCGGCATTTGTGTTTAGAGGCATCAAACAAGGTAATAGGGACAATGCCACTGCGTCCGTCTAACAATCCTTGCCAGTAATCTTGAGGATTGTTCCCTAACGGTGTAATCGCACCGATACCCGTGATCGCCACTCTTTTCAAATCAAAATCTGCCATAGGTCATTAAAGTCAGCGATTACTCACCCATAACTCGGAAAAATTGTCTTAATAATTCGGGTTTGGAGTTTTGGGCGTTGGCGCTTTAGTAAAATAGGCAAAAACTTTGTTGCTAATTCAACTACATCGCTCTGATTTGCCAAGGAATCTACCGCTTCACCCGAAAGCCTTTATTGTTTAAGCTGAGGTAGCAACTTTATTGCTAATGTAGTCTACAGCTTGTTGCACTGTGGTAATTTGTTCGGCGGCTTCATCAGGAATTTCTACGTCAAATTCTTCTTCTAAAGCCATGACTAATTCAACGGTATCTAGAGAGTCAGCGTTTAAGTCGTCGGCAAAATTAGCGCTTGGTGTGACGCTATCTGGTTCGACACTCAACTGCTCGGTGACGATGCTTTTAACTTTAGCAAAAATTTCTGATTCGTTCATACTTCAATGTTTGTCCTTAGCGATAACTAATCAATTGCTTGATAGCTGTAACATTTTGAGCATACTTATCTTATCGTAAAGGCGCGATCGCATAGCTGATGAAATGTTCTATTTTTCAAGTGTCTGTAAATGGAGACAAAATTTTTAGTGTTTTTTGGGTAAAGCCAAGTAACATTAATGCTTGCAGCCGATGAAGTCGCAAATTCTTTCTCTTTAGCCAATTTTACTTACTATGCTTGCTCAAAAAACTTTAAAATATGCTTACTTTCCTGGCTGTGTTGCTCAAGGAGCGTGCAAAGAGCTTTATCAGTCTACTCAAGCGCTAACTCAAGCCCTAGGAATTGAACTTATCGAACTTAAAAAAGCTGCTTGCTGCGGTTCGGGTACTTTTAAAGAAGATTCGCAATTATTGGAAGATACAGTTAATGCCCGCAATATTGCTTTAGCAGAAGAACTGAACTTGCCTCTACTTACTCATTGCAGCACTTGTCAAGGCGTTATTGGTTCGGTGGACGAGCGCTTAAAACAAGCAACGCAAAAAGCTCCTAACTATGTTGAAAAAGTTAACGGCTTGTTGGTCAAAGAAGGCTGTTCGCCTTATCAAGGCAGTACGGAAGTCAAGCACCTTTTGTATGCTTTAGTTACAGATTATGGTTTAGAGGAAATTCAACGCAAGGTTACAAAAAGTTTACAAGGCTTGAAATGTGCGGCGTTTTATGGGTGTTATTTGCTCCGCGCTCAGTCATCAATGCCCTACGACGATCCGATTCGACCGGAAGCAATGGAAAATGTATTTAGAACTATAGGCGCAACACCAATTTATTATCGCGGTCGGACGCAATGCTGCGGCTGGCCTTTGGCTAGTTACGCGACTACGGAATCATTCAAAATGGCAGGAATACACATCACTGAAGCTTTAGCAGAGGGGGCTGATTGTCTGGTTACGCCTTGCCCGTTGTGCCATCTTAATCTCGATTCTCGCCAGCCAGAAGTAGAGAGGGTCATTGGCAAAAAGCTCGGATTGCCCGTGTTACATTTATCCCAATTAATTGCTCTATCCCTTGGGATTTCACCAAAACAACTAGGGTTAGAGCGGCATATAGTTTCAACTAAACCAATTTTAGAGAAATTAGGAATAGCATAAGTTTTATGCCAAACACTACTGTTAGAGATCGCTATTAAAGGCTTAAAAACTGCCAAACGCTTTTTTGATGGTGAAGCTCAAGTTTTATATCATTTGGGCGATCTCTAGTGGCATACCTGGGCAGTCAATCGAACTATGTTAGCCAAGAAAGATAGTGCGGCAGGTGTTGCTTTTTTGATTGCCTCCCCTAACTCTTACGGAAAGCAAATGTTACTTTAGCAGCAGAATGGGTAAAACCTAAGCCGTAGCACGAATCCTGCCTGTCAGTGATGTTTACTCAAGCAGACTTAGAATAACGTATGTTTTTCAATATTTAGCTATTAAACTTTCTTTTAGGATTGAGAAAGAGAAAAGGCACGCAAAAATCGCTGTTTTTATGCCTTTTCTTACTGGTCTGAAATAATACACTTTTGATGCCAATGCAATTGGTGATTAGGTACGTTGATTTAATATGTATTGCAAATCCAAGCGCTTATGCCAAAATTAGAATTGGTACTCGCTAGGTAATCATCATAAATAGATATTGACAAATATACTATTATTTGCATTTGATAAATTTAATGAATTTTAAGAAATATTGAGAGACTTTAATACTTAATTAAGGAAAACCAGTTACTATGCAAAAACTCGTGAGAAAACTTAGCAGAATTAATAGTTACTAAAAGCTTGGGTAAATTTTATGCAAAGCACAGTACTTCGGGGGCGCTATAAAATTACCAAACTCTTAGGACGCGGTGGTTTTGGAGAAACTTATCTAGCAGAAGATGGCGATCGCCCTGGCAATCCAATTTGTGTAGTTAAGCAACTACAGCCCAATTCTAACTCTCCTGACATACTAAAAGCCGCCCAAAGATTATTTAATAACGAAGCAGAAATATTATATAAGCTAGGCAGTCACGAACAAATACCCCAGCTTTTAGCTCACTTTGAAGAAGACGATCAATTTTATTTAGTTCAAGAATTTGTTGATGGACATGATTTAAGCGAAGAAATTAATCCAGGTAGGCGATGGAGAGAAGAACAAATAGTTGCCTTTTTAAAAGAGGTGCTAACAATCTTAAAATTTGTTCACAACCAAAGCGTTATTCACCGAGATATCAAACCTTCTAACTTAATTAGGCGCAGGCGTGATGGCAAAATTTTCTTGATTGACTTTGGTGTCGTTAAAGAAATTCAACTCCCCACTACGACACGAACCAACTCCTATCCAACAATTTCTGTAGGAACTCCAGGCTATGTACCAAACGAACAATTAGGAGGAAAGCCGCGTTTTAGCAGCGATATCTATGCTCTGGGTATTACAGCAATTCAAGCATTAACAAGATTGTACCCAGAACAAATTACTGAAAATTCTCAAACTGGAGAAATTTTGTGGCGACATCAAGCGCAAGTAAGCGATCGCCTAGCAGCAGTCTTAGACAAAATGGTAAAGTCGCATTTTCGCGATCGCTATCAATTGGTAGATGAGGTATTAGAGGACTTACAAAACTTAGATACGACTTCTCAAGATACTTTTGTATCCAACACTACAAAAAAACAGCTACCTACTACTAATTTTTTTGTACCAAAATATTCCAGTCAAAATCTAAGTACAAATAATAGTAAATCCGATTTAGCAAGAACTCAAATAATAAACTTACCTGTAGCTATTGGTTTGATTGGCGCAACGGCGATCGCAACTTTTTTTCTGTCTCGTTCGTTTTTACCAACCCCGCAAGTTGCTCGGACAAGTGCGGTTGCAACACCACAATCAGAGGCGAAACCAGTCCCTCAATCTACAGTAGCGCGATCGCCTACTTCCGCACCCACCTTTCCTCTAAGTTCAAATCCTACTATATTGCGATCGCCCACACTACCAGCAAATACACCAAGTCCAAAAGCTCCCTTACGTCCCGTAACTCCAACACTTCCACAAACTTCAACGCTCCCAGAAATTTTATCTCCAGTAGTTACGACTCCGAACATTAACCCCCCATCCCCAGCGCCAGTAGCACCAAATCCTACACCCGTCCCTTCTCAACCAGCTACCGAGCCAATTCCATTAACTGAAGTTCAATGTTCAACTACAAGCGCCGATGCCAACAATCAATCGTTTGTTGAATCCCTTGAGAATTTAACTATTGGTAGAACAACAGTTACGGCTATAGCTGAACTTGCTAGTCAAAATTCTAACAACCCCGCAAGTAGTCAAATAAAAGCTGGTACACCTGCAGGAGTAGATTGCTTACTCAATCCTCGCGACTCCAACAATCAATTTAATACTTTAAAGTTAGCGTTTGGTATTAATGATACCAACAAATATTTAAGTAATGTAAGTGCTGGAACTAAATTAAGATTAACGGTTTATCTCGACCGAAAAAGCATCGGCTCAAAAGAGGTAACTAAAGGAGAAATACAAACTTGGGGAGTAAATATTGCTGATGTCCAAAATGTTGCTTTAGAAGCCGAATGTATAAAAAGTAGTAATATTCCTAAAGTTTGCCCTGCACTTGTATTTACTCAAGTAGATTTAAACTAAATATATTTAATAAAATAGCCGTTGAGTAGTAAGAATTACTACTCAACGGCTGATTAATTAGAAGTTAAATTCAATAACTACTAAGTTGGACTAGATTAGTTATTAGAAGTAGTAGCTGCTTCTTGAGGAGAAACATTTTGATTATTGTTAGAACTAGGCAATGTTTCTTGCTTAACCTCACCTAAATTAATCTTTACTACTTTATGTCTAGCCTCTTGAGCTTTGGGTAAAGTAAGCTTGAGAATTCCATCCTTAAATTCTGCTTGCACTTGGTTGTTTTCTACAGCAACCGGGAGAGGAATTGTGCGTTGAAAACTACCATAACGCAACTCAGTTCGGAAAAAGCCTTGTTCTTGAGCTTTGTTTTCATAGCGGTGTTCGCCGCTAATAGCTACAGCTTCTCGTGCAACTTGAATATCAAGGTCTTTGGCTTCAACGCCAGGAATTTCTGCGCGTAAAACTAAACTATCTTCGCGATCTTGAATCTCAATAGCAGGTTTCCAGTTTGTAGCCGATTGACGATTCGTTCCTGTCAGTTCATCAAACATTCGATCCATTTGGTGACGTAAAGACTCCATTTCTGAAAAAGGTTGCCAACGTACTAACCGCATAAGTCAATTTACCTCTATTAATTTTCTACAAACAACAGATGATGTTTACTTAAAGTGCGATAAGAGCAACATCGCGCCGGGATAGAAGTTCTTAAAACTATGAGGCTTGATGTCTCTTGCCTTTGACTTTATATTGACTTATTTGATTGCTTAAATAGGTGTGGTAAACTCTACCCGTATAAGTAGTATTTTGCCGACATTTGTAAGGAGTTTGGCAAAATTAAACTGCGGCAACTTTGCCCTTCAATCGGTTGGAGTAGTGAGACGAACAACCAGCGATAATTGTCCAAATCTGCACTGCTGATTGTTACTATAAATCGTTTAACCTAGTATTTGTTTCTGCTTGCCAGCCTTAATTATGCAAATTTCTGTGATTCGTTCGTTGCTGTATTTTATTGTTGCTGGTATCTGTGAAATTGGTGGCGGTTATCTAGTTTGGTTGTGGGTTAAAGAAGGCAAAAGCCCCCTACTGGGATTGTTAGGTGGATTGATTTTATTCCTATATGGTATTACTGCAACTCTACAGCCAGGAAATTTTGGACGAGTTTACGCTGCGTATGGAGGCATTTTTATTGTGCTATCAATGCTCTGGGGCTGGCAGATCGATGGCAATGCACCCGATCGCTTTGATTGGTACGGTAGCTTAATTGCTTTAGGAGGTGTTTTGGTAATCATGTACGCACCTCGGTAAGAAAATTCTATCTAATTTCCGTAACCTTTCGCACCAATTGTAGACTTGGAGTACATTTACTGAGAAAAATCCCCAAAACTTCACCCTAAGCTTTGAGTTTTATTGAGTAAATAGGTACGGTAATCTCTACCAAAAAGGTAGTAGTTTACAAATACTTACAATCATTTTTCACCTAATCGCTTCTGTAATTGTTTAAAAGTTTGATACATTTCTGGCAAACGGTTGTAAATGGCGGCGGCTTTAACATATAGTTTGTGGGCAACGGCTGGAGAGCCAGAAACGATCGCTCCCGGTTCAACATCGCTATGAATGCCAGCTTTGGCAGAAGCGATCGCGCCATTACCAATTTTGGCTTGATTGGCGATTCCTACTTGACCAGCTAAGATGACGCGATCGCCTATTTTCACACCCCCAGCCAAACCAACTTGAGCGGCGATCGCGCAATTTGCGCCGATTTGGCAACCATGACCGATATGGACTAAATTATCAAGCTTGGTTTGCTTGCCAACCCTTGTTTCGCCGACGGCGGGGCGATCGATGGTGCTATTACAACCAACTTCTACCCCATCCTCCAAAACAGCGATGCCTGACTGCTCCATTTTGTACCAGCCTGTAGAAATGGGAACAAAACCAAAGCCTTCCGCACCAATAACTGCGCCGCTATGAATGACGCAATCCGAGCCGATTTGAGCGCGTTCGCTAACTGTACAATTAGCGTGTAAGGTAGTGCGATCGCCTATTTTTGCTTGGGGATAAATTACAACATTAGAATGAATGCAAACGTGGCTTCCTATATATACGTCTGCTTCAATTACGGCATGAGCGCCAATACTTACATCTTTGCCTATCTGGGCAGTGGGATGAATTACAGCCGTGGGATGAATACCAGGTGCGGGGCGATAAGGTTGGTAAAATAAAGCGATCGCTTGAGCAAACAATAGTCGTGGTTCTGGGGTAGAAATCCAAGCTATGTTGCGTTCTTGGGCTTGGGCTTGCAAGTCTTTATCTAATGGCAAAATTAAAGCACTAGCGCTAGTTGTCGCAACTCTAGAAGCAAATTTAGCTCCTTCTATATAAGTAAGAGTGTTAGCAGTAGCCTCGTCTATAGCAGCGACGGTCGTAAGCTCGACATCGTTGTTTGGCAGACTATTAATAGTTGCACGATCGCCTAGTTTTTGGACTATTTCGCTAAATTTCATATTTTGCTGTCTATAAGGTGTGCAATATTATTGAACGCCTTAGTGCCAGTATTGGCAACGCTGTTAGGGGCAAAAATCAATATTACCGATTGCTTGTCCAGCTAGCCAAGCTGTTGTCCAAGCACTTTGAAAATTAAAGCCCCCAGTAACGCCATCAATATCTAAAATTTCTCCAGCAAAGTACAAGCCTGGTATAAGGCGGCTTTCCATTGTTTTGAAGTTAACTTGCTTGAGAGTTACACCGCCACAAGTAACAAATTCTTCTTTAAATGCGCCTTTGCCTTTAATTTGATAAGTGCCTTGAGTGAGTTCTTGAATTATTTGGTTTAAGCTTTTGTTAGATAGTTCCGCCCAACGTTCTTCCGCGCTTATACCTGCACGAGCAACTAAATATTGCCAAAGACGATGAGGTAAATCAATGCCACGGTGCAATGCGATCGCTTTTTTGGGATTATTTGATTTTACTTGCAGCAGTTGCGATCGTAGTTCTTCGCTATTGTATTGAGGCTGCCAATTAATTAATAAAGTTGTTTGATATTTGCAGTCATACAATACTCTTGCACCCCAAGCGGAGAGTTTGAGTACCGCAGGGCCACTTAATCCCCAATGAGTAATTAGTAAGGGTGCAGTTTGTTCTAACGTTTTTTTATCTACCACCAAGCGCAACTTTACAGGATTGGCGCTGACTCCAGCTAATTCTTTTAAATGCTTGTCAAGAATATTAAAGGTAAATAATGAAGGTACGGGTGGTTCAATCCGATGACCTAGGTTTCTAGCAATTTGATAGCCCAAGGGATTGCTACCAGTAGCTAGTAAAATGCGATCGCATTTCAGTTTCTCTCCAGTTTTCAATTCTATTTCAAATCCTGTTGCTTGCTTGACAACAGATATAACGGTTTTTTCCGTAAGTATTTCTACGCCAGCAAGATAAGCTGCTTTTGTTAAGCAGTCAATAATGGTTTCGGAACTATCGGTAATCGGAAACATTCTCCCGTCGGCTTCAGTTTTTAGCTTTACTCCTTGGTTTGCAAACCAATTGACAGTATCGGTAGCTTGAAAACGACTAAAAGCACCGCGCAGAGCTTTTTCACCTCTAGGATAATTTTGCACGAGTCTCATTGGATCGAAGCAAGCATGAGTAACGTTACAACGTCCTCCCCCAGATACGCGGACTTTGGCTAAGGGTTGGCGACTAGCTTCTAATAAAGTAACTTGGGTAGAGGGATGAGATTTAGCACAAGCAACTGCACCAAAAAACCCGGCTGCGCCACCCCCAATTACTACCACTCGTAAAAGCTGCATTAATATCCTTGAATTTTATTCAATTCCAGCCTAACTAATTTATTGAACAGCACCATTCCAAACCATCAGGAAGATTTATTGCAAAATAATAAAGCTTGAGACATAAGTAACTTATGCCCCAAGCTAAGGATAAATTAAGTTCGCGTCCTTACAACCCTGGTTGCGGAGGCTCAGAGCCACTATTAACATTAGGAGGTGGAGACTGCAAAATTGAAGTGTCGTAAGGATTTGGTAAATCTCTAGTCCGAACTACCGGATCGCTAGAACCCTGTTGTAGCAGCGCATCCTTGTAAAGGATAGTAACGGCTTTAGTATCTGCATTAATTTCATTTTCTACAAAGGATGTGTTGAGCGAACCAATACCGATCAGAAAATCTAGCTGCCGCAAAAACGAACGATTTTCAAACATATCTTTGTCGTTAATATAAAAAACCTGCTCAAAGCGATCGGCGAGGGTTTCGTACTGCGAAAATTGATAGGGAGAAGCTGTTTGAGCTTTTGCTGCCGAACCAATACATACTGTTGTCAAGACAACCAAAGCGCTTGTTAAACTCTTAAATTTTGTCCTCATGTTGTTTCTCCTCACTTATAGATATTTTGATTATGGTTGCATCTAGCATCAGTGTTAGCTTATTTTTGGCTTTGCCACAACTATTAAATTTTAGTGATGACTAATCAAATTCCCAACCAGATAAATACGGAACTTCTTTGGGCAGTTAATGCAGACTTACCTAGTTTAAAATCTCATTTGCTTGATTTGTTTTGCACTCTTGCCTATACGGAAGGTGATTTTGTGCTTTCTTCAGGGCAAAAAAGTTCTTACTACATCAATGGGAAACAAGTAACACTGCATCCTCAAGGTGCAACGGCGATCGCTCGATTACTATTATCTCTGCTTCCTAGCAATACTCAAGCGGTAGCAGGGCTAACTTTAGGAGCCGATCCTATTGTTACAGCACTAAGTGTAGTTTCGGTCTACGAGAACCGTCCAATTCCCGCTTTAATTATCCGTAAAGAAGCTAAAGGTCATGGAACTATGGCTTATATTGAAGGCCTAACTTTGCCGACTGGTGCGTCTGTCGTGGTGCTAGAAGATGTTGTAACTACAGGACAATCAGCCTTACAAGCAGTAGAAAGGCTCAAAAAAGCAGGTTATAACGTTAGCGAAGTAATGGCTTTAGTAGATAGACAGCAGGGGGGAGAGCAACTGTATAAGTCGGCGGGTTTAAATTTTCAGTCGATTTTTACCATTACCGATATCCAGGAGCGATTTCGAGCAATGTAGAGACGTAGCACGGCTACGTCTCTACACGCCAAAATTTAGGCTTTAACGGTTTCTTTTGCCAAGAATTTCTCTAATTCTGTCAGTGCGTCAGCATCAACTTTAGTCTGCATTGGGCAGAACTTCGGCCCGCACATCGAGCAAAATTCCGCAGTTTTATAGATGTCTGCGGGCAAAGTTTCGTCGTGGTATTCCTTGGCGCGTTCGGGATCTAGAGATAGTTCAAATTGGCGATTCCAATCGAAGTTGTAACGAGCTTTAGATAGTTCGTCATCTCTATCTCTAGCACCAGGTCTACGACGGGCAATGTCGGCGGCGTGGGCGGCGATTTTGTAGGCAATCAATCCATTCCTCACATCTTCTGCGTTCGGTAGCCCTAGATGCTCTTTAGGGGTCACGTAGCACAACATTGCCGTGCCATACCAACCCGCCATTGCGGCCCCGATTGCGGAGGTAATATGGTCGTAGCCAGGAGCAATATCTGTAACTAGCGGGCCTAAAACATAAAAAGGTGCTTCGGAACACTCCTCCATTTGTTTTTTGACGTTAAATTCAATTTGATCCATAGGTACGTGACCAGGGCCTTCTACCATTACTTGCACGTCATCTTCCCAAGCGCGGCGAGTAAGTTGTCCTAACGTTTTCAATTCCGCTAATTGCGCCGCATCGGAAGCATCGTGAGTACAGCCGGGACGTAAAGAATCGCCCAAACTAAAAGAGACATCGTACTTTTTAAATATCTCGATAATGTCGCTAAAGTGAGTGTAGAGCGGATTTTGCTTGTGATGGTGCAGCATCCACCGTGCCAAAATGCCGCCACCTCGCGATACAATTCCCGTCAAGCGATCGCGCACTAAAGGCAAATGCTCGATTAGTATCCCGGCGTGAATAGTTTGATAATCTACTCCTTGCTGGGCGTGTTTTTCAATAATGTGCAAAAAGTCATCGGCGGTAAGATTTTCAATTGTGCCGTGGACGCTCTCTAGTGCTTGATATACTGGCACTGTACCAATTGGTATGGAAGAAGCTTGAATAATGGCGGTGCGAATTTCATCTAAGTTTCCGCCTCCGGTAGATAAATCCATTAGCGTATCAGCGCCGTACTTAACTGCTAAATGCAATTTAGCAACTTCCTCGGCTAAATCTGAGGAGTTGGGCGAAGCGCCGATATTAGCATTGACTTTACACTTAGAAGCAATCCCAATTGCCATAGGTTCTAAGTTGGGATGATTGATATTTGCGGGAATAATCATTCTTCCCCGCGCTACTTCTGAGCGAATCAAATCAACTGGCAAGTTTTCGCGTTTTGCCACATACTGCATTTCTTCGGTAGCGACACCTTGACGAGCATAGTGCATCTGTGACACATTGCTTTGCCCCTGGCGTTTGGCAATCCATTCTGTCCGCATTATTTATTCCTCTAATTACAGCTTCCCTACGCTGGTAT
>QQTW01002033.1_pt1 | contig 14520 bp, 15 predicted proteins | sample 1904831 | NCBI WGS metagenome assembly QQTW01 (sample SAMN09435610, study PRJNA476489) | Subsurface metagenome, whole genome shotgun sequencing project. | reverse complement strand
AGCACTGCGCTGCGGTGGCTTTGACGATGCTCAGCTAGCGGGAGCTAAGGCAATTTACGATGACCCTGCTGATTTATTGGCTCACTACGCCAATTCTCCTCTGCCCAAGAGCCGTTGACTCAAAGTCCCCACTCGCAATTACCTCAACTCCATCTAAATGAGCCAACATGTCGCTATTGATGCAGATTATTGCCCCCTGAAAAGATTTGTGAGACAACCGTAGTCGCTTAACCAAGCAACAATTCATCATCCACCAATGGCTCACCCCGCACCCGCTCAAATTGACCTAGCAGGTCATCCACCGTTAGACGGGTGCGTGCGACACCTACACTATCAAAAATCACGCGACCTTGGTGGAGCATCACGGTACGATCACCCAAGCTCAGCGCTTGCTTCAAACTATGGGTCACCATCAGCGTCGTGAGTGAGTGCGATCGCACCAGCCGCTTGGTCAAGCTCAACACATCCTCAGCGGTTTGCGGATCTAAAGCTGCCGTGTGTTCATCTAATAGCAAAATCTGCTGCTGAGACGACAACGTTGCCATTAGTAAGCTAATCGCTTGCCGTTGACCTCCAGAGAGCAATCCCATTCGATCCTGAAGGCGATGTTCCAGCCCTAGACCTAAGTCCGCCAAATCTGATCGTAGCTGTGCTCGCACACGATTAGTCAAAGCAAAGCGCAACCCGCGCGATCGCCCCCGACGAGCGGCAAGCGCCAGATTTTCCTCAACGGTCAACTGGGCGCAGGAACCCGCCAATGGATTTTGAAACACGCGAGCCACGAGTTTAGCACGACGTGGCGTGTTCCAAGTTGTCACATCCCGATCTGCCATGATGACGCTGCCTTGATCGGGCGTTTGCTCACCGCTAAGCACATTGAGCAATGTGGATTTGCCCGCGCCGTTGCTACCAATCACCGTGATAAATTCACCTGCTGCAATGTCTAAATTCAAGCCGTTAAGTGCCCGTAGTGCAATTGGCGTACCAGGATTGAAGGTCACGGTAATGTTTTGGAGACTAATCATGCTATTTATACCTCCGCAACTTACGCACCCAACGACTCTGGGGCAAAATTAAAGCCAATGCCACTAACACAGAGGTAATTAAATTTAAATCCTGTGCCTGTAATCCTATAAAATCAGCATTCAGCGCCGCAGCTACAAGTACGCGATACAAGATTGAGCCGACGATCGCACTGGTTGTGATCCAAATTAAGCGATGGCTAACTGTTAAACTTTCCCCCACAATCACCGCCACTAACCCAAACACAATTGTACCTACCCCCATTTGCACATCCGCAAAGCCGTTAATTTGCACAAACAACGCCCCCGCTAATGCCACCAGTCCATTGCTAATTGCTAAACCAAGAAGAATGAAGCGCTCAGTGTCAATTCCTTGGGCACGCGCCATGCCTAGATTCGCCCCCGTCGCCCGCAGCGCCAACCCTACCTGAGTCACAAAAAATAAGTTAAGCAACCCTAAAATAATCGCGACTATGATGCTCAATATGAGCGTAGTGCCAAAGGGTTTGAGCATAGGAGGAATTTGACTCAGCCAAGGATCTAAGGTGGAAATAACCGTCACCTGATTTAGCAAGGAGAGATTCGGTTGACCCATAATCCGCAGGTTGACTGAATACAAGCCAATCATTGTTAAGATACTCGCCAGCAAATTGAGAATCTTAAATCGTACGTTAAGTCCAGCCGTACACAATCCGGCTAACATGCCCGCACTAGTCGCCAACAGTGTCGCCTCCCAAGGATTCATCCCGCGCACAATTAGCGTCGCGGCAACTGCACCGCCTAAGGGAAAACTACCATCTACCGTTAAGTCGGGAAAATCTAACACCCGAAAAGACAAGTAAACCCCAAAGGCAACCAAGCCATATAGCAATCCTAATTCTAATGCTCCTGAGAACGCTGCAATGTTCATAGTCCGTTTTAATACCGGCACGCCTCAATTTCCCAGATTACTGAATCACTTTACTAGCAGTTTTGAGAAGATTAGCCGGAATTTTAACCCCCATGGTAGCTGCACTTTTAGCATTGATCACTAAGTCAATTTTACCGGGTGCTTCTACGGCAATCACACCTGGTTTTTCACCCCTTAATACCCGCGCCACCATTCGCCCCGTCTGTCGTCCCATATCTTGATAATTAAAACCCAAAGCCGCGATCGCACCTGCTTCCACTGAGTTGTTATCGCCCGCGTAAATCGGCATTTGATTCTGCACGCCGACTTTGAGCACACTATCTAAAGCCGAGACCACGGTATTGTCCGTAGGAATATAAATTGCATCGGCGCGACCAGACAAACTTTTGGCAGCACCGGACACTTCGCTAGAATTGGCGATCGCGGCTTCCACGATGCTAAGTCCAAGCTTTGGAGCAGCTTCTTTGAGTAATTTAACTATATAGGCTGAGTTGGCTTCCCCAGCGTTGTAAATTACGCCAATTCGTTTTGCTTTCGGTGTAATCTGAGTAATTAATTTGAGATGATCTGCTACGGGTGTCAGATTACTTACACCTGTAATGGAACCACCAGGTTGTTGCAAATTACTAACGAGTTTAGCGCTCATGGGATCAGTCACCGCACTAAAGATGATCGCGGTGTTAGGTGCATCTTTCAGCGCCGCACTATAGACCGCTTGAGCAGACGGGGTGGAAATCGCCACGATCGCGTCGGGGGCTTCTCCGGCAATTTTTTTGGCAATCTGAATCGCCGTACTTAGGTTGCCTTGAGCGCTGACCCACTGCCATTTCAGGGTTTTATCCGCTTCAAATCCTTGGGCGGCCAGTTCTTCTTTGAGTCCATCGCGCACGGCGTTGAGGGCGGGATGCTCAACAATTTGGGTGACGGCAACCGTTTTGGTGCTGTTCGCTGCATTACCTGCAATCGGGGTTTGACCATTGGAGCAAGCCGCGATCGCAGCAATCAAGAAACCGCATAAAGTAAATTTGAAATGGGAGAACGTCATAAAGCCTCATATTATGATTAAACGACAAAAGAATCATCTGAAATACGCTCCCACAAGTGTGTCTAAAACGTCATCACTGATGATTATCATAAAATAACTTGTTGAGCAAAAATCATGCGTGTCGTATGGTATCTGACTGTTCAACCCTATACAAATTTCTTGCGACTTACGCATTGACAGAAGTTAGATTCTAGTAGTTAAGCCCTGCCTAGTTTGCTGAATGGAGGTTAAGCCGAGTTGAGTTAACCTTGCTGTATTTTTAATAGGTGCAGCCGAATCAACTTATGCACTCTTATGGCGATTTTGCAAAGTCCCTAACGATGTGTTTTCGTGGCATGTGCATAAAATTCTGATATTTGACGCAACTAAAAGATTTTCGCTAGCAGGCTGAGGCGTTGATAAACAGCGAGCAGGCGATCGCCCTCAATTTCAACAGATTTGGTTGGGTACTTTTGAATGGCCTTTAGCAGTGTAACTTCACCATCTTGATGAATAGATTGAGACATTGCCGAGCGCAAAGCCTGCTCATCTGATTGCTCAAATGGAGGATGCACTACCTCCCCAACCTGGTTGAGCAAAATTGGTCCCGCCCAACTAGATAGCAAGTTATCTAAAAATTCCTGATCGGCTTTAATTCCGGCTGTGAATGCCTGACGAACTAATGGGGGGTTTTGTCGAGCCGCCTGTAAATAAGCTTCTAGCATGACGGTGGTTTTGCCAGTTTCCACGAACTGACTCAGATCTTTCACAGAGACTGTTCCTCGGAAACTACCGTACTTCAGAATCACCTCTTCAGCAGCATTGGCAGTGGTGCTATGGAGAAAAACACTACCACTCACTCCTAAAACTAGTGATCCAAAGACTGCTTTGGTAAACCAGGGCTTCAGTCTGGTGAGGAGTTGAGAAATTGGCATCTTTATTAAATTGGCTCTCAAAACTTCTAGGTCGTGTGATTCATTTTGATGCAAGACTTAAAGGTGAAATGCTAGGTTCCCTAAGAATTATTCATGACCCGCTTGCCTCATTGCAGACATCAACAGGTTTGTGACAAGATTTTACAATAACTCGATGCGTGGTTTGAGTCAATTCGCACCGCTGAACAACAGATAGGTCTTCACCTACCAATAAAAGAGCAGATCCAGGGAGAGCAAGGCTGGCTGTACAACGACTACTTATGCTTAATTGAACTACAATAATACTATAGACTTACCGTAAGTTAACGCCAAGTACGAGGGTATTAACAGAAATCTGCTTAAAGTTCTGACAAGACTAGGGATTATGATGTTTCAATGACATATATGGATACTAAAAGGAATCTGCCTGAAGCTTCTACAAGGCTGGAGAAGGCTGAACATGGAATAAGGAGTTGGAACACGTGGCAAGTGTAATATTAGAGAAACCTGAGTTTGACCTTGAAACAGCGAACTGGCAACTAACAAACACTGATGCGACTCATGTTGTCAAGTGGGCAGCTGAGATGTTTGAGGATGGACTGGTTATGAGCACCAGTTTCGGTATTCAGGCGGCAGTAATGCTACATTTAGTCACCCGCGTGATACCTGATATCCCAGTGATTTGGATCGATACTGGCTACCTAATGCCAGAAACATATACATTCGCTGAACAGTTGACTGAGCTACTGAAGCTGAATCTGAAGGTGTACCAGTCCCCAATTAGCCCAGCCCGAATGGAAGCGGTGCAAGGCAAACTCTGGTTACAGAATGACATTGAGGCACTCAACCGCTACGACCAGTTACGCAAGGTCGAACCGATGCAGCGAGCTTTACGAGAATTGAAGGTAACTGCATGGCTGGCGGGACTTCGGAGTGGGCAAACAGACCACCGTAAGACGCTGCGACCAATCAATCTGGAATCAAATCTATACAAGGTTCTACCGATTCTCCACTGGACCACAAAGGATGTGTACCAATACCTGCAAGCGCACAACCTACCCTTTCACCCGTTGTACGAGCAGGGATACATGACAGTCGGCGATTGGCATTCGAGCCGACCAATGACTGCTTTAGACGAAAATGAGCGCGACACCCGTTTCCGAGGCATCAAACAGGAGTGTGGACTGCACCTACCGCAGACGCCCGCTCAAGCAGAAAGTTTAAATTCAAGCAGTTTGTAACAAAAATAGAAGTGTGGGCTGTGCCCTACTCCCTGCTGTTTTGCTGCTGAAGATAAACTAGAGCTTCCTCAGTTTCAACCTGAGGAAATTCGCTGTAGAAGCGACTGACACTGAGGAAAGACTGGGGTGTTTCCAGCACAATGAGCCGATCACCCCATGATTGTAACCAGGGTAGCAACGAGCGCGGAGCCACTGGGGCACAGAGCCACACTGCTGCTGGGTGAGAAGCTCTCAACGCTCTTGCTGCTACCGCCATCGTCATTCCAGTAGCAATTCCATCGTCAACTACAATAGCGAGTTCACCTTGTACCTTAACTTGAGGGCAAGCCGGAGTTAGTTGAGCTAGTTGAGACTGGGCTTTGTTGAGAGCTTCAGTCAGCGCCGCTTCCCGTTGGCGGGAATTCGGTCTGCTAAACAGCGTTGGCATAGACCAAAGGACTTCTCCAGAGGCAGTCACCGCACCAATTGCTAACTCTGGGTTTTTAGGATGGCTAATTTTTTTGGCTACGACAACATCTAGAGGGCAATGCAGTAAACGTGCTATCGGTGCCGCTACTGGCAGTCCCCCACGTGGTAGAGCATACACAATCGGCTGTGTCGACTCAGAGGTAGCCGCCGTAGTAGACAGGATAACGTGAATTGCTTCAGCCAACTGCTCACCGGCATCGGTGCGATCGCGGAAAAGTGGGTAAGGTGACATAAATTGAACGAGAGGGAACGGGGTATCGGCGGTACAAACCTCGCTTTGAAACTGAGCGACTTACTCGCTTGAGATAGAGTAGTTAACATATCCCCTCCCACACTACATTAAGGCTTACACGTAAGTGGGTTGCTTTTTCTCAACGCCCCTCAATATTCATGACCAGCGAAAACCAACTCAGCCTCTTTGACGACTCAACTCCCAACCAACCAGCGGCACCAGCGGTGTACCAACCAGAGCTGATTCCCACAGACGCTAAAATTCCCATTCCTCCTGGCACCTATTCAACAGTGACCCAGTTGGCACAGCATTGTAATCAGTGCCACCGTTGTGGTCTGGGAGACAATCGCACCCACGCTGTGGTTGGACGCGGCAACCTACAAGCACCGATCATGATTGTGGGGGAAGCCCCAGGTCAAAACGAAGACGAAACAGGCTTGCCTTTTGTAGGCAAATCAGGGCAGTTGCTGGAGAAAATCCTGGCGTCGGTCAAACTGGATACAGAAAAAGATATTTATATTTCCAATATAAATAAATGCCGTCCACCAAATAACCGTATCCCCACTACTCAAGAAATAGCAGCTTGCAAACCCTACTTATTGGAGCAAATTCGGCTGGTTGACCCGAAAATCATTCTCTTCACTGGCGCAACTGCGTTAAAAGGATTGACCGGAGACAAGCGGACCATTACCAAAATTCGCGGGACTTGGCTGGAGTGGGAAGGGCGTTTTTGTATGCCAATTTTCCACCCAGCATACTTGCTGCGAAACCCTTCTCGTGAGCAAGGTAGTCCTAAATGGTTGATGTGGCAAGATATTCAGGCAGTGCGAGCCAAATTAGACGATTTGCAGAGGCCCTCTTAACACCCTAATTTGGCCTAGTTTGACAATCGCGCAACCAGGTACGAATCGCTTGGGCAATAATGCCGTCACTACTGTCTCTTGGTGGTGTCGGGGGTCGTCCTGATGGATAAGTACCGATGCGAGAGAACATCATAGCTAAGCGCCAGCCACTACTACTTTGAGTCAAAAATAGCCAGTGGTATTGTTGTAATTCAACTGCTTTCCCATCTGTGTACTGCCGTTCTAAGGTCGTGAGAAATACCTGCTGCGGCAGCTGGGGTGAGTCAACTGGGGAATAGATTCCCGGACCAAGCGTCAGGGGGGCAAACTCCGGGCGTCCTGCCGTAAGTACGTAACTGTCAACGTTAGATGTTCTGCGGCGGACACTTTGGCTAATGCGATTGGTATAGCTAGGCAAATCCCTTAATAGTTGAGCTGTTAACGTCTCTACATTTTGCGCTTGGCAATTTGCGGTCTTAGGGGAATCGGTGGCGGGTGAGGAGAGGGCTGGGAGTTCTTTCTGGAGCAGGGACAGGAGAATACATAAGAGTGTAAATTTAAATTCCCCTCTGCCTCTCTTCTTCTGACTTCTGAGTTCTGACTTCATAAAACGGTTGATAACTCGTCACAAATCCGCATCCAGGCTGATTGTGGGTCAGCAGCGGCAGTGATAGGACGCCCAATAACAAGGTAATCTGCCCCAGCTTCGATTGCTTGCACTGGAGTGAGCGATCGCCTCTGATCTCCTGCATCTGCCCAACTGGGTCGTACCCCAGGACAGACAAGTAAAAAGTCATCACCACAAGCCCGGCGCAGCTCAACCACCTCTTGGGGAGAGCAAACAGCCCCTTCCATTCCCGTTTCTTGAGCTAGTAGCGCCATTTGTAGAGCATACTCTGGCAACTCTAGAGGAATTTTTAAATCAAAGGCTAGCTGCCTAGATGAAAGACTTGTGAGCAGCGTAATCGCAATCAACTTAGAAGGTGGTACACCTGCTTGGGCTGCCCCCTCCTGCACAGCTAGATGAGCCGAAGATAGCGCTTCTCTACCACAAGCAGCATGAATAGTCAGTAGATCAACGCCGTAACGAGCCGCCTGGCGACAAGCCCCAGCAACAGTGTTAGGGATGTCGTGAAATTTTAGATCCAGGAAAATGCGCTTTTGCCTATTCTTGAGTATTTCTAAAATCCCAGGTCCACTGCTGACAAATAGCTCTAAACCCACCTTCCAGAAAGTCACTTGGGGCAACTGGTCGATCAAGGCGATCGCTGCAGCATCACTTGCTACATCCAGGGGAACAATAATTCGTGCAGCTACCATTGACTTCAAGGCACTAGCCGGACAAACTTATTTTTCCCTACCTGCAACACCCGTCCATACAATTCTGTTGGGTGATCGAAGGAGAGAGCTTCTTGAGTAACGCGATCGCCATCCAGGCGCACCGCTCTGCCTTGAATCTGCCGTCTAGCCTCAGACGTACCTTTTACCAAGCCACTAGTACTGAGAATGTAGAACAACTTGACTGGAAACTGCACCCCAGAGAGTGAAAATTCTGGGACAGCATCAGCTTGGGCTGTATCTCCTTGAATGAGAGAGAGTGCCGACTGCTGGGCTTGCTTTGCGGCTGCCTCACCGTGGTAATGGCTGACAACATTCACGGCCAGAAGTTTCTGCTGAGCGCGGGGATTTTCTGGTAGCTGCTCCAAAGGTAAATCAGTCAACAACTCAAAATACTGCTTTAACAAATGATCTGGGACTTTTTCCAGCTTGGAATACATCATCAACGGGTCTTCTTGAAGCCCGATATAATTCCCCAGTGATTTCGACATCTTCTGTAAGCCATCTGTTCCTAGCAAAATCGGCATCAGCAGCCCAAACTGAGGTTCTTGACCGAAACGCCGCTGCAAATCTCGCCCCACCGCAATGTTAAACTTCTGGTCTGTACCTCCCAATTCTACATCCGCCTGAACTGCAACTGAATCATAGCCCTGCATCAACGGGTAAAGGAACTCGTGCAGATAAATCGGATTCTCTTTTTCGTAGCGCTCAGCAAACCCTTCCTTCGCTAGCATCTGCCCCACAGTCATTGTGGAGAGTAAATCCAGTATTTTTGCCAAGTCAAGCTTTGAGAGCCACTCCGAGTTGTAGCGTACCTCTAGCCGTCCTGGCGTGTCAAAATCCAAAATAGGACGTACTTGGTCTAGATAACTTTGGGCATTTCGAGCCACTATTTCTGCGGTCAACTGACGACGCACCTCTGATTTACCTGTCGGATCACCAATTTGAGCGGTAAAATCACCAATAATTAAAACTGCTGTATGACCAGCATCTTGAAACGCTCGCAGCTTCCGCACTGGAATACTATGACCGAGGTGTATTTCAGCACCGGTGGGATCAATTCCTAACTTGATCCGTAGAGGTCGATTCGCAGTCTCCAACCGTTTATCCAAATTTTCAGACGGATTGTTAGAATCAGCCTGATCTGGAAAGATCTCTACTATCCCGCGACGTAGCCAGGTGGAGCGAAGGCTTTGAGTCATACTAGTATATTGACTATACGTTATGCCTTGCAAAAATAAAGATAAATTCGTTGCTCTCACGCAGGTCATTCTCAATCTTCTCAGTCAAGACTACTATACTTACAAAAATCCTGATCAAATTTACGCCCTTCTGTAAAAGTGAGGAAGTTAAATCGTCGTGTCGTCTAGCATTATTAACAAAAAACAACCGAAAGGCCCATCACCCGGGTTTCAGTTCGTCAAAGAAGTTGGTCAGGTAACTGGCGGCACCCTACTAGCAATCACGATGCTGGCTAGTGCCATTGTAACCGGGGGACTGGTTGGGTTGGCGATTAGCTTCCGTAACCTCCCAGATGTCAGAGTTTTACGCAACTACTTTCCTTCAGAAACAACATATGTTTACGACATTAAGGGTAAACTACTCGCCAGTGTTCACGGTGAAGCCAACCGCGAAGTCGTACGCTTAGATAATATTTCACCAGACCTTAAACGGGCAGTGCTGGCGATCGAAGATAGCAACTTTTATGCTCACCCCGGCATTAACCCCAACGGCGTAGGTCGCGCCTTGTTAGTCAATTGGCAGCGGGGTTCAGTCGTGGAAGGCGGCTCAACTATCACGATGCAGTTGGTAAAAAACATTTTCCTCTCTCCCAAGCGGCAGTTTAGCCGCAAGATAGCAGAGGGAGTACTGGCAGTCCGGTTGGAGCAAATCTTAACCAAAGACCAGATTTTGGAAATGTACCTCAATCAAGTTTATTGGGGACACAACAACTATGGTGTTCAAACGGCAGCCCGAACCTACTTCAAAAAGTCTGCTGCCAACTTAAACTTGGCCGAGTCTGCCATGATGGCAGGTCTCATCCAAGCACCAGAACAATACAGTCCGTTTTTGAACATCAAGCTGGCAAAACGTCGGCAGGAAGTCATCTTGAGTCGCATGCTAGAGCTAGGATGGATTACACCCCAAGAAGAAGCCACAGCACGCCAACAAGAAATTAAACTTGGCAAAATTAAATCGTTTCTAGGCAGTGCAATGCCCTATGTCACAGACGCGGCGGTTCAGGAGTTAGAACAGCGCTTTGGTCGTGATGCCGTGCTAAAGGGCGGGATGCGCGTCCAAACTACTATTGACACCAAGATTCAACGCATAGCGGAAGAAACAGTAAACCGCTGGCATGGCAGACTTCGCGCTCAGGGACTCTACGCCGACCAGATGGCTTTAGTTGCTGTTGATCCACGCACCCATTTTGTGAAAGCAATGGTTGGCGGCGTTGATTACAAAAAGAGCGAGTTTAATCGTGCGACTCAAGCCCATCGCCAGCCGGGCTCTGCCTTTAAACCCTTTGTCTACTACGCTGCTTTTGCCTCCGGTAAGTATACGCCAGAATCAACGGTGAACGATGGCCCCGTGAGCTATCGAGTTCCGGGCGGTATATATACTCCTAAAAACTACGATGATACCTTTAACGGTCCAATGAGCATTCGCAGAGCACTAGAGGTATCCCGTAACATTCCAGCCATCAAGATTGGGAGCGCTGTGGGATTGAATAAAGTGATTGAAACCGTCCGTACCCTTGGAATTAATAGTCCAATGGAATCGGTAGTTTCTTTGCCACTAGGTGCGATTGGTGTAACTCCCTTAGAAATGGCTGGAGCCTATGCTACATTTGCAAGTTATGGCTGGCAGTCTGACCCGACAACTATTGTCCGCGTGACCGATAGTAGTGGCAATGTGTTGCTTGATAACACTCCTAAACCCCAGTTAGTGCTTGAGCCTTGGGCAGCGGCAGCACTCACAAGTGTACTTAATGGGGTAATTAATAACGGCACCGGCAGATCGGCACAAATAGGACGTCCAGCGGCTGGAAAGACTGGAACAACATCCTCAGAACGGGACATTTGGTTTGTGGGCTATGTGCCACAGCTAGCAACTGCTGTCTGGGTGGGGAATGATAATTACAGACCCTTGGGTCATGGAGCTACAGGTGGCGGCTTTGTCGCACCTATCTGGCGTGACTTTATGCTCAGGGCATTACAAGACACTCCGGTGGAGTATTTCCGACCTTCTTCCAAGTTTGACCGACCGTGAAGAGGCAAGGGGCAATTCCTCAAATCTCCTGCTAGGTCTGTTTTTCCAACTCGGCTTTCATACGCTCCAAGGTGGAATTCATTTGATCAAACATTTGCTGCGGGGTGATGCCAAACTGCCCCAGTTGAGTTTTAAGCTGTTCTACAGTCATTTGAGCCATGAAGTCTTCTGAGAGTTCGAAGCGCTTCATAAAAATACGGTAGCGCTCCATCATGGCTTCCATTTGCTCGATAAACAGCTTTTTGCCCTCACGGTCAAATTTACCGTAGCTACTACCCAGATTGATCAGGGCTTGATAATCCTCAAACAACTGTTTTGCTTCTTGCTGAACTATTTCAGAATCAAAAAATCTCATGGCGCTTTTATCCAGCTAAGTAGTAATACTCAGTAGCTCGTACTAATGCATATAATACTATTCTAATCCAGACCCAAGGTTTGCATTTAATATATAGAGAAAGATGGTGTTGGTGCTCTCTTCGTGGAGTTGCCTTGCGCATGTTGAGTAAACTGAAAAGTCGAAAAGTTGCTGCAATCTTAGCCTTTGCAGGAACTTTGCTTCCAATTGCCGGATTACACCCAATTGCCGGATTACACAAGTTTTATCTTGGACAGCCTTTGTGGGGACTGCTATATTTGCTGCTGTCATGGACGCCGATTCCCTATATTGCCAGCGCGATTGAAGGCGTTTGGTACTTATTGCAAAACAAGGATGAATTTGACCGCAATTTTAATTCAAATCGAATTGCAACTTCCTCGTCGATACCAAAGCCACTACCAATTGATATGTCTTATGTGAGTACGATCGCAGATGCGCTACGCCAGCTGGACAGTCTACGCCAGGATGGATTGATTTCAGAGTATGAATTTGAACAAAAGCGCCGACAGCTACTAGATCGAATTAACTGAATTGGGATAAGTAAAGCAATAAATTTCCACCTCCATCATGCAAAACTGGTTACCGTCGGTTACTCAACGTCAACTGAGCCCTCAGTTTCAGGTACTCCGGATGCGGCTGCTTAACGACCCCTACTACCGGCTACAATCCACTGCAGAAATTGCGGCAGCGGCAACTCTGGGTATCCAGATTGATGTGAATCAAGCCAGTGTAGATGACTGGCTAAGGTTACCAGGGTTGTCGATTCACCAAGCGCGATCGCTGGTTGAACTTAGCCGTACCGGGGTGCAGTTTTTCTGCCTGGAGGACATCGCTGTAGCCTTGAGTGTGCCACTACAGCGACTAAAGCCTCTTGAGCCGGTTCTCAGATTTTGTTACTACGACGAAACTTGTTCTACGCTGGTCAACCCTAGCACCGCAACGGTTGAGACGCTAACACAAATTCCAGTTGTGGAGCTGTCTTTAGCCAAAGCCGTGGTGCAAAATCGCATATTAGCTGGACCGTACCGGAACTTAGTAGATTTTCAGCAGCGGTTGTCACTACCCGGTCACATTACTATGCAGTTAATGCACTATTTGCGTTTTTAGATAAAACCAATCCGGTCAAGAGGCCAAAAACGAAACCGAGCGCGACCGATAATGTTCTCTCTTGGTAAAAAACCCCAGACGTGAGAATCGTTGCTGTCGTTTCGATTGTCCCCCATCACAAAGAATTCCTCGTCCGGAACCTGCTGTGGTCCCCACTGATAGGCAGGAGGTTCTGCAATGTAATCTTCTGAAAGAGATTCACCGTTCAGGGAAACTTTGCCATTGGCAACGCTAACGATTTGACCCGACTCACCAATCAGACGCTTGATGAATGCTTGATCTTTGGCATATCCCAGAACTTGTAGCTGCTGAGGTGGATCAAATACTACAATATCGCCGGTCATCGGTGGGTGAAAGCGGTAAGAGAGCTTTTCCACTACCAAGCGATCGCCCATCTCTAGGGTTGGTAACATCGAGTCGGAGGGAATGTAACGCGGTTCGGCTACAAAGGTTCGGATCAAAAGCGCCAAACATAATGCGATAACGACGAGCTGAAGATTTTCCTTCTGGGTACGCCATGCCCGCACCCATAGAGACTCTTCTAGCGGATTTTTTTCTTTAAATGTCATACGAAGTTTTCAAGCAGCTACCAAAATTCACACAAAGATATATTGTGACCTGAATGAGCAGTACAGTTGTTAAACAAATAAGGTTGCTTGTTGTGACAGGGTGTAGGAGCGCACAGTATTTATTTACTGTTGAGAACTTCGTTGATGGTTTTCAATAATTCTTGCGCTGTATAGGGCTTGGACAAAAATGCTTTGACTCCCACACCCATAGCTAAACTAACCTTATCACTTGAGGACAGTCCGCTGACGGCAATAATCTTGACTGCAGGGTTAATTTTTTGCAACATGCGTGTGGTTGTTGGTCCATCCATCACCGGCATCATCATATCCATCATCACTACACTGATTTCATTCTTATGCTGTGCATACAGTGCGATCGCCTCAATTCCATCTGAGGCAGTTAGCACCTTATAGGCGTATGTTTCTAGTGAGGTTTTGGTGGTCTCACAAATAGCAGCTTCATCATCCACCATCAAAACTAATTCTCCATTGCCCATAGGCAGTTCGATGTCTGGTTGCTGTGTTTCGATTCCCTCCACGGCTGGTAAGTACACCTTAAACTGGGTTCCTTTTCCCACCTCACTAGACACGTTCACAAAACCACGGTGACCTTTGACGATGCCAATCACTGTTGCCAAACCAAGTCCCGTCCCTTTGCCTAACTCTTTGGTCGTGAAAAATGGCTCGAAAATTTTGCCTACTATTTCCGGTGAAATACCAGTTCCGGTATCAGCGACACTAAGTACAATATATGCCCCAACAGAGGCATCAAGATACATCCGAGCGTAGTTTTCATCTACGAAAAGATTTTCAGCTTGGATAGTCAAAGTACCGCCGTCTGGCATAGCATCACGAGCGTTGACTACTAGATTCATTAGCATCTGGTGCAGTTGTGTTGCATCTCCAGATACAGACCACAGATCTCGCACTATATCTGTGTGAAAGTCAATTGATTTAGGGAATGTCTCTTTGACGATGTTCTTAATTTCGGAAATCAGGTGCCTGACTTGCAGAATCGTGCGCTTGCCTTCGGCTCCTCGCGCAAACGACAGCACTTGCTTAACCAAAGCTGCCCCACGCTTAGCGTTACTTTCTAGTGTTTTCAGCAACCGCTGATTTCGCTCATCGGGAATTTTCATCTGCAAAAGTTGAGCAGACATCAAAATTGGAGCCAGTATATTGTTCAAATCGTGGGCAAAGGGACGGG
>QQTW01002032.1_pt1 | contig 14522 bp, 21 predicted proteins | sample 1904831 | NCBI WGS metagenome assembly QQTW01 (sample SAMN09435610, study PRJNA476489) | Subsurface metagenome, whole genome shotgun sequencing project. | reverse complement strand
CGGCAGGTCGAATTGAAAAACCGTCGCGACCCCCGGTGAGCTTGGACCCTGGCCCCGCATGTCGTTCAGCGCGAGCCAAGGTCCACCAATATAGTATGATATCGCCTGGAAAGGACGCGTCATGAGGGGCGGAGAGGGGCTGGTCCACGCCGTGATCCTCGCGCTGGCCCTGTCTGACCATAGTGGATCGATGGAGCACCCAAACCCGTCTCACGCTCAGGCTCGGCGCGACGCCGGGTGGCCGGCAACGACAGAGCAAGAGAGGATCATCATCAGGATCGTACAACGAGTCAGTTGTATCAGCCACCGTGAGGCAAGAAGCAACGTTCTGGCGTCTGACGACGGCGGCATCTCGAAGTCTGAGGCTGGAGCTTCAGATGACCCCATGCAGGCCCCTCGGTAGCGAAGCAAAATCACTTGTTCGAAGACGAGAATCTAATCTGGATCGACTGGTCTTCTTGGCGGCGGGCACCGAGCAATCGCATTGATACCGTAGCTCACTGGATCAATATGGCGCAGCTGGACGATGGATCGACATGGCGCCAACCGATGGATGGGTGCAGGGGGGGGCTGTTTCCTTCCAATAAGCGACGTTGCTTTACGTTGCATTTGCGATGTGGCGTCGGACTCCGCTCTATGGGCGTTCGTTGGCAACGGGGACCTCCAACATCACTCGGGCTGACGGTGAAACATCATGGGGACGCCGCACTCATCTACGCGCCTGGGGAAGCATGCCGACACGTCCATTGGCGGCCGTGGTTGTTCAGGTGAACGCACGTCACACCCGGGGATTGCGCCTGCTGATGATGATCCTACTCATCGCGGTCCCCCGGTGGCTGACCAGGACCGACTTGGGTTTGACCGGGCCTCAGACGGAAGGGCGCATCGCTCGTCGACATGCCCCGCAGTGATCTCCCCTCCCGAGCTCCCCTTCCCGGCAGAGGATCCTTTTCTTCCTGGACAGGGCTGCGAGAAATGTGTTCGGTGGCCAGTCATCTGCACGTCCGGAAACTATTCGATGCGGAGGCCAAAGTCAAACACCCACCCGGTCGACGGCGGTGTCACCCATCTGGGTTGTCCGGATGAAAGCGGACATTGAAAGGGCCAGGGTCCAAGCTCACCGGGGGTCGCGACGGTTTTTCAATTCGACCTGCCGAGCTTGGGCGTGGATTCCGACGGTGGTCGTCAGAGGAGGCCCTGGCGAGTACGAGCGCGGGTCCGCATCCCATCCATGTCGACCATGTCGCATCGCGCCATGAGGTCTCGCTGGACCGTGCAGCTGTGTGAGCATCTCATGATGCGAAGACCATGGGTCTCGCGCTGTGCGCCCATCATCCGGAACGTCGTCCGGGCCGTGCTGACACCCGTCGTCTTGGTCTGTCCTTGAACGATCCATGCCGGACTCTCGGCGCATCGTCCTTCTTCTTTCATGGGACCGGACTCGATCTGAAACTGAAGCGGTCATCCACGCATGAAACATACGAGCGAGTGTATCTTTCGCTTTTCCACCTGGGACCGGGTGTCGATATGATGCGCAACATCATCTCCGGGGGTCAGCATGTCTCCGCACGACTCGTCGACTAGTCTCCGATGCGCTGACACGCGTCCGGGATGGGCCATGGACACCTGGGCTCAAACCGATCATCAAAGACCGTTCTCACCGTCGTACGAAGGTACCAGGGAGCAAAAGCCAAAGGGTCGCTGCAGCGGCAGATGGGCGCAGGGTGAACGTCTGTCAACGGCGCGATGCTCGCCTGTCGCGTACCAGCCGCACCGAAACGACCGCCCAAGACTTGCCTGCAGTCGGCGACGGATGCAGCAGGCAGCAAGATACACAGCAGGCAAGCGGGAGTTTAACCTCACTCACTCACCGGGCACCTACCGGGCGACGCGCTCTGGAGATACTGTACCGCACCCTACAGGATGCGGACGATGGAAGCACTCGACATCCATCCCCTGGACGCGATATCGGATGTGGACCAAGCCGAAGGGTTTGTCCTCCACTCGATCTTCGAGGCTGGCATGGGATGGGGCTGGAGAACTCCCGACAGTCGTCGTACGACGTTGACTTCCCAGCCCGGTCGTCGTTGGCGCTTCGCTCGCACTCGCAACGATCTTCTGCAGCTTCTCTGTCAGGCGGCCATCATGTTTACTTGGCGTTGCTTGGTGGTCGTCTGCCTAAACCTTCAACGCATCGCGAATGGAGCGCCTCCCACGTCGTCAGGTCTCCATGTCGATCCCGGCAAAGCCGTGGGGCTGGACCATCGGGCGCTTGAATAGAACCGATGGGGGTGGGGGGGCGTTGCATGGGGCCTCATTTACTAGTTATCCGCCAGCATGCACGTTATCGGCCGCGATCACGAACGGACGATGCGAGGTGATGCGATGCCAAGGGACGACTGACGCCGGCTGTTGAGGGGAAGCATACAGTATGCCACTAAAGAAACCCACGAGACGGAGATGGAGACGGAGGGGCAAGTTGAGGCCCTGAGCAGCAGAAACAACCAAAAAGCCTCATGGAAGGAGGTCGGTGTGGTTCCTATGTGAGGGGGCTAGACTAACGAGTGCCGAAACTCGTCAGAGTCCCCACGCGGCATGCTGTGGCAACTTCGTCTCGCCATTTCCGCTACTGTCAGGTACTTAGCGATACTTATCATGCTGCGTTTGATGCGTAGGATCGTAAGTCTCCTATCCTCCCTTCACCTGTGCGGCCCCCTGCTGACCGCTGGGGATCGACGCTGCTGCGGCGGCAACGGGGTCCTCACGGAGGCTCCGAGACCGAATGGGAAGGGGGTGGTCAGCTCTTCTCGTGAGTACGGCACCAGATTATCCAGAGACATGTTCTGACCCTTTAATTACATGCCAGATGATGTCTCTCCCCGAACCCCGGCAGTATACGTGTGCCGCGCCTTCCATTCCATACTGCCCCCCCAACCCCGCGCCTTCCGAGAAGTCTCCACGTTGGCCTCATCAGCAGCGGCAGCGGCATCATCATCACCACGACCGGGGACGGGTGCCGCGTGGGTTTTCCAAATCGAGACACCGACATGGCACGAGCACGAGAGCGGAGCGCGTCGATTCGTTTTCCCAGCCCCATGGTGCTCCCGCTCCCTTCTCCTTCCCGACATGGGAGAGCTTCATTTCGACCTGAATGCTATCTCATCCGATCCAATTATTATTTGGATGATTACTTATTTCTCGCTCATTTTGATGATTGGTCGTTGGCTAAAATGAATTCCAGTTTGACCGCCTTTTCTTAGCGTCAGCTCCAGCTGGTTCCATCTCGATCCACCCGTCGCTCGTTCGTCGATGCATCGTGACAGCCCCCATTTCTGGACCTCCGCTCCGTCACCGAGAGGCTCCAAACAACCCTAACCCACCGTCCAGCCTTAGGGGAGAGCGGCCTCCAATCCCATCGAGGCATCCAACCTTTTCGTCCACGCCTTCAGCAAGTTTGTCCTGGCGGCTGCTGTTCTTTGCCTCTTTGGCCTCCTCTTGCGTTTGGACCCAATCTCACCCCATCCCCATCAGGTCACCGGATGCGTGCGGCTGTTGAGGACCAGTCGATGGATGGCCCTTTTCACGACCTCCCCAACTGCTCGTGCGTGTGTGTCACCGGCCTGTCGTGATGCAGCAAACCTGGACGCGCCAAGGAAATCGAAATAGCCGGATAAGAGACGATACGGGAGCATCAACACTAAATGGAACCGGGCTGCGGGGGGGGGGCCTGGTGGTGGAGGAGAATGACTTGTCGTGATACCGAACTCATGATGATTTGATTGATGGTGCGTTATTCCCTATCCTTATCCCTACTGGTATGGATACTTCATACAGTATCCTTGGTGCTAGCTGCCGCCGGCCCATGCCACGGTCCGCCAGCATCATTCAGGCCGACGCCGCTTCCCTTGCCCTTGCCCTTGCCTATCCCTCCATCCATCCATCCATCCACTTTCATCTTCTTACTCGTCTCTCAACCCCTGTCTATACTCTTCGTTCTGCGCCGCTCACGATGCGTGATGCATCATGCGGGGCATGGGCGGTACTTATCGACTCTATTTCCTACATACTATTCCGCATGTACCCAGCCTCTATCTATCGGTAAGGGAGCCGCCGCTCTATTTCTTTTCGATTCGCCCGAGTCCGATCCCATGCCGAGACCCACATCCGTCGTCGTCGTCGTCTGTCTGATTGATTGATGGATTGATGGTGGGATGGATTATGTTTTTGGGTCCATGTCAGCTTCGGTGAACGCTGGTGGTTGCGTGTTGGATTTTTTTTTGCCGCTGCCGTTGGGATGCTTGCTTGCGCCTGTTTCTTCCCCTCTTCTCCGTGTGCTCTGCTCTTGTCACATCATCTGTTCGGTCGCCTAACCGTTCTCGTCTCACTCGTGAATGGGCTGGAGGATGGATGGAGGATGGGGCGCCGGTTGTCGGGCTGCAGATGGGCCTCTTTTTTTTGTTGGACGGGGCGTTGATGATCGTTGATAGGCGAAGGGCCTCACCAGTCATAGAGGCCCCCGGCTGACTGGAGATCCTCATCTGCCGCCCACGCAGCCCCGAAGCTGGGCGCACTTCCAGTCCACCACCCACCATCCAACATCACGCACCGCACCGCGTGGCTGCACCGTCATCCAGTCCGGGTACGGTACAGTACAGCTCATGTACATACATAACTACTATTCTTACTGGTATCGCCGGAGGCACAGGGACATGATCGGGGGGCATGTGCGTGGAAGGTGCATCGTCGTCAGGAGCCACGCAACGCAACGCAACGCAAGAGAGGGGGCTGACGGCATCGTTGGTTCGATGAGAGAGAGAGAGAGAGAGAGAGATGTGCCCCATGCTCGATCTGGCCCGACGGATGGCGATATCACGGCGCTACGCTACGCTACACTATATGGAGTCGCACGGAATCATACCGCGCACCGGGCCCCGGTCGGCCTACTGTACTTGTACGACCGTACCGTTATTCTCCGCTGCCTGGACCCGCCCCCCTCCGACGGACCGGCTAAGGGACCTGGGAAAGCTCACGATTGAGGCGTCGGTTTGAGGATTGGGAGGTTTTTGTGGGACGACGAACAGAATCACGGAGGGGGCCAGCCAGCCCATTATGCTAGTGCCGCGCCTCCTCCCGGAAATCGATAACGCCAATCCGTTCCATCTCCGTCCGTCCATCCATCCAGTCATCCATCCATCCCTCCCATTAATTGAACCACGACACGAGGAGTGACGGGTTTCCCGACCCGTTCGTGGAGGCGCTCGCGTTGGTTTCTCGGTCCGGATTCATCGGAGGCCCCGGATCAGCGCATGGCAAAAGGGCAGGCCACGCAGGCCAAGGCAAGCCACGGCAAAGGCAAGGCACAGAGAAAGAGGAGGAGGAGCAGCAGCAGCCTTCCTTACACACACACACCCGACAACGCTTGAGGGAATGGTTTGCGAATTGCAGAAGCTCGGAGGCACATCGAACAGGGATGATGGAACCCCCCCATGACGAGGCCCCCTCCTCCACTACTCCCAAAGACGATGAGAAACCTCGGTTGTGAAAAACAAAGTATCCGCTCTCCTCACCTTGTCGCAACGACCATCGAACCAGTGGAAGAACAAGAGCCGTGTGGATGACCGAGCGAGAGAGAGTGAGATGTGGTCTGACCTGACCGAACATCATCAAAAAACAATACGGGTACATCAACAACCCCCTGGTCCCCGCGCGCCCCAGCGGCAGAAAAGAAGGTTAAGCGGGAACACCGAAGAGAGAAACCAGAAGCGGCGTCCCATCGGGCGCAGGCGCGGGGTGGAGAAACCTTTTACGGTTGGAGGAATGAGACAAAAAAAGAGAAGGGCTAAGTTACTGCGGGACACGCGTGCTGATCGTCCCACGGTAGGGATTAGGGATGGAGGATTGAAGGAGGAGGAGGAGGAGCAAGGAAGAGTTAGAAAGGCTATTGCTCCAGCAGGACGTGTGGCTAGTGGGCTGGGGACAAGACAACAGCCCCCCCGGGGCGGGTCGAACAGGAGGCCAGAAACTAAGACAAGCCGAACGATTGGGTGCATCGCAGTAAGTTACGGAGCAGCAGCAGCAGCCAAGCTGTGGCTGCTTGCGGCTGCTGCTGCTGCTGCGCGCAGGCGCGCGCACGGGTCCAACCATCCATCATCATCGATGGAACAGCGGGAACGACCCCTCGGGAACGGAAGCACGCATCTTGGGGACCGGGACAGGACAAACCCTCAAAAAGGGCCCGGCCCCTCCTCTCTTCCCACGCTACACATCGCCATCAGATCCGCTTTCTCTCTCTCTCTCTCCCCCTTCTGGGCTACATTACCGCTTTCTCTGCCGCCTCACTCAGCTGGACTGGACCCCCGTGTGGCAGCAATCATCACCCTCATCCTCCTCATCACCAACCATAAAACGACATCGGCATATGTGGACCGACCACAGGGGGGGAAACTCTCTTGACACGGCCGAGCTGGATTGACGGGACGTTCATGATCTCGTTGCAGGCATAAAGAGTGGTGCTCTCGCCGCCAGGACCTCCATCTGGAATACTTTTATATCACGTCGATCTGTCTCTCGTCGACGTTGACGATGGATCCCACCATGTCCTCCTCCACGATGACCACTCCTTCCTCGGAGCATAGCTACCCATCTTTTGACGGTCCCTGGATGCCTCGGACGACGGCCGAATGGTACGCCATGCGGCAGCTGGCCCCCGCCCAGCAGACCTTTGGCGCCCATCCAGCAGCGGCTGCTCGTCGTCCCCCATCTCATCATCCCCCGGCGCAACGCTCCGATCGCAGCTCGGTGGCCGCACGACGGGCGTCTCCTCACCGAGCACGGATCAGCAAGGTCGGCAGCAGCGGTAACGCAGGCATGCCCGTGGGCTTGAACATGATGAGTCCCAGCACGCCATTGAAGAGGAGGACGACGACGGCCGGGACGACGTCGACCCGCACCAGGTCGTCCATGGCCCCACCATCCACGCAACATCCTCAACACTCCGTTCAGGCCGCACGCTACCCTGTCCCACCGGCGCAAGCACGATTGATCTGGGGTCCGATGCGTGAGGAGGACCCGTGGGCCAGCTTGGCCGCCTCGCGGCCCATCACCTGGCATGCGGCATCGAATGTCTCCAGCAGCCAGCCGGCGTCGTCGAATCTGGATGCTTCGTCGTATCTGGCACCGCAGATGGATCCGTGGAACATGGCCGGCCCTGCGCACGCCTGGGCACCGCGCGGCAATCATGAGCCACCCACGCCATCGCTGTACCCGGCCTCCGAAACTACCTCACCCATTCTCCCTTACTCACCCTCCATCTCAAACCTCGGCCTCAATGACCTCGATCTGACTCAGATCTACGATGCGACCGCGTTGGACCTGGGTGCGCCCGCCTACGACGGATTACCGACGACATGGCTCGCCGGTCCTCCTCCCAAGACGGACCCCATGATGCTCGATCCCGTGTCGTCGACCATGGCGCTCACCCAGCCCATCCTCGATCCTTCTCATCATCATCATCATCATCATCATCATTCGGCTCTCAATCCCTCCAATCTCTCATATCTCGCCACCCCCAGCTCACCGGAGATGGGAAGCTTCCTGCCCATCCAGCGACCCGAGGTGGATACCCGATCTCAGGTCCCCGAGCTACCTCCATCATCATCGTTATCATCCGAGGACGACAGCGACGACAAGGAGTTGGTGGGCATGGGCTTGTACGACGATGTGCCGTCCCGGGCGGCGCTCTCGAAAGGTCGTCTAGGAAATGGTACTGGCCGAGCCACGGGAAAAGGTCTCAAGCTGGAAGAGACGTGGGCACCGCCATCATCAGCGTCGGCCGCATCATCACGAACCGAGGCAGCAACATCGGTCCCCAACACCAGCCGAGCCGCTGTCGCTCCCGTGATCGCGGACGGGATGGTCATCGCACCGAATGCTCTCCTCGATCCGACCGCCATGGGTCTGGATCGTTCGTTCTTCCTCGACGACGGCGATCTGCTGGACACCAGTCGTCATTTTTCCATCGACGGGCTCTATCCGGCATTGGAGCAACCGAGTAATCATCTATTCAACTACATCTAGCGACCCGGAAGAAGAAGAAGAAGAAGAAGAAGAGGGGGAGAGTAGCTACATTTGCATTCATCAGGGTGGTTTTAGCGTTTTGTCTTCAACATGGCATCATTTGTTCTACAGTCAGCTAGAGTTGCATGGTCTACGGTACTCTGCCCACCACCATCCATAGAGCTTTACCTGCATATACTCCATTGCATCTTGATTACGATTCCACGATCGTCACGAATAGCAATCAATTCAATATTTTACACCACACATTCGCAGTCCCGAATTCATTCTATTTCCGCTTATCGCCAACAGCCACCATACTCTACCATGGATCGTCCTCCAAGGAACGGGACTCCTTATTTCTTTCCGCTCCGCCCCTCATCATTACGGTCCCCGCCGAGATCGGGATTCTTGATTGACGATCATGGCAGTCCCACTCCTCCCGTCCTGCTCTCATTCCGTACTGTATCCCACATCGCATTCTCGTCCGCAGACATTATCAGCGCCGTGGCTGGCGGACTAGCTTTTCATTGAGCGACTCGATCCCCGAAGAGGGGTTCGGACGGATACAGTTCTGTATCCCTATGCGATGTGACGGGGACCATCATCATCTCCGACCCGTCATTGTCGGTGCGAATTGCTTCGAATGGGGGCAATGCGCGAGAAGGGGAGGAGACGAGAAGTGGGAAGTGAAGGGCTGAATGAACGGGACCGGCCGCGTGCGGGCTGATCAGGGACCCGTGCGGAGCGTCAATATCGTAAGCGAAGGTGGGACGAGGTCCTGCGCTTGATGGGGCTCATGACTTATGAAGCGGGGCTAATCATGAGCCTGTGGCTTATATAATCAGCTCCTATCTGCACATGATGATAAGCTACAATCCATCGGCGGCCCGGGATGACGTCCCAGCATTCAGCTTCAGACCTGCGTACGAGTATCGCAGCTCTACTACCTGTGACAGTCTCATCTTCACACTTGCATCGTCCATGCGTCCCTTGTCGTTGCCTCGACGCATCACCACATCTCGTCCCCGCTTCAGACTGCCCTCGGTAGGTTAATCATCAATTCTCAAACGAATCATGTTCAAAGCGCATCGACATTGGTAGCTCACGCGGGTACCCGATGACAGCCTCGTCCCTTGCGCACCATGCATATCCAATCCATTCCGATGTGTATGTAGGTCTCCGACGTCTCTCTCTCTTTCGGCAATTACTTCCATACATATCGTGGAATATGTCATCCGCGGTAGTTTGGTTGAAACGAATCGCTGACGCTGACGCGGATGGCGCAGGGACGGGGCGGAGCGACAATTACGCGTACCTCGTCGTCGACGACCAGTCGCGTGAGGCTGTCATCATCGATCCGGCGCATCCCAGCGAGTATGTTATCTTATTCATCCACTAAACGATTGGTACACGGTGAGAGTATTGCATCGGACAGTAGCCGGCCTACTTCCGCTTGTATGATGTGGAAGATGGGGCTGGTTAGTGTCCGATGGGATACTTCTGTCACCGTAATCGCTCTCGGATGAAGAATTTCGATTGACGCGACATCGACAGAGTCGCACCGGTTTTGCGTCGCCAGTTGGACGCCGGACAGATCAAGCTGACGGGAATCATCAACACGCATCAGTATGGATGTTTTGCTTCCGAACGGCGACCCTAAACGCGGAAGCGGGGCCAGCTGACGGTCGAGCGATGATGATAGCCACTGGGATCATGCAGGCGGGAACAACGAGATGGTATGTACGACTCGGATGATGTGGGCAGCCGCGGGCGCAATCCGTTGCTTCGCCGCATCTGTCGCGTCACCCGGGAGAATTATTGAGAAGTAACGAGAAGTAACGCGTCACCCGTTTAGCTTGATCAATTCGGTCGTCTGCCTGTAACGGGTGGCAAGGATTGCCAGGCGGTTACCAAGACACCGCAGCATGGCGAGCAATTCTCCATTGGACAGAAGATCTCCGTCACGGCGCTTCATACGCCCTGTCACACGCAGGACAGCATCTGCTATCTGATGCAGGATGGAGAGGATCGTGTGGTGTTTACCGGGGACACGCTGTTCATCGGAGGTATGTTTGTGTTTTTGTTGCGCCTTTGTTGTGTGATATTCTACTAGATGAGCTGTAGGGATGTGTGACACGTCTGAGGTGCTGACGGTATCACAGGCTGCGGACGATTCTTTGAGGGCACAGCCGAAGAGATGCATCGGGCGTTGAATCAGACCCTGGCTGGTCTTCCCGATGATACCAAAGTCTTTGTAGGATTGGGTTTCGAGTTTGCGATCGGAGTCAATGGGCGGCTAACGGCAGCTAGCCCGGTCACGAATACACCAAAGCCAACGTCAAGTTTGCCGCAAGCATCTCACAGGCAGAGCCGATCAAGCAGCTCCAGTCGTTTGCGGAGAAGAATGAGCAGACGCAGGGCAAGTTTACGATTGGTGATGAGAAGGTCGGTTTCTGTCATGCCCTTCCAGGCGAGTCCAGCATGCTGACTTGCTTGTCAATCGATAGCAACATAATGTCTTTATGCGGGTAGAGGTACGTGATAGTTTGGAAATCGCATTCTTAGGGTGTGTACTGAGACATGCGCACAGGATTCTGAGATGCAAAAGGCAACAGGGCAGACAGACCCCGTACAAGTCATGACGGCGCTGCGGGAGATGAAGAACAACTTCAAAGGATGATCTCAATTAGGTGGGAGAGTCCACCGATATCATCAGGGAGCTGTCTTGAGAGATCTACGATAATCGCTGCCTTGTCGGCTTGGACGTCCGTCGGAATGTATTCTTCTCTTCACATGCTCAATTCCTGTTCCGCGCTCTCCCAGCTCATCCCGCTGGCGGATGAGTTCTTCCTGAACCGATTGGCAGTTCTTATGTGGGCCCAATAAGGTCTTTTCGGTCCGTTCATTCCTCCGAGGAAGCTCATCCGTTCCGCCAGTGACGTCACAGTTTATCATTCTCTTCGGATCTTTCTCTCCGCGGGAGCAATCATCACTCACCATACCCCTCCCCCACTATCACCAGAGTGAACTTATTATTTGCTACTCCACTGATCTATAACCACTTCATCTTCCACCCTTAATTCCTCTCATCGCCGCTGTCAGAACAATCGCCACAGACCTTTTCAGCTTCCTCTACCATCACCACCATGACCGACCGCGACAGCACCGTAACTCCCGGCGACCCCGTCAGCACCAAGAGCCGCGCTCTCTTCACCGCGGCATCCATGGTGCAGGTACATTTCTATCCTGGCTGATCATTCTACTATCATTCGCTCAGTCAATCCATCTTAGGACCTCCGTCCAGTGAAACATATCTGCGCCCATCTGAACGCTTTCCACGCCTACGCATCTGATCTGAATCGCTGTGTCGAGGCGGATCATTTCTGCAGTCATGTCAACGAAGGTCGTTCCTTGCTTCATTCATTCCCAGCTGGTCTCCCTCCACCTGATGGCTCTATCAACATTCAGCCCATAGGTCTGATATATGCCGATAATCAATAGATGTTCGCCAATGTGTCATCTACGACGGCAACGCCCCCAACGCCCGTCTCATCGGCGTCGAATACATGATTTCCGGTAAACTCTACGCGACCCTCGACGAGGAAGAGAAGAAGCTATGGCACAGCCACATCTTTGAAGTCAAGAGTGGAATGGTGGTCATGCCTGCTCCCAATACCGTCCCGCAGATGATCTGGGAGAAGGCTGAGCGGGCGGAACTGGAGCAGTTGATTACACTTTATGGAAAGACGTCAGTTGTCATCCGTCTCCTCCCCACCCCGAACCCTAGTCAACCATCTTCAAATTCCTCTAACGTTGATGATGGATAAAGGTATCACTTCTGGCAAGTCGATCGAGGCGATCCCCTTCCACTGGGTACGTGAACCCTCCTTCCAATAGCGACCCCGGCAGGCTGGAATTCGTTGCTAACATAATTTGATGACAATTAAAGGTCCCCCGCAATTAATGGCCGCATTCACCGCCGAGTCCCAAATCGACTTTGAAAAAGTTGTCTCCGCGCGGGACGAGAAATTACATACGGATTATCGGCATAAGAGGGAGATTCGGAAGGACATTCCGGAACCGGTCTTGGATCCGAGTATGTCCCTTCTCTTTCGCTTCTTTCTCTTTTCTTCCTTGTCTGTGGGTTTCTCGCAGAGCTAGTCACTCTCTGCCTGCTTGTGGCTGAAAGGCAGTGCTAATCGGTATGGATGGGGACGAATAGATGTGGATGCCATGTGGAAAGATAAATCGGATAATATGAACGCCAAACTAAATAAAGAGGAGGCGAAAGCCCAGGTGGGATCTGTTTAAATGGCCCATAATAGCATCGCAGTGTCTACACAGCAGCTATGTGCATAACTCACTCGAAGAAATTCATCTGCATGGAACCATAGCATGTACATACATCCTAATCTCTACTCTACCATCAAACTGTAACTATGAGTGTGGAATGGAAATTTATCTTCACCTCTGTCTCTCGCCATATAAGCATCCCCCTACTTTGTATGTGTCATAGTATTACAGTGCTCGATTGGAACGAATATGGTATGGTAGTGCTAATCGGTATGACGGCGACCGAACGAGGTAGAGCTACGGAAGGAAGGTGGACGTGGAGGTGGATATCATGTGGAAAGATAAATCAGACAATATGAACGCCAAACTGAATAAAGAGGAAGCGAAAGCTCAGGTCGGATCTGTTGGATAGTGCTTCATATACTGGGTTAAGACGACAATCGGCGCCTTCGGCGCCGGGGGCCTTTTGCGTGTTGCAACAGGATCCACCTAGATTCGTGCTATATCCACCACAGCTTGAATTGGACTCGTTTGTCTCATCCGTAGCCAATGCATGTACATATCCTCAAATCTCCACTCTACCATCCCAGCGTACAATGAGCACAAATATATCTGCGCTGTCGATTGGCGACGACCCACACTTCGGGGATGGGTTGATCGATTGAGAAAGTGAACAGCTTTCTGAAAGAGATCTTCCATTCCTAAAGAACTCTATGTCTCTATCATACAAGTCCTCCTGGTAGCATGAGGTAGTGATACCTTTTTCTTCTGCTCTCTTTTCGAGATCTGGATTCAGGCTCCACAACAATGACCGATCCTGCATACTGTCAATCAATGGAGGTGGCACGGTATGGGTCCACAAGACAAAATGAGTAAGTTCTCTGTATCGGGCAAGGCCGGGTTAAAATGGTGGTGAGTAGCTTCAGGCTTTTTGCTCGCTGCTCATCCTCTCCAATCGAACAGCTCTTTAGGAAAGCCGTTCTATTCGTCAAGTGCTATGGTCACTTCGCCAATTGATCAATCCATTCACGAAGTGAAGATCCTCGCCTACCGACGGTACATCTCTTTCCCACTCCGCACTACCACATGTATTCCGTTCCAGCTGTGAAACTGGAGAGAGCTTCGTAAATCGAGGGTTTGATTCGGAAAGAAAATTGAACAGAACAGAACGGCTTTCAGAAGCACATATCCTATCCCGGACGTGCTTGGGCTATTCTTCCTCTCGAGGTCTTCAAAACTGGATGGAAGTGTTGTTCCCTGAGGATACTCATCCTAGCTCCTTTCCGTTTATTGTCCACCCCATCAACCGGGACTGTGATAAGATAAAGCTAACCGTTTGATTGGTCAACATAAACTCGCAATTCATTCTGAGGAGAGAAGGGGGCAATGACTGTGAGTGAGTGAGTTGGACTTACGTGCGTGCTTGAGCTATTCTTCCGTTCCATTCGAGGTTTTCAAAACTGGATGAAGTGTTCCCTGAGCTCGTTCGTCCCAGCTCCTTTCTGTTCGTTGTCCATAATCAACAAACGGGACTGTGATAGGATAACCGTTTGATTGATCAGTAATGCACTCAAGATTCATTCCGAGATGGGGGGGGGCACGACTGTGATTGAGTGAGTAAGTGAGGTGAATCCCACGGAAATGAGTCTTTTAACTCGTTAAATGATAAAACCATCTTCTCGAATTCGCGAAGGAGCCGTTTTGTTCACGAAGTACTCGTACGAGTAGATATCTTCTCAACTGAGACGGGTGAACGGAACGAGTAGAACACATATGATACCCCATGGAAATGTCCCTAGGCGGTGGAAGTGTATTTTGAATGGATTGTATTTCTCAACCCTTAATCCAGAAACACATAGAATAGAACTCTGGACCCCGAATAACCCTTCATAAGGGCCTTCGAAACAGGAATTGAAAAGAAAAAGGGTAGGTTTGATTTTGCTTCCCTGTCCACACTCGCTTTCGCTCTGGGGTATCCTGTTCTTTTTTTCAAAAAGAATGGGATGGAAGCGGCGAGCTCTAGCATAGATAGAAGCATTTTCTCTCTCTCTCTCTCTCTCTCTCTCTCTCTCTCTCGCTGTTTGGTTTCATCGTTGGAACCAATGAGAGAAAGAGATATCACCGTCTGTGGAACCAATGAGACGGGAAGAGACAATTGCACCGAAGAGGAA